>Ga0114930_10001225_pt1 | contig 25042 bp, 21 predicted proteins | sample AnhtaG_FD_87300 | JGI IMG/M metagenome (GOLD analysis project Ga0114930, IMG submission 87300) | Deep subsurface microbial communities from Anholt, Denmark to uncover new lineages of life (NeLLi) - Anholt_01485 metaG | ecosystem: Environmental > Aquatic > Marine > Oceanic > Sediment | place... | reverse complement strand
TGTTGCTGGCGCGGGGCGCCGACCGCAGGCGCGCGAACCGCTGGGGCCTCGGCGCCGGGGACTGGGCCAAATGGCCGGCCAACGCGGCCGAGATCCAGGCCGCGCTGCAAGCCTCGGGGACGGGCTGATTTCCGGGAAAACCGGCCTGGCTAAATATCGGGCAGCCTGCGCCGTCCTTGTGCGGCGCAATAATTAGGAAATTGAACGACTTGGGCTGAATATGGCGAAAATTTGATAACTAACTGAAAGAGAAAATTTTTTTCCGAAGTTTCTTGATTTAGGTCTGTACTGGTGCCATATTGTGCGGTGCCAAATGAAGGCGCGCGGCAGTTCCTGCCGTGCTCTTCTTGGGCGTTTCCTCCCTAAACTCGGGCCGTGTCCTTGGACGCGGCCCTTTTTCTTTCATCGTTCGTGTGCGTACGAATCGGCGGGCGCTCAAGCGCCCGGCGGCGCCGTGTCGCCCGGGCCGAGCGGGAGCTGCATCATCAGCGTGTCGAGCCAGCGGTCGAACTTGCGGCCGATCGACTTGAGCAGCGCCGCCTCCTTGAAGCCGAGGGCCTGGTGCAGCCGGGCCGAGCCCACGTTGTCGTAGCCGCCGCCGATCACCGCGATCATCTGGCGCATGCCGGCGGCGGTGCAGCGTTGGACCAGCGCGGCCAGCAACGCGCGCCCGACGCCGCGGCCCTCGAAGCCGGGCGCGACGTAGACCGAATTCTCGACGGTGTGGCGATAGGCGGGGCGCGGGCGGAACGGCGCGGCATAGGCGTAGCCCACGACCCGGCCCTCGAGCTCGGCCACCAGGTAGGGCAGCCGGGCGTCGGCCACGGCGCGGAAGCGCCTGCCGATCTCCGCGAGGTCGGGCGGGGTTTCCTCGAACGAGCCGAGGCCCGTCAGCACGTGGTGCGCGTAGATCGCCTGCACGGCCGCGAGGTCGGCCTCGGCCGCATCGCGGACCACGGGGGGCTTGAGCGCGGTGCGCTTCGCCGCGGCGGAGGCCTTGTTCATGCGGCGGCGAGCATCCCGCGGTCGATCGCGCCCAGCGCCGCCACGACCGCGCCCATGTCGCGGCTGAGGCGCTGGATCGCCTCTTCCTTGCGCTCGATGGTTTCCTCGTCCATGTACAGCGCCCGGTTGACCTCGATCTGCAGCGCATGGATGCCGCGCCGGGGCCGGCCGTAGTTCTGGGTGGTGAAGCCGCCGGAATAGGGGTTGTTGCGCGTGACGGCGTAGCCGAGCTTGCGCAAGGTGCGTTCGGCCGTGTCGGTCACCACGGGCGCGCAGGACGCGCCGTGCACGTCGCCCAGGATCACGTCGACGCGCGCCCGGCCGGCGTCGGCGTCCATCGGCCCGCCGACCGAGGGCATGGAATGCGCGTCCACCAGCACGCACGAACCGAAGCCCTCGCGCGTCTCGGCGACCAGCCGGCGCAGCGCGCCGTGATAGGGCTGGTAAAGGCCGTGGATGCGGTCGAGCGCGTCGGCGATACGCAGCTTGTCGCGGTAGATCTCGCGGCCCGTCGCCACCACCCGCGCGATGGTGCCGAGGCCCGCGGCCACGCGCGGCGAGCGCGTGTTGGCGTAGCCGGGCAGCGTGTCGGCGAACATCGCGGGGTCGAGCTCGTACGGCTCGCGGTTGGGGTCGACATAGGCGCGCGGGAACAGCGCGCGCAACAGCGGCGCGCCGATCGCGGGCGTGGCCCCGAAAATCTCGTCGATGAAGCTGTCCTCGGAGCGGCGCAGCGCGACCGGGTCGAGCCGCGAAGCGGCGACGAATTCGGGCGGGTAGTGCGCGCCGCTGTGGGGCGAGGCCACGACCAGCGCCAGGCGCCGGGGCCGGGGCTCGAGCACCTCCAGCGGCGCCGGCTTGGCGGGGCTTAGGCAGGCGGCGGCGATGTCCATGTCCCCGTGATTTAAGGCAATCGCGCCGCGCTGTCATCCCTGGGAAAGGCCCCCTCTAGTCGCGGGGCGGGCCGGGCGCGGATGCGGGTTGCGCCCCTCGATTGCGCCCCTCGGTTGCGCCAATGGGTTGCGCCACGGCGCGGTTTGGTGCTATCTCGCGGCCCATCCCGCCGCCGGAGCAGGCGAAAACCGGCGGAAGCTCCGGCGGAAGCTCCGCCGGTTTCTGGGGCAGGATTTCCTGGTCCGGGCGCGTAGCTCAGCGGGAGAGCACTACGTTGACATCGTAGGGGTCACTGGTTCAATCCCAGTCGCGCCCACCATTTCCCGCCGGCCCCCGCCGGCAGATGCCCGCCGCCGCGCTAGTCCTTCACGCAGTGGCCCTTGCTGGGGCCCTTGGGAAAGCAGTTCGCGCCCGGCTTCCACTGCCCGGAATCGTCGCGGATGTTCTTGCAGTAGACCAGGAACGTGTTGTTGGTGCGGTTGATCACCGTGGTGAACTCGGTGACCGTCTTGCCGCTGGTGCAGCCCGAGCCGAGATGGCAGATCGGCTGCTCCGCGACCTGCCGGACCGTGATCTGGCTGCCGGCGAACAGGACGTTGGCGCGGCGCAGCTTGCCGTCCTCGAAGTAGCCCTCGGGGTTGGCGGTGTCGAAAATCCACACCGACGGCTTGGTCTCGAGCTCGCTCTGGCAGCGGATCGAAATCTGCGCGGCCGAGGCCGGCGCCGCGGCCCCGGTCAGCGCCAAACCCAGCGCCAATGCGGCCGCCGCCGAGCCCATGACCGCCGTCGCCCGCGCGGCCGTCGTGCCGCGAACTGCCGTCATGCGATGCTGCATGTCCTGGTGCTCCCCTCGTTTGGCCCGCGCGGGCGGTTGTTCGCTTGGTTGGCTTGAGGCCATAACACAGGCGGCCCCGGCGGCTCAACCCGGCGGACTACCGGGCCCGGAATCGCGCGGAACCGCGCGGCTCGCCCGGGTTGCGCCGCGGCCCGTCCCGGCTTGCAAACCCAAGCCTTTTCTATATGATCCGCGCCTCGCCGCGCCCGGGAAGCCCAAGCTTCCAGGGACGGCTCCGCGGGAGTAGCTCAGGGGTAGAGCATCACGTTGCCAACGTGAGGGTCGCGGGTTCAAATCCCGTCTCCCGCTCCAGTTTCCCCGATCCGCCGTTCTCGGTAGCCGCCGGCGCACGCGCGCCGGACGGGCGTCGCTATTGCGCGGCCGCCGCGCCCGGCGGCAGCGACGCCACTTCGCCGCGCGCCGGGTAGTCCTTGGCGATCACGAAATCCAGCGCGCCCAGGACGTCGGCGAAATGCGGCCGCGCGAACGGCATGGTCTGCACCGCGCCGAAGTAGAGCGTGCCGTCCGGCCGCACCAGGAACAGGCCCGGCTCGCTGAACAGCGCCGGCTCCTCGACGCCGATCGAGGTCTTGCCGCGGCCCGCCGACACGTAAAGCCCCCAGCGCCGCGCGTCCGCGAGCCCGAGGCCGTAGCCGACCGCGAGCTTGGCCAGGTTCCATTTGCGCTTGGATTCCTCGGCGCGTTCCTTCCCGTCGCTGCTGACGGCGACGGCGCCGACGCCGCGCTTCGCCAGCTCGTCGAGCTTGCTTTCGAGTTCGCCCAGGTACCGGCTGCAGATCGGGCAGTGCAAGCCGCGATAGAACGCGATCAGCGTGAAATGCTGCGGCTTCTGGTCGGCGAGACGCCAGGTCCCGCCGCCGGCCGTCGGCACCGTCAGGGGCGGCACGGGGCGGCGTGGGATCAAGGGCTGGATGTCGGTCATGAAGCGAGCCTCCGCGGCGGTTCATCGGTCGCCGGCGTTGATCGCCCGCCGCGCACGAACAATCAATTCCCGAATCCGTGGGCGCCCTATCGCCGCCTTCAAATCACCGTGAGATGCGGGCGCATGGCTGCCTGCCCGGCGGCGCGTTGGCGCGGCCGCGCGAACCGGGCTAGTCTGGCGGCGCAATTTTTCGCCAAGGCCGCGCCAGCACCTTGCCGACCGACCCGTCCTCCGCCCCGCGCCGCGCCCGATCGGATTGGGCCGCGCTTTCGGCCTACACGGCGTTCTCCGCCGCCGTGTTCATCAGCCAGTACCACCGCACCGCGATGACGCTGCTGGCGCCGCATCTGACGCGCGAGCTGGAGCTGACCGCCGACCGCCTGGGCTTCGTGGCGGCGAGCTATTTCGTCGCATTCGCGCTGGCGCAGCTTCCCACGGGCCTGCTGCTCGACCGCTACGGGCCCAGGCGCACGACCGCGGGCCTGACCGTGCTCGCGGTCGCGGGCGCGGTGATCTTCGCCCTGGCCCAGGGCTTCGCCGCGTTGGTGCTGGGGCAGGTGCTGATGGGCGTCGGCACCGCCGCGGGCTTCATGGGCGGGGTGGTGGTGTGCGCGCGCTGGTTCGCGCCCAAGCGCTTCGCCCAGATGTCGGGCCTGATGCTCGGCATCGGCAACGCCGGCGGGATTCTGGCGGCCACGCCGCTCGCCTTCGGCCTCGAGGCTTGGGGCTGGCGCGCGATGGTGCTGGCGACCGCAGCGGCGATGGCGCTGGATGCGCTTGCGGTCTGGCTGGCGGTCGGCGACCGGCCGCCGGGCGGCGCGCCGCGCCGGCACGAGAGCCCGCGCGAGGTGCTGGCGGGCCTAGGCTTGGTGCTGGCCTCGCGTCAGGTCTGGCGGCTGATGGCGCTCGCGTTCGTCGGCTTCTCGACCGTGACCACCGTGCGCGGCCTGTGGGGCGGGCCGTACCTGCTGGACGTGCAGGGCCTGGGCGCGGTCGGCGCGGGCAACGTGCTGCTCTTGATGTCGCTGGGCGTGATCGCGGGGGCGCTGATCTACGGCCCGATGGACCGGCTGTTCGACCGGCGCCGCCCGATCGCGCTCGCGGGCGGCGGCGCGATGGCGGCGAGCCTCGTGCTGCTGGCGCTGTGGCCCGCGCCGCCGCTGTGGGCCGCGGCCGGCGTGTTCTTTCTGATCGGCGCCTGCGGGCAGACCTATGTGGTCGTGCTGGCGCACGCCCGCGCGGGCTTCGCAGACCGGCTGATCGGGCGGCTCATCACCACGCTCAACACCGCGGTGTTCCTCGGCAACTTCACCATGAACGCGCTCAGCGGACTGATCGTGCGCGCGTTCCAGGGCGCCGATGGCGCGGTGGCGGAAGCCGGCTACCGCGTGGTGTTCGCGTTCCTGGCCCTGGGCGTGATCTTGGCGCTCATGGTCTATGCCACGTCGGCCGAGGCGAAACCGAGCGAAGACGCGACGCGCCCCCGAATCGGCTAGGTGCGCATCGGCTAGGCGCGCATCGGTCAGGCACGCATCGGTTAGGCGCGCACCCGCGCGCCCGCGGGGTCGTAGAGCGGCCGGGTATGGATTTGGCACGGCACGCGCTCCGCCGCCACTTCCAGTTCCCAGGTCCCGGCGTTCAGGAACGCGCCGTCCACGCCCGCCTCGTTGCGCACGTAGCCGTAGCCGATGGCGCGGCCGACGGTGTGGCCGAAGCCGCCGCTCGAAAGCCACCCGACGCGAACGCCGTCGCGGTAGACGGTCTCGCGCCCGTGCAGGAACACCTCGGGCGCGGCGCTCACGCCCACGAGGCGGCGCTTGAGCCCCTCGGCCTTCTGCTTCAGCAGCGCCGCGCGGCCCTGGAACGGGATGTCCGTGCCGAGCTTGACCGCGAAGCCCAGGCCCGCTTCGAGCGGCGTATAGTCGGGGCCGATATCGGCGCCCCAGGCGCGGTAGCCTTTTTCCAGCCGCAGCGTCTCGATCGCGCGGTAGCCCGCGTTGCGGATGCCGTGGCGCTCACCCGCCTCGATCAGCGCGTCGTAGACCGCGGGCGCGTCGTCCATGCGCATGTGCAGCTCGTAGCCGAGCTCGCCCACGTAGGTGACGCGCAGCGCCGCGGCCTTGCGGCCCGCGACCGCGATCTCGCGCCCCTGCATGTAGGGCAGGCCTGCGTTCGAGACATCGGCATTGGTGACGCCCGCAAGCACGTCGCGCGCGCGCGGCCCCATCAGCGACAGCACCGCGTTCTCGCCCGTGACATCGCGGATCCGGGCGTCGAGGCCCCGGGGGATGTTGCGCTGGATCCAGTCGAAATCGCGCGCCGCGAAGCCGGTGCCGGTGACGACGTAGTAGTCGTTTTCGCCGCGCCGCCACAGCGTCAGGTCCGCCTCGATGCCGCCGCGGCGGTTCAAGAGCTGCGTATAGATGAGGCTGCCCGCGGGGCGCATCACGTCGCCCGCGGCGATCCATTGCAGCGCCTGCGCCGCATCCTTGCCGGTCACGGCGAACTTGGCGAACGAGGTCTGGTCGAACAGGCCCGCCGCCTCGCGCACCGCGCGGTGCTCCCGGGCCACCGCGTCGAACCAGTTGGCGCGGCCGAACGAGGGCTCGTCCTGGGGCGCGGTTCCGGGCGCGGCGAACCAGTTCGGCCGCTCCCAGCCGAACTTGGAGCCGAAGCACGCGCCCGCCCGCTTCAGCCGCTCGTACAACGGCGAGACGCGCACGCCCCGCGCGCTCGCGTATTCCTCGTTCGGCCAGGCGATGGTGTAGTGCTTGCCGTAGGCCTCGAGCGTGCGCTCGCGCACCCACGCGTCGGCGCTTTGCGCCGGCCCGAAGCGCCGGATGTCCACCGGCCACAAATCCATCGGCGCTTCGCCCTGGGCGACCCATTCCGCGATCGCGCGCCCCGCCCCGCCCCCGCCCGCGATGCCGAAGGCGTTGAACCCGCAGGCGAGATAGAAGCCGCCGAGGCCCGGCGCCTCGCCCATCAGGAAGTTGCCGTCGGGGGTGAAGGATTCCGGCCCGTTCAAGAGCTGCTTGATGCCGGCCTTCTCGAGCGCCGGCACGCGGGCGATCGCCGGTTCCATCATCTGCTCGAAGTGGTCCCAGTTGGAATCGAGCAAGGTGAAGTGGAAGCCCGCGGGGATGCCCTCGAGCGCCCAGGGAAGCGGGTTCGGCTCGTAGCCGCCCATCACCAGGCCGCCGACCTCCTCCTTGAAATAGATGAGATTGTCGGGGTCGCGCATGGTCGGCAGGTTGCGCGGCAGGCCCGGAATCGGCTCGGTGATGAGATACTGATGCTGCACGGATTGCAGCGGCACCGCCACGCCCGCGAGCCGCCCCACCTCCTTCGCCCATTGGCCGGCGCAGTTCACGACCGCTTCGCACGCCACGTCGCCTTGCGGCGTCGAGACGCCCGCGACGCGCCCGTCCTTCACGCGGATGGCCGTGACCGGGCAGTCCTCGACGATCCCGACCCCGTGCATCCGCGCGCCCTTGGCGAGCGCCATGGCGATGTCCGAGGGATTGGCCTGGCCGTCGGAGGGCAAGAACACCGCCCCCACCACGTCGCGGATCGACATGGCGGGCCAGACCTTCAGCGCCTCGTTGGGCGTCATCACCTGCACCTCGAGGCCGAAGCTGTTGGCCATGGTGGCCTGGCGCCTGAGCTCGAGGAACCGCGCGGCGGAACAGGCGAGGCGCAAGCCCCCGGTGCGCTTGAAGCCGGAGCTCAGGCCCGTCTCCTGCTCCAGGGACCGGTAGAGCTCGACGCTGTGGGTCAGAAGCCGCGTGATGTTGGCGGAGCTGCGCAGCTGGCCCACGAGGCCCGCGGCGTGGAACGTGCTGCCGCTGGTGAGCTTCGCGCGCTCGATCAGCAGCGTGTCTTTCCAGCCGAGCTTGCCGAGATGGTACGCGGCCGAGCAGCCGACGATGCCGCCGCCGATCACCACGGCGCGGGCCTGGGACGGCAGGGTCATGCGGCGGTCCTCGCGAACGCATCCCAGGCCGCCTGGTAGCGCGCGAGGTTCTCCTTGGTGTAGGCGACGTAATCGACGGGCAGGGTGGCGTGGATTTCCTGCACCATGCTCCACATCGCCTCGCGCAAGAGCGACGCCGCGGCCATGGCGGCGAAGGCGCGGCGGTGGTGCCCGCCGGGCGCGCTTCCGTGGTAGGCCGCGAGCAGCCAGTCGGTTTGCGCCGCGTCGAGCGCATTGTTGGAGGCGAGGTTCGCCAGGTCGAACAGCGGCGCATTGAGCCCGCCGTACTCCCAGTCGATCAGCCACAGGCGGCTTCCGTCGTCGATCAGGTTCGCGGCCAGGAGGTCGTTGTGGCAGAACGCCGGCGGCTGCGACCCCGCCGCGCGTTCGAGCGCCCCGGCCGCGTCCATCAGGCGCGGCAATTCGCCGGTCATGCGGCTGCCGCCGCGCTCAAGCGTTCGGGCGTAGCCGCGCAGCACGTCGAACACCCGGAATTCGGGCGGCGGCCCCTGGACATGGCGCGGGATCTCCGCGTGCGCCCGCTTGAGCAGGTCCAGCACCCGCGGCAGGGTATCGCCGCGCCGCACGTCCCCGGCCGCGAGGGTGCGGCCCGCGACGAAGCGGAACACCAGCACACCCGGCTCGGCGTGGACGAGCTCCGGCGACACCCCTGCCGCCGCCGCGGCGCGCGACGATATCTCCTCGTTGCGCCTGACGATGCCGTGCTCCGGCACGTCCCGGCCCAGGCGCACGACGTAGCGCGCGCCCAAGTCCGCGGCGGTGTAGTTGCGGTTGCTCAGGCCCCCCTGGAGCGGCGCGATCTCGACGCGCCCGCGCCAGCACGGCAGGCCGGCGATGCGGTCGATCTCGGATTGCGGAGAGACGTTCGGGGCGGGCGCGGCCATCCCCGATGCATACACCGGCGACCGTGCCTAGCGGTAGAGCCGGTCCACCGCCGCCCGCAAGTCCTTCGGGTCGAACACCGGCAGCGAACAGATGCGGTTGGAGCAGGCGAAGGCCGCGGCCTCGCCCAGGTCGGGGTACTCGACGTCGTGGTTGGGAAGCTTGCCTGCGGCCGGGTCCCACCACTCCGCGCGCTTGTGGAGCCCGGGATAGGCGAGCGCGGCGCGGTAGAGGCGCCGAGCCAGCTTGTCGGACCGCGCGCCCACGACCGTGATGTGCGCGGGGTCGCGCTGCAACTCGCGCTCCGCCAGCAGCACGCCGGGAAGGAAATCCGCGGCCTCGAGCACCGCGGGCGAGGCGAGATAGCCGAGGCCGCGCTCCGCCGCCCGGCGCCAACGCGCCTCGCCCGTGAACTGCCCCAGCAGATTCATGAAGCGCACGGCCGCGGCGTTCTCGTCGCGCGACTTGACCGGCTTGCCCAGAACGCCGGAGTGCGATGCCGGTGCCGATGCGAACCAGCCGCCCGTCGCGGGATCGACGAAGCGGTCCTCGATGAACCCGGCCGCCGCAGCGGCGCGGTCCAGCAGCTTCGCGTCCGACGTGGAGCGGTAAAGCGCCAGGAACGCCTGGCCCATCGCCAGCGTGTCGCCCAAGAACGGCCCGCTTTTGTCCGTTTCCCCGTGCGCGAAGCCGCCGCCGGGCAGCGCGCGGTTCTCCGCGATCCACGCCGCGGCCTCGAGCGCGCGCGCCAGCGGCTCGTCCTCGCCCGTGGCGTCGTGATAGGCGGCGAGCGCCGCGATCGCCCAGCCGTTCTCGCGCGCGTAGACGTTGGCGTCGATCCTGGGCGTCGGCCGGGCACGGCGACCGATGTCGTCGAGCGCGAAGAATTCCGCGGCATGCCGGCCCGGCACCGAGTCCGCGTCCTGGCTGGTGTAGAACGCGCCCTCGGGCGAGGTCAGGAAATCCACGAGATAGCGATAGACATCGGCCGCCGCGTCGCGGTGCTCGGCCGCGCCCCATTGCGCATGCGCCTGCGCGTAGAGCGTGAGGTGCGCGGCCTGGATGCTCATGATCTTCTCGAAATGCGGCGACTTCCAATCCGCCCTGTCGGAGTACTGGTACACGCCGCCCCAGGCCGGATCGATGAGGTTGAAGGACTGCGCGAGGGTCTGGCGCGCCATCGCCTCCTTGTCCTTGTCGCCGGCTTTCGCGAGCGCCAGGGCGTATTCCATCGCCTGCGCGTCCACGAACTTGTGCAGCTCGCCCCAGCCGCCCTGGGCGCGGTCGTAGGCCTTGGCGAACGCGGCTTCGAGCGCGGCCTTACGCGCGGCCGGCAGGCGCGTCGCGGGGTTGGTCTCGGTTTCGGGCGGGCGCTGGCCGTAGTCCACCGGCGACGGGTCGGCCACGATCTCCTTCAGGATCGCGAGGAAATGCGCAGGCTGGCGGTAGCCGCGCAGCTTGGCGATCTCGCCGCCGTCGGGCCCGAACACCACGGTCGCGGGCCAGCCCCAGTCCTCGTAGCGCAGCGACAGGTCGGGCCGCGCGTCCTGGTCGACGCGCACCGGGATGTAGTGCCGGGCGATCTCCGCCAGCACGTCGGGATCGCGGTAGGTGGTGTCCTCCATGACGTGGCACCAGTGGCACCACACCGCCTTGAGATAGAGGATGACGAAGCGGTTCTGACCCTTTGCCTCGGCGAACACTGCGTCAGAGAAGTCGCGCCAGGCGACCTTGGAGTCGGCGGCGGCGGGCGAGGCGTGCGCGAGCAGGGCCGCGGCGAACGCCACCGCGGCGAGACGGCGCCCCAAGATGCGCATGGGCGTCTCCTTCCGTTGCTATCGTTTGCATCAGTGATACGCGCGCCCGCCGCCGGGGACGCATCAATCGGCATCAAATCGCCGCGAGCCGCTTAAGCCGCGGCGCGAACGATCCAGCCCTGCTCCACCCAGGCCCGCAGGAGCTGGGCCGCGCGGCCGCCCGCCTGGTCCTCGGGCACGAAGGCCGCGAGCGCCTCGCACAGCGCTGCGAAGGCCCGGCCCTCGCGCGCCAGGGCCAGCACCGCCGCCTCGTCCCGAGGCAGCGAGCGGAATTGGGTCTGCCCCCCGACGCGCCACAGCGCGAAGGGCGCCGGCGTGGGCCGCGCGGCGGGCTTGGGCGCGGGCGTTTCGTCGCTCGCGTGCTCGAGCGCGTTCCACAGCTCGGGCACGGTCCAGCGCGAGACGAACACGCGCAGCGAGGGATGGAATTCCAGAGTCATGCCGGGCCAGTCGGCCGGGGCGAGCGCCGCGATGTCGGCCACGCCCGAGACCGGTGCGTCGGCGGCGTCGAAGCACGCCGCGAGCCCCCACTCGAACGCCGCGAGCTCGGCCAGCGCCGGGGCTGCGCTCCACGGCGGCGCGTCGGCGAGGTACTGCGAAAGCCGGTCGCCGTACCAGCGGATCGAGAAATGCCGGGGCGGCACCTGCGCGATGTAGCCGCGGCCCGCGCGGTCGAAGTCCGCGTCGCCCAGCACTTTCTTGAGGCGCGGGAAGTTCGTGCCCAGGGCTTCGACCAGCCGCAGCGGATAGGCGTTGCGATAGACGCCGGGCAGGGTTTCCGCCGCGGCCTTGCGCGTCGCGCGCACCTTGCCGGCCATGGCCGCGTCGTCGCCCCGGATATAGGCCATGAAATCGGCCTGCACGCGCTCGAGCGGCGGGGCGTCGGCGCGGGCGGGCACGGCGCTCATGCCGCGCGCTCCGCCAGCGCCGCCTCGGCCACCCGGCGCATGTCCGCGACTTCCGCCAGCAGCACGTCGAGCGGCGGGATGTTGGCGTCGCGCTCGATCATCGCGGGGCGCGGCCCGATGCGGCGCAGCGCCTCGGCGAACAGGCGCCAGACCGGGTCGATCACGGGATGGTCGTGGGTGTCGACGATGTGGCTGCCGTTGTTCTGGTGGCCGGCAAGGTGGTACTGGCGCACGCGCCGCGCCGGGACGCCCGCGAGATAGTCGAGCGGGTCGAATTCGTGGTTGAACGAGCTGACGTAGATGTTGTTGACGTCGAGCAGGATGTCGCAGTCCGCGCGATCGGCCACCGCGGACAGGAACTCCCATTCCGGCACCCGGGAGAAGCTGTAGTCGACGTAGCTCGACACGTTCTCCAAGGCGATGCGCCGGCCGAGGAAATCCTGCACCCGCGCGACGCGGCCGGCGATGTGCGCGACCGCCTCCTCGGTGTGCGGCACGGGCAAGAGGTCGTGGCTGTTGATCCCGGCATGGCCGGTCCAGCACAGATGGTCGGAGACCACGACCGGCTCGATGCGGCGCATCAGCGCGCGCAACTGCGCGAGATAGTCCGTGTCGAGCGGGTCGCTGGCGCCGATCGAGAGCGATACGCCGTGCATGGCTATGGGATAGCGCGCCCGCGCGCGCTCCAGGTTCGCCAGCGGCGGCCCGCCGGGGACCAGGTAGTTCTCGCTGATCACCTCGAGCCAGTCGAGCGGACGCGCCGCGCCGTCGAGCAGCTCGGCCTGGAAATCGGTCCTGAGGCCGAGGCCGAATCCATGCCAGCCCGGGGTCGCGGCTTTGGTCGCGGCTTTCAGCGCGGCGGTCGTTGCCATTGCCATGCCTAACGCCAAGAACGGGCCGGGCGCCCGGACCCTTCGCGGCCCGGGCGCCCGAAGCTTAGCTCAAGAAGGAGTACGGTTCAGGCTTAGGAGGCCTTGCCGCCCGACTTCTCGCAGGTCGCCTTGTCCTTCGCCTCGACCCAGCCCTGGCCCTTGCACGCATTCATGCCCTTGCAGGCGCTGGACGCGGTCTTGCAGGCGCTCTGGCCTTTGCAGGCGTTGGCGCCGACGCACTTCACGCCGGCGGCCTGTGCCGGCGAGAAGCCGCCGACGATGCCCGCGGTGGCGAACGCGGCGGCGGCGGTCGCGGCGAGTACGATACCGGTCTTCTTCATGGTCGAATTCCTCTTGTTGATTGCTGCAAACGGCTCGCTAGGAACCACCCGCACTATAGGCGCATGGCTGTCATGCCTGGATCAAGCGGGCGTGAGCGGCCCGTGCGCGCGCCTTGGCGGGATCGGCCGCAACCGCCCGGATTTGCGGGGCTTTGCGGGCCCGGCGGATGCACGCAAAGTTGCGGCGCCGTTGCGGCGCGATTTCACAAACCCGTGCGCGGGCGGTGAGAGCCGCGCGGGTCCGGCCGGCCGCCGCTTGCCGCCCCTACTTGCTGCCCAGGATGTTGCTCATCGGGATCGAGTAGGTGAGCGTCAGCGTCTCGACACCGGGATTCTTGTCGCCCAGGCTGGCGTTGGAGAGGTGCGCGATGCCGAGGCTGAGCCTGGAATAGTCGTCGAAGCGGTAGGCGAACTCGGCCGAGGAGCGGAATTCGACGATGAAGCCCAGATCCTTGCCCTTGCCTTCGTGATACAGGCCCGGCGAGAAGCTGGGCGTGAACACGAAGCGGTTGCCGAAGAACACGTCGAGCCGCACGCCGGCATAGACATAGGCCGAGCCTTTGTTGGTGCCCCAGGCGCCGAACTGCGGCGTGAAGTACCAGAGCTTCTTGTTGGAATGGTATTCGAGGTTGAAGAGCGCCGCTTCCTGCTTGTCGCCCTTGTTCTTGACGGCGCGGATGAAGTCGTAATAACCGGCGCCGAAAGCGATCGCGTCCGGCTCGTCGCTGCTGCCGACGCTCTGGGCGATTGCCGGCGGCGCGAACGCCGCGAGGCCCGCCAGGCCGATCACGGCCAGGGCGCTTGCGACCGCGGCGATGCGGAGGCGCTGACGCACCGATCTTTGCTCCCTTGCGCCCCGGAAAGCGGCCCGGGGACCGCGCCCGGGTCTTTCAGCGCCCGGGTCGTTTGCAACGCACCTAAACATAGCGACGCAAGCGGCTGATTTTCCAGGGTGATTCCGCAATGGTGCGGGAATATCGGCCTTCCGTGACAAAAATGCCACGAAAAACCTGCGTCAGATCAAGCGCTTGAACCGCTCCGTAGCCCCGACCAGGGCGGCGCGGATGCCCGGCTCCATGGCGGAGTGCCCGGCGTCGGGCACCACCACGAACTCGGAGCCTTGCCAGGCCCCGACCAGCCGGTCGGCCGTCGCGATCGGGCAGACCATGTCGTAGCGCCCGTGCACCACCACCGCCGGCAGGTGCCGCACGCGCGCCAGGTTGTCCAGCAGCGCGTTGGGCGGCAGGAAGATGCGGTTGACGAAGTAGTGCGCCTCGATGCGCGCGAGGGCGAGCGCGACCCTGTCGTCGTTGACCGCCGCGATGTTGTCGGCGTTGGGCAGGAGCGTCGAGCACGCGGCCTCGTAGGCGCTCCAGGCCCGCGCGGCCGGGCGGTGATGCTGCGGATCGGGATCGGTCAGCCGCTTGTAGTAGCCCGCGAGCAGGTCGCCGCGCTCGCCCTCGGGCAGGAAACGCGCGAACGCCCGGTGCGCCTCGGGAAATACGAGGCCCATGCCGTTGAGGAACCACTCGACCTCGCCGTCCTGGCACAGGAAAATGCCGCGCAGCACGAAGCCGAGGCAGCGTTCGGGGTGCTGCTGGCCGTAGGCCAGCGCCAGCGTGCTGCCCCAGGACCCGCCGAACAGAAGCCAGCGTTCGATCCCCAGCGCCGCGCGCAACGCCTCGATGTCCGCGATCAGGTGCTGGGTGGTGTTGTCCGCGATCTCGGCGTTGGGGGTGGAGCGGCCGGCCCCGCGCTGGTCGAAGATCACGATGCGGTAGAAGGCGGGATCGAAGAAGCGGCGGTGCGCCGCGGTCGCCCCCGCGCCGGGCCCGCCGTGCAGGAACAGCACCGGCTTGCCCTGGGGGTTGCCGCACTGCTCGTAATAGATGCGATGCCGGGCGTCCGGCTTGAGCGTTCCCGTGCTATACGGCTCGGTCGGCGGAAAAAGGTCGGTGCGGGCCATGCTGGCGGGCGGAAAGCGTTCCCCGGTTCTGGGCCGCCACGGCAGGAATCCGCAGCCGGTCCTTTTCGCTTGTGCGCCGGTTATCGCCCATCGCGCCCGCGAGTTAAACAGGGAAATGCTTTCGCCGCCCCGCCTTCTGCCGGCCGCCGGCCTGATCCTGGCGGCGCTTGCCGCGCCCGCGGCGGCGGCCGAGCCGCTGCGCGCGGAGGCCGCGCTCGACGGGGACACGCTGAAGCTGGAGGGGGGCGGGGTGCTGCGGCTCGTCGGCATCCGCGCGCCCAAGGGCGCGAGCGAGACGCGCCTGGCCGCCCTGGCCCAGGCCAGGCTCGACGCCCTGGCGGCCGGCCAATTCTTAACGCTGGAAATCGGCGGCCTCGCGCGCGACCGGCACGGGCGCGTCCTGGCCCAGGCCACCCGCGCCGACGGGCTGTGGCTGCAAGGAGCGATGCTCGAGGCGGGGCTTGCCCGGGTCGAGACCTTTGCCGACAATCGCGCCCGCGCCGCCGCGCTCCTGGCGGCGGAATCCGCCGCACGCGACGCGCGGCGGGGCATATGGGCGGAGGCGCGCTTTCGCGTGCTGACGCCGGAGGAGGCCGAGCGCGCGGGCGACGGCTTCCATCTCGTCGAGGGCGTGGTCAGGCGCGTGACGGAACGCCGGGGAAGGTTCTATCTGGATTTCGGCGCGGATTGGCGCAGCGATTTCACGGTGGCCGTCGCCGGCGGCGACCGCGCGCGGTTCCGCGCGGCCGGCCTGGACCCCGCGGCGCTTGTGGGCGCGCGCCTGCGCGTGCGCGGCTGGATGCGCCGCCTGAACGGGCCGATGATCGAGGCCACCCACCCCGAACAGATCGAGCGCCTGGAGCGATGATTCGAGGGACAATCCACGGGCGGCGGAGCGCGCCCGCGCTGCTGGCGGCGCTGGTCCTGCCGGCCCTGGTGGCGCTGGGCGCCTGCGTGGTGGACCCGGCGGCGGGGCCGAAGGGCCTGCCGCAGCTCGTCACCCGCGCCGACGAGCTGGCGGTCGGGCGCGAGGAGCACCCGCGCATCCTCCGGCAGTTCGGCGGCGTCTACGACCGGCCGGGCCTCAACGCCTATGTCGACGGCATCGGGCAGAGCGTGGCCCGGACGGTCGAGCTGCCGGAGGTGACCTTCAGCTTCACGGTGCTGAACAATCCCGTGGTCAACGCCTTCGCGTTGCCGGGCGGGTTCGTGTACGTGACGCGCGGCCTCTTGGCGCTGGCCGGCAACGAGGCGGAGCTTGCCTCGGTGCTGGCGCACGAGATCGGCCACGTCGCCGCGCGCCACGCCGCGCAGCGCCACCGGCGCGCGGCGCAGGCCGCCGCCAAGCCGTCCATGGGTGCGGGCAGCGAAATCGCCGAGCGCGCGCAGGACCAGGGCGCCTACGTGCAAAGCTATTCGCGCGAGCAGGAGGCGGAGGCCGACACGCTGGGCATCCGCTACCTGGCGCGCGCGGGCTACGACCCCGGCGCGATGGCGAGCTTCCTCGCGCGCCTCGACGCGCAGGCGAAGCTCGAGGCCGAGCTGTCGGGCCCGGCCGCGGGCGAAGCCGACACGATGAGCTTCACCGCCACGCACCCGCGCACGTTGGACCGCGTGCGCGCGGCCGAGGCGCTCGCGGGCGAGATCGCCGGCAAGCCGACGGCGACGAACGAAGAGGCCTACCTGCGGCAGATCGACGGGATTCTCTACGGCGACGATCCCGACCAGGGTTTCGTGCGCGGCACGGCGTTCCTGCACCCCAAGCTCAAGTTCCGGTTCGACGCGCCGGCGGGGTTCCGCCTGTTCAATTCGCCGGCGCGGGTGATCGCGCGCAACGCCGACGGCGCGGTGATCCTGTTCGACCAGGCGCCGGCGCCCAAGACCCTGGGCGTCGCGGACTACCTGACCCAGGTGTGGTCGCGCGAGCTGGCGCTGAAGGACGTGGAAAGCATCTTCATCGCCGGCCGCGCCGCCGCCACCGGCTGGGCCCGGGTCGAGACCAACCGCGGCCCGCGCGATCTGCGGCTGGTCGCGATCCAGTTCGACGCCGACACGATTTTCCGCTTCACCTTCATCACCCCGCCGGCGCTGACCGAGCCGCTGTCGGTGGAGCTGCGGCGCGCGACCTACAGCTTCCGCGGGCTCGGCGACGAGGAAGCGGCGGCGCTGAAGGCGCTGCGCCTCGGGGTCGTGCGCGTGCAGGAGGGCGACACGGTCGAGGGCCTGGCGCGGCCCATGCCGGTGGCGGACCGGCGCGAGGCCCTGTTCCGGGTACTCAACGGCCTCAAGCCCGCGGAGGAGCCCGCGCCCGGGCGGCTGGTCAAGACCGTCGTCGAGGAATGAGCCCGGGGGTTCCGGCCCAGCCGAATTTCCGCCAAAATGGCGGTGCTACCCTGATTGCCATGGGCGAAAACGAGATGCGCGCGAAACGACCCGCTTGCGCCGCCGCCGGCTGGCTCGCCGCCGCCGCGGTCCTGGCCGCGACCGCGGCGCCGGCCCTGGCGCAATCCTCGGGCGGCGGCTGGCTCGACTTGCTCAATGTCAACCGGCTGGGCGGAGCGCTGGACAGCCTGTCGGAAACCCTGGTCACGCCCGAGCAGGAGCGCAAGATCGCCGAGACCGAGCATCCGAAGATCCTGGCCCAGTTCGGCGGCGAGTACGCGGACGCGGCGGTGCGCGACTACGTGACGCAGCTGGTGCAGGCGTTGGGCAAGGCCTCGGCGCGGCCGGACATCGAATACCGCGTGACGGTGCTGAACACGCCCGTGGTCAATGCCTTCGCGTTGCCGGCGGGATACCTCTACACTACGCGCGGGCTCCTGGCGCTTTGCGGCAGCGAGGCGGAGCTGGCCGGCGTGATGGCGCACGAGATCGGCCACGTGACGTCGCGCCACACCGCGCAGCGCTACGGCCGCTCGGTGCTGGCCCAGGGCGCGGCGGGCCTGGCGGGCCTGCTCAACAGCCCGCTGTTGCAGCAGGCGACCCAAGTAGGCGGCCAGTTGTGGATCCAGAGCTTCAGCCGCGAGCAGGAGTTCCAGGCCGACGAGCTGGGCGTCGCCACCATGGCCAAGGCCGGCTACGACCCGCGCGCGATGGCGAGCTTCCTGGCGAAGCTGCAGCAATACGCCGAGCTTCAGGCGCTCTTGGCAGGGCGCAAGCCCGGCGAGGTCGACCAGTTCAACCTGTTCGCCACCCATCCGCGCACGGCCGAGCGCGTGGAACGCGCGGCCGAGCAGGCCGGCGAAGCCGGGAAGAGAGGCCGCGAGGACCGCGACCTCTATCTCAAGCGCATCGACGGCATCCTCTACGGCGACGACCCGGCCCAGGGCTTCGTGCGCGGCCGCGTGTTCGCGCATCCCGTGATGAAGTTCCGCTTCGAGGCGCCGGAGGGATTCCAGCTTCTGAACGGCGCCAGCGAGGTGACCGCGACCGGGCCGAACGGCGCCGCCATCCGGCTGGACGCGGCGCCCGAGGCCTATCGCGGCTCGATGCGCGGCTACATCGCCGAGGTTTGGGCGCGCAACCAGGCCCTGTCGAACCTGGAAACGATGAACGTCAACGGCATGGAAGGCGGCTCGGCCGTCACCCGCATGAACGCGCAGGGTGGGCCTGTGGACGTGCGGCTGACCGCGATCCGTTTCGCGCCCGACCTGATCTTCCGCTTCCAGTTCGTCGCGCCGACGGCCACGGCCGCGCGCGCGTGGCCGGAGTTCGGCAAGGTGACCGGCAGTTTCCGGCGCTTGAGCGACGCCGAGGCGGCGGCGATGAAGCCCTTGCGCGTGCGCCTGGCCACGGCCGGCCGCGGCGACACCGTGGACAGCCTAGCGCGGCGCATGGCGGTGCCGGACCGCGCGGCGGAACGCTTCCGGGCATTGAACGGACTCAAGTCCGATCAGCAGGTGAGCGGCGGGCAGGTCTACAAACTTGTCGCCGAATGACGCCAACCCGGCGGTCGGCGTTCCCGCCGCCGCGCCCACGGAAACGCCGCCGCCGCCGGCCGCGCCGCGGCGCTGGCGCGCGCTGCCGATCGCGGTGGTGCTGAGCCTGAGCCTCGGCGCGTTCGTGATGCTTTCGGTCGGCGTGGAGCTCGCCGTCAGCTATGTCGGCGCGCGGCGCACCGCCTACGAGCTGCTGCGCGACCGCACCGTCGGCACGCTCGATTCCGTGGTCGAGCAGATCCGCTACCACCTGCAGCCGGCCTTGGACCAGGTGCAGTTCGTCTCCAGCCAGATCGAGACCGGGGCGATCGACCCGACCGACCGCCGGCGCTTCACCGAGGCGCTGACCTATGCGATGGCCGGCGCCCGGCACGTGACGTCGCTGGCGTTCGTCGCGCCCGACCTCAGCGCGCACGGGGTGCGGCGCGTCGGCCAGCGCATCGAGCCGTTCGACCTGAACGCAGCCGACGTCAAGGACGGCCCGGCGATGTACGCCGAGGCCGGCGCCGCGCTGGGGCCTTATTGGGGCGAGGTGCGGCAGGGCCCGGCCGCCGGCATCACGATCATCAGCCTGCGCGCGCCGGTCAAGCGCGGCGGCCAGGCGATCGGCGTGCTGGCGGCGGCGACCTCGATCTTCGACCTGTCGCGGCTCCTGGCCGAGATCGGAATCGACCGCACCGAGCGGCCGTTCGTCCTGTTGGGCCGCGACCGGGTGCTGGCGCATCCCGGCAACGCGTTCGGCTTTCCCGTGGAAGCGCGGCCGGACATGCCGCTGCCGGCGGTGGCCGAGTACGGCGATCCGGTGCTGGAGGGATTGTGGAGCCCGGCGAAGAGCCGGCTGATCGAACGCCGCGGCGACACCGAAGCCCGGCGGGTGGACGCGCCGGGCGGGCAGCGCGTCGTGGTGTTTCGCGAGGTCCGCTCGTTCGGCAAGGAGCCGTGGATCGTCGGCACGCAATTCCTGGCGAGCGAGCTGGGCGAGGAGCTGGAACGCGTCAACCGGATGATCTATGTGGGCCTGGCGGTGCTGGCAATGGCGGTGCTGGCCGCGGCGCTGCTGGGCCGGCGCCTGTCGCGGCCGATCTACCGGCTGGCCGAGGTGGCCGACGCGATCCGCCACCTGGACCTGAAGGGCCTGGAGCCCCTGCCGCGCAGCCATGTCAGCGAGATCGACCGCGCGGCGCGCGCGTTCAACGCCATGATGACGACGATGGCGTGGGTGGAGACCTACCTGCCGCGGCGCCTGGTGAAGCAGCTGATCCGGCGCCAATCGGGCGTGCGGTCGGAGGAGCGCGAGGTGACGGTGCTTTTCACCGACATCGTGGGCTTCACGCGCCTGTCCGAGAGTCGCCCGGCGCGGGAGACCGCGGAGCTTTTGAACGAGCATTTCGCGCTGATCGAGAAATGCATCGCCGACGAGCACGGCACGCTGGACAAGTACATCGGCGATTCGGCGATGGCGTTCTGGAACGCGCCGGAGCCGCAGCCCGACCACGCGCTGCGCGCGTGCCGCGCGGCGCTGGCGATCGCCAAGGCGATGCACGAGGACGCCCTGCGGCGGCGCACGGCGGGCCTGCCGGTCTTGCGCGTGCGCGTGGGCCTGCATACCGGGCCGGTGCTGGTGGGCAACATCGGCGCGCCGGGACGCATGGACTACACCATCGTCGGCGACACGGTGAACACCGCCCAGCGCCTGGAGAAGCTGGGCCGGCGGTTCGACGACGGCCAGGTACCGGTGGTGGTGCTGGCGAGCGAGGCGACCGCGCGCGCCTCGGGCGACGGCCTCAGCATGACGCCGCTGGGCATGCGCGGCCTCGCCGGGCGCGAGAAGCCGATCACCGTCTACCGGCTGGATTGAACGCGGCGGAGCGAATGTCGGACCCCGTCACCTACCGCGGCACGACCTACCCCTGGCAGTGCGACCACATCGGCCACATGAACGTGATGTGGTACGTGGGGAAGTTCGACGAGGCCACCTGGAATTTCTTCGCCGGCATCGGCCTGACGCCGAGTTACTTCCGGGAGCAGCAGCGCGGCATGGCGGCGCTGCAGCAGAACATTTCCTACAAGCGCGAGCTGGTGCCCGGCGACATCATCGAGGTGCGCACGCGCATCGTGGAGATCCGCGACAAGGTGATCCGGTTCACGCACGAAATGCGCAACGCCGAGCGCGGCGAGGTCGCGGCGGCGTGCGAGCTCACCTGCGCGCACCTGGACCGCGCGGCGCGCAAGTCGTGCCCATTCCCCGACGCGGTGCGCAAGGCCGCGGCCGAGCGTCTGGCCGGCCAGGCGCCCGCCTAGAAACGCGAACGCCCGCCGAGGGGCGGGCGTCCGGCATTGCCTGGGCCGAGCGCGCTTAAGCGGCGCGCAGCACGTTTTCCAGCTTCTGCGCCGCGGCCATCTCGTCGATTTTCTCGACCGCCGCCAGCTCGCGCGCGAGGCGGTCCAGCGCCGCCTGGTAGATCTGGCGCTCGCTGTAGGACTGGTCGGGCTGGCCCGCGTTGCGGTAGAGGTCGCGCACCACCTCGGCGATCGAGACCGGATCGCCGCTGTTGATCTTGGCCTCGTACTCCTGCGCCCGGCGGCTCCACATCATCCGGCGGATGCGCGAGCGGCCCTTGAGCGTCTTCAGCGCGGTCTCCATTTCCTTGCGGCTGGACAGCCGGCGCAGGCCCGCGTTGGTGGCCTTGCCGACCGGCACGCGCAACGTCATGCGCTCCTTCTCGAAGGTGATGACGATCACCTTGAGGCTGGTGCCGGCGATCTCCTGGTGCTCGACGCCCTGGATGCGGCCGACGCCGTGCGTCGGATAGACCACGTAGTCGCCGGCCGAAAACTCCGGCTCCTTCCCGTTGGCCGCGACGCGCGGCGCCACGACCGGCCGGAACCCGCCGGGCACGCCCGGGCGGATCGCGCCCGGCTTGCCGGGCAGCCGCGGGGGCATGCCCTTGACCGGCGCGAACCGCGCGTTGGTGTTCGCCGCCGCCGGCTGCGCCGGTTGGACCGGCTTGGACGTGGCAACCTTGGCGGCGATGGCCCGCATCGGCGCCGCCTTGGGAGCCAAATTGCTGTTCTTCATGCCATTCCTATGCTTGGCCAGGATCGCCGGCCGTTTCGTTTTGGCCGCGGCCGCCTTGACGGCCGGGCGCTTGGTCTTGCCGGGCGTTCCCTGCGCGGCCTTGTGCGCCGCTTTCTTGTCCTTCGCCATGACCCGCTCTCACCCGCCATCCATAGGGTTTCCCGACCCCGGATAGCGCATAAAGCCCCATCCGCCGTTCCGTCCCCACGGAAGCCGGCGAAATACGGCGTCCTCTCCTATAGAAAGCGCTGAGGATGCCCGATTTCCGGTTGCCTCTTCGGCCCCAGCACCGATTTCTTATATTAGTATCACAAAATTTCCCGGGAGTCAGCGGACGCGATGAGAGCTATGCGCCAAGTGCATGGCGCGGCAAAAAACGCTTTGATTAAAATATATTAACGCTTGGCCGGATTTGGGCTGAAATGCTCGGAAAACTTGTTGGCTTTGCCTTTCCATTCGTCGGCGTCGGCGGGTTGCTCCCCCTTACGGGTGATATTGGGCCAGGATTGCGAGTACTGACGGTTGACGTCGGCGAATTTCTCGGCCGACGCGTCGGTATCCGGCACGATCGCCTCGGCTGGGCATTCCGGCTCGCACACCCCGCAATCGATGCACTCGTCGGGGTGGATCACCAGCATGTTCTCGCCCTCGTAGAAGCAGTCAACCGGGCAGACCTCGACGCAATCCATGAACTTGCACTTGATGCACGCTTCGGTGACGACGTAGGCCATCCAATCTCTCTCCCGGTATTCTTCTCTACGCGCCCCGCTCCGCTTCACCCCGGGGCATGCCGCGGGCCGCGGGCAAGCGAATCGCCGGTCCGCGACGGCGGTGTGGCGTAGCATGCTAGCCGCGACCCACGCAACCCTCGGGCGATTGGGGTCTATCGCGTCCGATTCGGCCGTGCCCGATCAATCGCGCGCGCGCAGGCGGTCGGTGGCGCGTCGCTCGACCTTGGTGGGGCGTCCGGAACCGGGCTCGCGTATGCCGGCCACCGGCGCCGGTAGGGCGGGCAAGGCCTGGGGCGGCGCCAAGTCGTCGTAGAGAAGCCGCCCTTCGGGCGCGGGACCGCGGCGCCGGCCCAGCGCCTTGACCGCGACGACGCGGATATGCGGCCCTTGCGGAAACGTGAGCACGTCGCCGACGCGCAGGGGCTGGTGCGCCTTGCGCACGATCGCCTTGTTGACGCGCAGCCGGCCCGACTGGCACAGGCCCGCCGCCAGGCCGCGGCTGCGGAAGAACCGCGCGAACCACAGCCATTTGTCGGCGCGCAACGAGGCTTCGGCCATGAGCCGCCGCAGGCTAACGCTGCCGGCGCTGGACCAGCGCGCCGAGCTTGGCGAACGGCCCCGCGGCCAAGGGCGGCCGGCCGGCGCCGGGATGCCCGGAGGCATGCCGTGCGCGGCGGCGCTTCGGGTGCTTGCGCGCGCGCTCGGCGAAGGTGATGCCCTCGGGCCCGGCCTCGGCGCGATAGCCGAGCGCCTTCAAGACGCCGGCGATGTCGCCCTGCGGGCATTGTGCGAGGTCGCGCAACGCCGGCGTTGCGGCGAACGGGCCCTGGCGTGCGAGCCGCCGGCACGCCGCGGCGAGCTTTTCCACCCGGTCGACGCGGATCGCGCGCGGGCCCAAGCGGCGGAAGCCCAGCGCCAGGTCCAGGTCCTCGGGCCGCGCCGGATCGGCCGGAAGCGATACCGCCGAGGGCGACGGCGGCGGCGGCAGGGCGCGCCCGGCATGCACCGACCACAAGGCGGTCTTGAGCGCCGCGGTCGCGGGCCGGATCATCGCGGGCAGGAACACGGTTTCCCCTCCCAGGCTGACGCCGAGACGCTGAAGCGCCTGCGCCTCGGCGGGCGCCAGCGGCGCGAGCTGCTGCGCCATCGCCGCGCGCGGCAGCACGCCCATCGCCTCGATCAACTGGAACGCCAATCCGCGCGCCGCACCGCCGAGCGGCGCCCTGGCAAGACGCGCGAGCGGCGCGAAGGCGCGCTCGAGCTCGGCCTTGAGCCAGGCCTCGAGCCGCCGCCGGATCCTGACCTTGTGCTCGCCGTCCAGCAGGTCGCTGTTGAGCGGCTCGACCTTGGGCTCGCGGGGGCGGTCGCCGCGCACCAGGCGCGCCACCGCGGCGCCGCGCCACAAGACGCGCGCCTCGGCCGCGTCGAGCACGAAGGCCTGATCGGGCTCGGCGGCGAAGGCCTGGACGCGCCGCGGCATCTCGGCCTGGAGCGTGCGGCGCGCCGCCGCCAGCACCGCGCGCGGCTCCTCGGCCTTGTCGGGCGCGAACACGAAGCCTTCCAGCCGCCCGACCGTCTGACCCTCGACCACCACGTCGTCGGCGCGCGTGACGCCCGCGAGCAGCGCGCCGCCCTCGCCCAGGCGCCGCGAGATGCCGGCCGCGCGCCGGTCGATGAAACGCTGCGTCAGCCTCTCGTGCAGCGCGTCGCTGAGCTTGTCCTCGATCGCGCGCGTGCGCTCCTGCCAGTGGACCGCGCGCGTGAGCCAGTCGGGGCGGTGCGCGATGTAGGTCCAGGTGCGCACATGGGCGATGCGGTTGGTGAGCGTGTCGATGTCGCCGGCGGTGGCGTCGAGCCGCGCCACGTGCTCGGCCACCCAGGCCTCAGGCAGGCGCTCGTGCGGGCCGGCCAGGTGCCGGAACGCCTGGGCCAGGAACTTCGCGTGCGAGTCGGTCATGGTGCGGCGGAAGTCGGGGATCTGGCAGACCTCCCACAACAGGCGCACGGCGGCCGGCCCCCAGGCACGCTCCGCCAGGTCGCGCTCGCGCATCAGCGCGGCGAGCGCCAACTGGTCGTCGGCCTCGCGCGCGCGGATCAAAAACGGCGCGGGCGAGCGCGCCTCGAGGCTGCGCTGGAGCGCGAACGGCGTGGAATAGTCGAGATCGACGTTGCGCCAGAACACGTGGTCGAGCGGATCGAAACGGTGGCTTTCGATCGCCTCGACCGTCGCCTCGTCGAGCGGCCCAAGCTCCTGCGTCGTGCCGAAGGTGCCGTCGTTCATGTGCCGCCCGGCGCGGCCGGCGATCTGCGCGAGCTCGGCGGGGTGCAGCCGGCGATTGCCGCGTCCGTCGAACTTGCCGAGGCCGGCGAAGCAGACATGGTCGAGGTCCATGTTGAGGCCCATGCCGATGGCGTCGGTCGCCACCAGGTAGTCGACCGCGCCTTCCTGGAACAGGCCCACCTGCGCGTTGCGGGTGCGCGGGCTGAGCGCCCCCAGCACCACGGCGGCGCCGCCGCGCGTGCGGCGCAACAGCTCGGCCATCTCGTAGACTTGCGCGGCGGAGAACGCGACCACGGCCGAGCGCGGCGGCAGGCGCGTGAGCTTCCGCGGCCCGGTGTAGAGGAGCGTGGAGAAGCGCGGGCGCTGCTGGAACTGGGCGTCGGGCACCAGGCGCGCGATCAGCGGGCGGATGGTCTCGGCGCCCAGGAACATGGTCTCGGACCGGCCGCGCGCGTGCAACAGCCGGTCGCTGAAGACGTGGCCGCGCTCGGGGTCGGCGCAGAGCTGGATCTCGTCGACCGCCAGGAATTCGACCGGCCGGTCGAGCGGCATC
>Ga0114930_10001223_pt1 | contig 25054 bp, 23 predicted proteins | sample AnhtaG_FD_87300 | JGI IMG/M metagenome (GOLD analysis project Ga0114930, IMG submission 87300) | Deep subsurface microbial communities from Anholt, Denmark to uncover new lineages of life (NeLLi) - Anholt_01485 metaG | ecosystem: Environmental > Aquatic > Marine > Oceanic > Sediment | place... | reverse complement strand
GAGTTCAGCGTATTGCGCAAAACGGACCCAAAGCTCAAAGTCGCCGGCCAATCGCAGAGATGCATCCAAGCTGCCCCCTGACTGGTTCCACAGCTTACGAGACCAGAACGTGTTGTTCTGTTGAATCCACCAACCCAGGCGCCGTCCTTCGTAGAGGCCGAGCCGAATGAGTTGTCGTCTGAAGCCGCGAGCCATGCCGACCCCAACCAGAACGCTACTGGCACTCCAACGCCCCGGTAGACCCATCACCCAGTCGAGACACCGTGCAGGCTGACCGAATACCTCCCCCACGACCCGAAAAGCCCAGGGCAGATACATATCGTCGCTATTGATCCACGCCATTACATCACCAGTCGAGCTCGCAAACCCCTTGTTGATTGCGTCATACATTCCATTATCCGGCTCACTTACCCAGCAGGAGAGCCATGGCTCATATCGGCGGATGATCTCCACGCTCTCATCGGTGCTGCCGCCGTCGATGATGATGTATTCCAGGTTGGGGTAGCCCTGCAATAGCACCGAGCGGATAGTCTCCTCGAGGAACTGTCCCTGGTTGTACGAGGGCGTAACGATACTGACCCGAGGCCAGGGCGAGCCATGGGGCGTGGTCTTTGGCCATTGCGGGCGGTCCCCCAACCATGGCCAGCCGGTGTTATCAGGGGGAGGCGGGGGAACATCAGTCAGAGTTGGGCAGCGCACGAAGAACCCTCCGGGCTATGGCTAGGGCAGTGCCTGAGACACCATATGCTCTGTTCAGGAAGCGAAACGATCTTAGCTCCCGCACGAGAGACGGGCCTTCTTCCCGAATGCTCTCCGCGAACAGCTGTTTGGCGAAAGCATATAGCTCCAGATCTTTCTCATTCCTTTGCTGAATCAAGCGAACAGTACCTCTGGGGATTGCTGATCTCGGAGGCCGATTTCGCGTGACGTTCCTCCTAGTGTAGCAGGGCCATTTCCATGCCAGGCGCCTTTTCATGAGAACGAGAGATTCATCAAACCTCTCGGTAAGCCCCACGACTGTGAAGCACTCCTTCAGGTTCTTCTTCGCCATTGCCAGCGTATCAGCAGGAGGGATAGGGCACTCGTCGTGTATTCCAGCAACCATCCTGGCTTGGCCGTCACTGAGCTCACGCGAAGGCCCACTCCTGACGTATTCATCCAGTGACATGCCTCGTGAAATGACTTGCTTGTAGAAGTAGTGATTCGGCGTCCTCAAGACATAGTAGTAATGCGAGATGACCCGGTCAACAGGGTCGCGGAGCAATGTGACATATGTGCATGGCTGACGTAGATAGTGGTGTAATCCAAAACGCACATGCCCTTTCAAGCAGACTATCTTCTCCCTCCGAGGTTCGGGGAGACTCTTGAATTCCGCGATCGACTCGTAGGCATTTCGGCCATCGATGGTGAAGATCGCAGCGCGGGGATACTGCCGTTCGATGATTCTCTGTAAAGTAGTTCCACCAGACCTTGGGATATGAAGGAAGATCAAAGACTTGCAACCGCTGATTCTGCTTCGTTCCACTAAAATACCCCCTCACCCATTCGCGGGTTTGCAGAACCGAGGTCAAATCGTATCGTCATAGAGCTCAACACGAAGCCGCGCCTGCAGCCCGAGCGCACACTCGGCCTCAGCGGAGCCCCGGCAAACCCCACCACATCCGCCACATGTGGACTTGTCGCCGTCCAGGGCCAAGCGGTGTTGTCCGGCGGGGATGGGGGAAGTTCACTCAGATATGGGCAACGCACTCCGATCTCCGCTGCACGTTGATCTATCGAAGGATATCACCTCCCAATGGGCTACGATTGCCCCAGACTATCCGAGATACTTTGGTTCCAATTTGAGTGAATGGCCAGCTCGGGGCCACACGCACTAGGCGCCGTCAGCTCTGGCCCTAATGAACCTCTCGTTTTGTGCTTCTCGTTGTTCCCTGGTTGCGTAGAAATGATGCTTTCTGAACTGACCCGATTCCTTGACGAAGGCCACATCCACCTGAGACATAGCTCCGTCTAACGGGCGGTATTTGTGACCCAAGATATCGTACACGACGAATCCTCGTTCCTTCATAAATGTTACTATGTCATGCAACTGCGGTCCACCTCTGAAGAACTCGAACAGGCACACCTCAAGAATTACATACTCCGTATGCTTGAGGACTTGACTTGCGCCAGCAAGGACGTCCAGTTCTGCTCCTTGGACATCCACCTTGATGAGATACGGGCCCCGCAATTCTCGCTTGTCGCACACTCCATCCAGTGTGATTGCCGGTACAACTCTCGGGACACCATTCACATTGGAATCCTCACATTCCAAGTAGAGTGAAGAACCATCCAGGTCAGGGTGTACGTTGATGGTGACAGTCCCCGACCTTTCCGTTGCAGCAGCAATTATGCACTCGGCGTTCTCTAGCCTACTTACAACCGTATTGAGCCAGGGTGTATTCTCTTCCAGTGGTTCGATAAGAATATGTCTTGATTTTGGGAATGCCTCATACAGTTCAAACGTCCCCGTCGCAGCACCCACATCGATGACTGTCTTGGGCTGAAAACCCAGCCTCTTTGCTTGCTCTAACGTTCCTCGCATCGTATCTCGGTCGCCGTGTCTTACTCTGCGAATCTCCAGCCCCAAAGGTCCAAGAATCGAGTTCAGCAACCTTCTGATCGTTCGTTTGGCTTTCATAATAGCTCTCGCTTGGAGTTCATCCCACTGCGCAATGCATGGTACACTCCTAAGGTCTGTTTGGCGGTCTCATCCCAGGAATACCGCTTGACCCGATCCAGCCCCGCCTGCACACGCTCCGAACTTCGCCCCTCGGAGAGAGCAAGGTCAAACGCGGCGATCAAACTCTCTGTCTCGGTAGGCTCGAAATACACGGCACACTCTCCGGCTACTTCTATCGTCGAGGGGATACGTGAGGCAATAACGGGGCAGCCGCAAGCCATGGCCTCCAGCAGGGGAATACCAAAGCCCTCGTAGAGCGAGGTGTATACAAAGGCAACAGCCCGACTATAGAGTTGGCTCAGCGCCTCGTCGTCAACATCCACGAGAAGATGTACACGATCCTGGATGCCCAATTCCATTAGACGCCGCTCTTCGTCGGCCGACCATGGCTTGCCCACCGCAACAAGGGACACTTCCGTCCGACGCGGCCACACGCTGTAGGCACGCATCAACTGAGAGAAGTTCTTGTAGCGAGAACGCGCGCCGACGTAGAGCAAGAAGGGCGACTGGAGCATCGTCGCCAAGCCACCTACATTGTCACCCTCTTGCTTCATTGGCTTGAAGACGTCGCTGTGGGCCAAGGGTATCACGTAAATCGAGTCGGAATCGAGTCCATAGAGGCGCAGTAGGTCTTGACGAGTAGTCTCAGAGATACAGATCACTGCATCAGCCTCTTGAACACGGCACCTCTTCTGCACTCTAAATTCGTCATAGCTGGGACCATCGTACAGGTCGGCAAAGCGCTCGTGGATCATGTCTGGCACGGTGACCACCTGCGCCCCATTCCACTGCTCTGGCCGTGTATAGTAGGTAGAATGCCAGATCTTTCCCCCTCCTCGGCCAATCCATAGACTCCGCAGAAAATGCCTCACGGGCGGAACAAGCGGCTTCCACACGCGCCGAGGCCGCAAGTAGCGCGCGGCAGAAGGAATCGCCCAATAAGCAATGCGGCTATGTTGTGGCACCGACTGCTTCACCTTGCCCTCCGTCAGCAGGGTGATGCGCAGCGCATCATCGAGCTGGCACATACGTGGCAGGATCTCCTGGTACAATCGCGAGATACCTCCCTTGGCATGCATCTCAAAGATGATGCCGTCGACTATAACTTCCATTGTCAAGTTCTGGCCTCAACATTCAGGACTGTAAGGCGCTCAGCAAGAAATCCTCTGACTGACGACGCCTCGTCTCAATTCGAGGGTTGATTCTTGAATAATCAATCCCCCCGGCAAACGCATCCTTGAGGGATCCGGTTTCATCCACGAAGCGATTGGAAAGTTCCAAGTCACAAAGCAAGTTTCCTACCTTGTTCCTACGGTAAGGAGTGCTGAACACGCAGAATTCTCTGTGGTTCAGGATCGCAAAAATCATGCCGTGAAACATCGTGGTGATGACGCGGTCACAGGCTGCAAAACACCCCTGCCATTGAAACGGACTCAACGTGTCCAGGCTGGCATCACACCACGGGAGATTGTAACCAACCGAAACCGTTTTCTTTCCCACCGAGCGCGCATACTGCAACACCTGGTGAATCATTGTCTTGCTAAAGCGGCCGTATATCAGAATAAACCCGGCATCACGTGGCGTAATCGCTTCGGGCGTTAGATCAACAAGAAAGCAAGGATCCAGCGTGATCTGAACCGGCTTCTTGGTTATCGCTCGCATGATATCAGCAGAGTTCTCATCCCTTACCGAGACAAATTCTATTCTATTGAGAGCAGTCTTGAGTTCTTCCGGAATGGCTTCCTCAGCCTGTGTTCTACCAAAGCTCGCAGCGTAGGATATGATCCGGCTAGCTTGGAGCCCCCGCGAGAAATACACCGGATCATAGCCAATCAAATGCGACCCAAAGTTCCAGACTTCATCGCTACCGATAATAACACTGTCAAAATGCAACTTTGAGAGTTTTTCCGCGCGAAAGACTCTCTTTGTGAGATTCAACCTCCGATGTGCCCTCTTGAACCTCGCAATCTTGACGATGTTTCTTACGATGGTCCCCTTTGCCAGTCGCCGAGGATGCAAGAGTCGAGGACCCAAGAAGACCTTGTATTCCCGCTTGGTGAACCCCCAGCTCTTGTAGTTAATCACCTGGCATTGAAAATCATGTTGCAGCAAAAAGGTCTGCAATGCATAAACCTGGAAGAATGCGCCATAGTTGATTCCATCGTGGAAAGTCAGTATCCCGACTTGCATCCAAGCATCCCTCGAATGAACTCAAAGGAACGCGCGCAATCTCTGTATCCGGTATCTGATCGACTTGATGATACCTGCTATGCAAGAGAAGAGGTGAAAACACCAATTCCCGAATGCAAACTTCTCAAGTACAGAGCATATCGCCTTCTCCACCTGCAATACAACTCCTGGCTGATTTCTGTATTCTGCGTACGTGCTGCGGCTCACAATCCTCATCCGATCCCTCATCTCCAGATCCCGGTTACGGAAAGGGTTCGACCTTCGATGTGGCGGGAAGCGCTTTACAGGAACATATGAAGCGTTGCCCTTATGGCGGATGACATAAAGTCGGTGTCCAAGGTCGTGCCGCTTCAGCAAAATAACACCATGTTGCCGCTCAATAATGGCCTGTAAGGGAACTCGATCCAGAACTATTTCCCCGGCCAAGGCGCCACCTACCAGCAAATCACGTATCATTTCGGAACGAACGATCGCAAAATTGGCCCCTGCACTACCATAACAGTAAGGTTCGGCCACAGCATCGCCCAACGTGACATCGGCAACCTCGGCGGCAATGTCATCACAATAGTTGCAGGCATTCAACTTGAAACAATCGTGACCCCATAGCCATCCCATGCCTTCTGACTGGTAAACGTGCCCCGTCATGACACCGTCACCACAGCCGCACGTAAACTCAAAGCGATGATCGAGATGATGCCGGGTCATATCTTTTACCCTGAAAGAGGCTGATATAAGCTTGGAAGGCTGCCCACCGGCTAGAGCACAGAGATGCTCGGCAAAGAACTTGCTCTTTTGCTGTCCACATACTAGACCAACCAGGACAACGATCCGTTCGCGCAGTTTCGCATTACGCTGCATAGCCAGGCGAACCCCCTTGAGCGCGCAGGGGAGACCGGTAACAGCGTACTTGGTATCCACACTCAGTATCTCGAAAATCACCTGTGATAGCTCGACCGGATAGTAAGCAGACCGAGAAGCTCGTCGAATGTCTTGAATGGACTCCACAACTGAGAATTGAAACAGGGTGTTGGGATCACTGTTGGGTAGGACACAACACACGCGATCTACGACTCCCCGAGCAAGCAGGTTCTCAAGTAGCCACGTTGTCAATCCCCCACCTGCGCCTTGGATGCGATGATTGTGGACCTTGGAGTATCCCGCAAAGAGGTCCACAAACAGCCCTACAACAGCGTCATGCTGAACACCATCCTGATGCCTAAATTCATGCCCAGCCAACGTCGTTTCATCTTCTTCCTGGTTCCAAGACGGACAGACCTGCAAACACAACCCGCACTCCGTACACTTGCCGCTTTGCTCTACCGGTGCATACTCACCGTACTCGTTCCATTCAATTCTGAGGGCATCCACTGGGCATACGCCGGCACAAACACCACAACCGCAGCATAGATCATTCGGCACGATGACGTCACATACATTGCGATACGTCCCTGATCTCACGGGCGTTCTCCGTGTCTACTTCATAGCTTCAATCAATGCTACTGCGCGTGCCGCGGCAGCATTATCTGGATCGAACGACGTCGCCGTGTGGATATCATAGTACTCTACGCCTTGACATTCTTGTTCCGTGCTGACGTTCCAGCCACTCTGCGTGTACTTGAAAGCATTGGTCGAGACACTGGCACACGACGAGAAGACCCTGAGCAAATCCTTTAGCAAGAGACTGTCAAACTGCTCGGCAAACGGTGAGCCATCCTTCCATTCAATGAGCTGATGTTTACCGAATACAACAGAGGCCAGAAACTTACCCCCAGGCCGCAGAACCCTAATGAGTTCTCTTACTGCTTTCTCCGCCTCCAAACCGATCTCCCCGATCGTGTTCTCCCCAGTATACAACCGGTTATCCATTCCAACATGCCCCAGCGTCGATATGGAAATGATCTCGTCAAACCAGTTGTCCCTGAAAGGCAATTCACGCAAGTCGCCGTAATGGTAAGAGATCCCTCTCTGCCAAAAAGCGCGACTCTCCGGAGCAAGGGTAACAATTGTGAACTCCTTGCTGGAGATTGTTGGATGTTCAATGATTCCCCGAAAGTTGAAGACGGAACCTGCGTCCAGCAATTTACCCTCACCAACGGAGAGACGCGACAGAGTCCACGGGTACTCAACAACACGCTCATCATAACCGTAGCCATAGCCATCAGGGAGCGGATCCAAAAATCGAAAACTCGCCATAAGCTCATCGTCGTTCAAAACAGTCCCTATGAAATCGAACTTGCTCAAGCTATATCCACGAGACCACGGCTTTCGGCCTCCCTCGATGTACGCTCTGATATCTGCCTGGCGCTTTCTTCGAGCCATGCTCCATTCAAGCGACCTGAGTAACTTGCTTGCCACTCCCATGCTATCTAATCCTCTTCTGTATGCTCTGCCCTCCTGATTGGCTCGATGTCTTTGGTTCTGTTTCCAACAACGGTGAATAACCGATGCTCTCTACTATACAGTTTCTGCAAGTGGTATGTTACCCGCGTTTCTTCAAAACCGAGTACGCCAAGGAAGTTCACGATGATCTCTGGGGACAGAGACCACCAGGCATCTTTGTGCCCAAGTGTTCTGAAATTTGGTAAGAACTCCATATAAGGCACTCTATGTTCAGCCGAATCGGTGTGCTCGTGGAATATGCATCGTTTGACGAGAGCGGCCAAGCGCCGGATGGAACGACGAGAAGGGGAAGAAAGGGAACCGAGAGCATACTTCGGGGCAAGGTCAGTTACGATTACCGTCTCTCGGACCAGTCTTAGTGCACTTTGAAGTGCAAGGAATGGATCTCGCAGGTGAAGGAGAATGGAACAAAAAGTTCCAACATCAACCGCACCGATTTCTTCAGGGATGTCATAAACCGAACCATAGACCGCCTTTGCTTTTGAGTTATATGCTTCATGTGCATACCAGTATGCATTCTTGAGTCTATTAGTATACTCTTTGAACTCTTGCACAAGTTCTCTGTAGTCATATTGGCAGAATGGTACCACATCCCATTCTTGGTTCTCACCAATGTCGTGTGCAACAACCTCTGCTCCCTCACTCTCCATATAGAAGCAGAGACAGCCACTCGCTGTGCCTAACTCCAGCACGCGCTTTCCCTTGAAATTCACACCACCCAGATATTGATCCTCTCTGCCTCGTAAGTCCCATTTACCCTCAACAACTCCATCTCCAGGAATATCCATATAGTGGTAAAAAGCGCATTGGTCAATACTTGTAACCACACATGGTGTTGCATAGATGTCCTGTTTGGTCTTTTGAATTTCCATGTGTCAATCTCCTTATGCACACATCAGCGGCCGCCCGAAACAAAGCACAAGGAACTGTCGCTAAGTCACGACCAGCCAATCCAATCGTAATTAAGAAGATGGCGGTGTTTCTCCCTTAGCTGAATCTGAAGCATTGGACATAATCTGTCCTCAAGAGCATCATAGTCTCGAATCCTGTCTGCCGCGTCTCTCCACCCTGCTTCCTCGTCAACATCCGCATACGGGGAAAAGTTTGGAATCAGTTTGCTCTCCACCCTGGATAGTTGGAGGTAAATGTAGGCCGCTACTTTCGCTCTCTCTACCTGCGAGTCACTCAGCGGTTCCAGCGTGTGGATATTCTTTAGGAGAGCAAGATACTCTTCCCCGGACTCAGGTTCGACGGTAAAGCCGAAACCGGAGTACGGGGCCTCACTAGCCAGTACGGACGGAATACCGAAACAGGCAAATTCGAGGCCAGGAGTGCCGCGAACTGTCAATATAGCATGGGCGATAGCCAAGAGTGAACTTGTGCTCACATCTTTTGGCATAAACTGAACATGTTCACAGTCCGCAGCCAAAGATTCGTACTCTCCTTGAGCTGTCTGTCTGCTCTCTCTGTAGTTTATTTCAGATGGATGGGATTTGACCAGCCAGTTGACGTGGTCAATCTTGCGTATGGCCTGCAGCGTACACCGGAACCAGGTCAAGTAATCTGGAAACAACTCCCAGGTAGTGCTATGTAAAGCTTCAATGAAGATGTGCGGTAAGATGCACACAATAGGCTTCTCCACCGACCACCCAAATTCGCGACACAGTTCCTCTTTCGACACAATCCGCCGATCCTTGGAGAAGGGAAGTTGGGCATCCATAGCTTCATTGATAGTCACCCTGCCGCTGAACCGCCGCTGCATATGTGCATCAGCAGCCGCAATTGCTTCTTTCCGATAATGTTCATAGACATACTCAAAGAGTTCCTGGGTGGGCCTATATTTGGATATACGTATCTGGTTCAAATCGTCGTACCGTCGAACCGATATGCGGGTCGGACCACCCAGCCGGGAATAAACCACCGCACCGTGCTTCAGGGCAACCTGAGCCAAAATGCTCCACCGGCTCAAGTCTGCTTGAGATTGAACAAGGATTGGGAACCGACGTTGCTCAAACAATCGGTCAAAATAGCAACGATAACAGAGTGCATCAACCAACATGTCGAAAATCAGTGGGGAGAGGTTTTCAATTGTGCCATTCCCGGTATTCCTGGCAGAATGGCTATATACCAATCGTCCAAAATCAATTCCGCCTAACTCGATTGCCAGCAGATCGTCTCCTCCGCTGCCCCCCCGTAAGGATGTGGTCGCCAACATAGCACAGCGCAACATATCGAGCATGCGGGGCTTCCGATCGCTCAAGAAGACAAAATCCCGCACACCATAGGACTGGAACAGCTTTATGTTCTTGCGCTCGGCCGGGCTTGACAAGAGGGCGATCATCGGCAAGGCCGTTTCACGAGCCAGATACCCGGCAATCAGAGCGTTAAGCAGCAAATACAATGGATGATTGGCCAGTCCTTCTACCAGAATGTATTCAGCTTGCCTCTCTGGAACACTTGCAGTGCTGCTATTCCAAAAGGCAGAATTTACTCGAATGAAATCTTGGAAACTTGGGGGGAAGGGATCAGACCTATCTTTCTCCCCACTGACCGGCAAAGTCGGTCGAAGCAGAGCCCGGCCGCGGGCTCTCACATACCGATAGCATTGCCTCAGAAACCATCCAGTAAACAAAAGGACACTCCTGATGACTGACGGAATTGTCTCTTGTAGAGATTTCATCATTATTGCTCGCCTCCAGGCCTTGAGTCTGCAATCCGGCATATCGCTGTAACCACTCGCTGCAATTCAGCGGGTGCAGTATCCAGGCCGACCGAACACGGCAAACTCAACCCTTGCCGGTACAACTGCTGCGCCACCTCCAGATGGTACGCCTGGCAATCTTTGTACGGCGGCAGATCATGGATTGTATGCCACAAAGGTCTCGTTCCAATCTGCGCTTCTCGCAACTTATGCATCAACGCCCGGCTATCAAACCCAAACCGTTCGGATTCCACCAGCACGGTATATAGCCAGAAGATGCTAAAGACCCGCTCCGCCTCGCGAGGCGGCTCAATCCCAGGCACACTAGCCAGGTGTTCAGTGTAGTACGCTGCGATTCGGCGTTTGGCGGCGATATAGTCGTCGAGTTGCTCCAACTGGGCACAGCCCATCGCCGCCTGGACGTTGGTCAACCGATAGTTGTAACCGATCTCATTATGAATGTACTCCACCGGATCATCCTTGGCCTGGGTGGTCAGATATTTGGCCTTGCGCGCCCAGGCTTCGTTGTCGGTCACGATCATCCCTCCGCCGCCGGTGGTGATGATCTTGTTGCCGTTGAAGCTAAAGCAGGCGATGTCACCCAAGTGGCCGACCATACGCTCCTTGTATTTCGCTCCCAGGCTTTCCGTGGCATCCTCAATAACCACCAGATTGCACTTGCGGGCAACTTCCAAGATGGGGTCCATGTCACAAGGATGGCCCAGGATATGCACAGGCAAGATAGCCTTCACACGGCGGCATGTCGTCTTGTTGCGCAGTTCGCCGTTAACCCAGTGACACTCGCGCTCTATAAAGTCTGCCACTTTTCGAGGGTCCATCTGCCAGTGCTCAGGCTCAGCATCTATAAAGATCGGCCAGGCCCCAACGTAGCGAACTGCGTTGGCTGGAGCGATGAATGTAAGCGTGGAGACCAACACCTCATCTTCGGGCTGAACGCCCGCCACCAGCAGGGCGATGTGGAGTGCGCCCGTGCCATTGCAGGTGGCAACCGCGTACTTTGTGTCTACATAGTTCGCCAATTCTCGTTCGAAGCGATCCACAAACGGGCCTACCGAAGAAACCCAATTGGTATCAAGGCATTCTTTGATGTACTTCCACTCGTTACCCCGTATCTCCGGCACGCACAGGGGAATCATCCCCTCCGCCGCCGGAGCTCCAAGCTCAAACTGCGTAGGTATCAGGCCGGTAGTGTTCAAGATGGTCTCCTATCCATTCAACGGTCAAACGCAGACCTTCATCCAAAGTATGGCGTGGCTCCCAAGCCAACAACTCTTTGGCCAGGCCGTTCGCCGCGCACAAACGCTCGACCTCGCCGCCCTCAGGGCGCTTTCGCTGGTTCTCGCATCTTATCTCCACAGCTCTGCCCATCAGACCCGCGATCTTGCGAGCCAGGTCGCCGATAGAAATCTCCTGGCCTGAGCCAATGTTCACCACCTGCCCAATCGCTTCTGAGCTATTGGTTGCACAAATGAAGCCTTCCACCGTATCCGCCACGTAATTCAAGTCGCGAGTGGGATGCAGGTTACCCAAACGGACAACATCTCCGACCATACACTGGGCAATGATGGTAGGAATCACAGCCCGGGCGGACTGTCGAGGGCCATAGGTGTTGAACGGCCTCAGTGTGACCACCGGTAATCCGAACGAGCAGTGAAACGCTTCCGCCAGTTTGTCGGCGCCGATCTTTGTGGCTGAATAGGGAGATTGTCCTTGCAAGGGGTGCTGCTCGTCAATGGGCACATACTGTGCGGTGCCGTAGACCTCGCTGGTCGAGGTATGCACCACACGCTCCACATTGGCCTCAAGAGCCGCCTGTAACACGTTCAGGGTTCCTTCAACATTGGTGCGGACATAGGAAACAGGAGCGTTATATGAATATGGAATGCCAATCAAAGCTGCCAGGTGAAAGACGACATCTACGCCTTCTGCAGCTCTCCGTACGCTATCTCGATCGGTGATATCTCCTGCAATAGTCTCAATCTCTGCCTTTAGCGGAGAATAGTCCAGCCAACCCCACGTTCCCATCGAGTTATAATGCACGAAGGCTCGCGTGCGAGCGCCAAGTTCAACCAGTCGTTCCGTCAGGTGGCTGCCAATGAATCCTCCCGCCCCCGTGACGAGCACATTTCTATTAGCCCAACTCAAGTCAGATCCGGCCATTCCGCCAATCCTCCTGGGCTCGCTCGTAATCAACCGAGTGGCCGATGTCCAACCAATACTCCACAACCGGAAAACTCACAACGGTACGCCTTTCTTCGAGCAATCGCTGGATCAGGTCAGTCATGTCGAAACGCTGGCCGTTGGGAATGTACTGATGCACCGACGGCTCCAGGAGGTAGATGCCAGCATTGACAAAGAAACTGAGCACGGGTTTCTCAACCAGACCTCGGACGAAGGCGCCGTCGCTCTCGACCACACCGTAGGGCACATTCAGGTCATACTTGCGCACGGCTACGGTCAGCTCAGCCTCTTGCTCCTGATGATAAACCAGCATAGCCCGAAAGTCCACCTGGGTGAGAATATCACCGTTGATGACCAACAAGGGCTCCTGCGGCGCCTCCATCAATCCCAGAGCTCCGGCTGTACCTAGCGGGTGGTCTTCGGTTACATAGCTCAACTCAACGCCAAAGTTGTGCCCGTCGCCAAAGTACTCGACTATCCTCTCCGACATGTAGTGAGTAGCGACGTTGACCCGCTGAATGCCCGCCTGATGCAACTGCTCAAGGATCAGTTCCATCAGCGGGCGACCGCCCACGAGCAGCATAGGTTTGGGCAGTTCTTCCGTCAGGGGGCGCAGGCGGGTGCCAAAGCCACCAGCCATAATCACCGCCTGCAACGGCACCACTTGGTCAGGCAACAGTTCGTCCAGCGTGACCAGGCCAACGACACGCCCGTCGCCATCCAGCAGGGGCACCTGGCGCACAACGCGTTCCTGCATCAGTCGCAGCAAGACAGCGCGCTCGGTTCCGACCGGCGCTGTCACTGGTTCAGGATAAGGCGAGCCGGCCTTGCGAACCAACAACTCACTGACCGGGGCATCCAGGCTCTCTCCCGCCAGCACAGCCCGGCGCACGTCCCCGTCGGAGATCGTGCCAAGCAGCCGCCGTTCTTCATCGGTGATTAGCACGATTCCCTTGCCATTCTGGTCAATGCAAGCCATGGCCTGACGGATGGGACCATCAGACGGCATGCACAGAACTGAGACATGCGCTTCACGCGACATTAGTACCTCTTTTCAATGGCTTCCATTGATTTTACACGCGCCAGTCACGAGCACCCGCTAGCTACTCTACCTGATGCTTAAGATGCCACTCGCCGTTTACTTTTTCCCATATGTGAGGAAGCCTAAAGCTATCTACAATCTCCCAGAAGTGATCCTCACTAAGGTCTGCATACTCCAGGAATTCTCGAAAGTATTTCTTGGGGAACTCGCCGTCGTACTCTCGGACCAGAGCTACTCCCTCTTCTCGAGTGATATGTCCATCACGGATTTCGTGCGCTGCATCCGATGTTGCCCGCCCGATGCCAAACTTGATGAATGCCATGTAGTAATGGATTCCATCTGTGCGATCATCCAGGCTCGCGTATTTGCTGTAAGTACCTTCTGAGCGCCCATCCGGATTGGCTTGGAAACCGGTATGCTCTGCTGCGTAACAATAGTTCTCCTGTGGAATCCACTTGTGATAGTAACCAAAGAAAACACACCTGACGCCCAATTCTCGCAACGGTTTTTGGCTTGGTGGTGTGAATGGCCTTAGTTCTTCCTGCTCAATGCCAAATTCAATCCAGTCCTCTGGCTCGATCCCAGAAAAGTAATGCTTGGTCAGATCTTCGTCCGTATCATGGAATGGCCTATCCTCATTCTTGTCGTCCCCGCCATATTCCACCTCACCGTTCTCTGCGTACATGATCAGGGGGATACTGTAGTCAATAGCTACCCGTAACGGGAGAGCCTTGACTCCATATATGAATGGCTGGAAAGGATCACCCATGACCTCAAAGCCCAAGCGGCATAAGCGGCGGTAGACTTGACCATTTGGTGTGAAAAGAATGTTGTCAAATCCGGATTGGATAAATCGTTGAAGATTCCCCCGACCGACTTCCGTATCGATGAGTGACGAGAAAGTGACCGTCAGGGGATGCATACCATACTTGTGCTTGAGTTTATGAGCTACTGTGGAGCTATCTTTGCCGCCACTACAAGGCACGATGACGTCATAGCTCCCATCTTTGCTGCGGTACGGTTCTAGGAAAGCCCAAAACTCTTCTTCGCGCTGCTTCCAATCAATCAACTGATGCTTCTTGTACGCATAATTGCAGCCGCCACAAATACCGTCCTCATCAAATCGGATCCGCGGTCGTTGATTTGAGATTACACACTTTTTGCAGTAAACAACCTCAGTTGGTTGTCCCGTCATTCTTTCCCTATATCTCTCTTGAACAGATTGCTTGATAGACATTGCATTTGTTCCTCCCTAAAGCTCATCCGTGACACTGATCAAAATAAAGTGCCAAGGCTGCAAGATGTAGCCGTTGACTTGCCAACCATCTACAAGACGCGTCGTGTTGTCTACGGCCTCTTGGGACAGATCGGCGGACAACTGGGCAACATCATAATCCCGATCTGGGATGATACGATAGGACATGACACTTGGCATTCTTGAGAGTAATTTCTCTACGTAGGAATGCTTATAGATGTTGTAATAATTGAAGTTCTTTGGCTCACCTTTCTCATCGAACTCATCCTCGCCTCCTAATCCTTCATCTCGACCTGGATTACGTACCTCTTGGATTCGAAAAGATCTATCCCCCACAAGAGTTCGTATCAAGGCATTCCGACGACTGACGCGCACTATCTCCTGCAGGGGAATCTTAATTGATGGCAGATGCAACAGGAGATTGCACGAGATCACAATGTCATACTCTGCGTCATCGAAGGGCAGGGCATAGATGTCAGCAATCTCAAACCGTGCATTCTGCTGTTCTTTCCATGCTTTCCTTGCCAAATCAATGTAATGGGCAGTTGCATCCACACCAGTGTACGAGAACGGGGCGCTAATCTCCCGAAGAAGACTACGCAGGTAGTGGCCAGCCCCGCATCCTACGTCTAGGATAGAGTCTCCACCACGAAGCCAGCTTCTCACGAGACGCGCAACCGCCTTCGAGCTCTCCATTTCCGGCAGATCCCCAATCGCACGCCTGTAGAGCAAGTCCCCATAATCTGGACGCAAATCCCATACCCTCCACCTGTCATGCTGAAATGGTGATGTCATAGTTGTCATTCTACTCCACCTTCCGCTAAGCTAAGCAGTGAAATGCACCCCTTCCTCCCCACTGCAAGCGGCGGGCTTTCCGGCTGCAGGCTTTCATGAATGCCTTTGACCAGATCAGGCCCTTTGATATCCAGCCGAGGAATAATGCGAATGTTCAACCTGTCACCCCCTGTGATTGGATCGGTTTTGCTTCCACCTCACGCAACGGGCAGGCCGGTACGCCTACTACAACTGTGTGCGGCGGAACATCCTTTACAACCACAGCGCCAGCCCCAACGATAGCGCCTTCGCCGATGGTGATACATTGCCTAACCGTGGCACTGGCACCAATGTGCGCCCCTGTACCGACCTGGACAGTGCTTGCCAATTGGGCACCAGTAGCAACATGAACGTGGTCACCGATGACACAGTCGTGTTCGACGACGGCCCCCGTGTTGACGATTGCGTTCACACCCAGGCGAGCACAGGCATTGATCACAGTGCCAGCCATAATCGTAACGCCTTCGCCAATAACAGCAGATGGTGAGACGATAGCTTGCGGATGGACAGCATCTACCGGCTTCATTCCGTACTGCAGAGCCAGCTCGAATAGGCGCTGGCGGGGCCTGGTATCTCCAATACTGCCCAGGCCAACGAAAAAGTGACAGATACCATCGCGCTTCAAGACAGGTAGCAGGTCGTCGTCTCCTAGCACCGGCACACCCAGCACGCTCTCTCCCTGTAGCTCCGGCTTGGGGTCAAGCAGCCCAATTAGTTCGTAAGACTTATGAGAACGCAGGATCTCTATAACTACCTTGGCATGACCACCCGCACCCAGGCCGACTACCTTCACGCCCATGCTAGTCAACACCCTCTGAAGGCTCGACCTCCAGATCATGAAAGCGTTTCATCACAAGCTTATCATCTAGCTGAACCTGTTTTAGGACCTCAACGATCTTTTCAGACGCCCCACCGGAACCGTACGGATTGCGAATCCCGCACAGCTTGGCGCGAAATTGGGGATCGAGGGCCCTCCGAAGACCTTCAAGAATGCTCGTCCGTTCGTAATCAACATCAACGACATTGGCGCCTCTTACCCGTCCACGTTGGCGAGTGCCTACGTTCACCACCGGAAGCTCAAACGATGCGGCTTCAACGATCCCGCTTGACGAATTGCCCACCATTGCGGCCACCAAAGCCATCATGCTGAAATACCCTTGTGTGCCCATATTATCAATGGCCTGTGCAGAGGAGTGTGTCGCGACGAATTCCTCGATCTCATGGACAATGATACGCCTGCTCGTATCTGCATTGGGCATAGTGAAGACAACAGGTAGACCACACGCACCCAGAGCAGCCAGTAATTCAGTAATCTGCCATTCAGTTTGCTCATACTCCAGTGTCACAGGGTGGAATGTCACCAGAAGAAACGGGGACTCGTCAAAATGCAAGTCGAACCTGACAGCCAATTCTTCGCGCGCAAGAAGCTTAGTGGCCCGGAGATTATCCAGGCTGGGAGCACCTGAAACGATGACCCGCCAGGACTCCTCGCCCAGTTGTATCACCCGTCGCGCGTATTCCTGCGTGCTGACAAAGTGCAGATGGCTGAGCTTGGTCATCGAGTGCCGTAGGGCATCGTCAATGGCACCTTGCGTTATTTCGCCGCCATGAATATGGGCAACAGGGATTTTGAAAGGCAGGGCAGCAAGGGCGGCAGCGTGCATCTCGAAACGGTCCCCCAACACGACCAGGGTGTCTGGGCGAAACTGAGCATAGGCCTCCGCAAAGCCGATGATTCCCATTCCCATGGACTTGGCAATGCCCTCGGGCGTATCCGATGACAGCAACATTTCCACCCGTTCGCCAATCTCGAACCCATCGGCCTCGATAGCCTCGACCGTCAGCCCAAACTCTGGAGAGAGATGCATGCCACTCACAATCAGATATAGTCTCAGTTCAGGATCCACCTGAATCTTGCGCAACACGGGTAAGTAGACACCGTAATCTGATCGTGCCACGGTTACTACACCGATCGTCCTCATCCCAACATCTCCAGGCTATACAATGCCCCTGCAGTAACATCTACCCTCACACGACGACCAATAAGGGTGTCACGCATCGCCGGTGGTAAACCCGTGCCAGGCCGCTTGATGGCAATCAGTTCCTTAGTCAACACCGCGCCGGCCGGTATGTCTCGCGCAGCGACCAGGCTCCTGCGAGCTACCGCAGCCGTGTTGGCCTCACTGGCTGCCGGTTCTTTGCGTCCATGGCCCAACGCTGCCTCTACCGTGCGAATGTCCCGCACCAGCGCCACCAGTTCATCTGGTTCCAGCGAGGCTCGATGGTCGGGGCCGGGTAGGTTGCGGTCCAGCGTGAAGTGCTTCTCGATCACGCAAGCCCCAAGCGCGACCGCCGCTAGCGCCACCTCAATCCCCGGTGTGTGGTCGGAGTAGCCCACCGGCACACTGAAGGCCGTTGCCATAGTCTGCATAGCGCGCAAGTTGGCATCCACCGGATCGGCTGGATAGTTACTGACACAGTGCAACAGCACAAAGTCGTGGTTACCGGTCTCCTCAATGGTGCGCACAGCCGCTTCTACCTCCCCTAGATACGACATGCCGGTGGAGACGATCATCGGCTTGCCCTTGCGCGCCACGTGTGCCAGGAAGGGCAAGTTGGTGATCTCGCCCGACGGAATCTTGAAAACAGCCACGTTCAGTTCGGCCAGGAAATCCACGCTCTCTTCGTCGAAGGGGGTTGACATGAAGCGAATGCGTTTGTCCTGACAATAGACATACAGTTCTCGGAAGGCATCAAACGGTAATTCCAGGCGTTTGACCATGTCCAGTTGCGACTCGCGTGCGCCGGTGGTCTGCAACTGATACGCTGCTTTCGGCGCCTGAGGCGAAACCACCTTTTCAGCCTTGAAGGTCTGGAACTTGACCGCATCGGCGCCAGCCCGCGCAGCCGCGTCCACCAACTGACGCGCCATCTCCAGGCTGCCATTGTGGTTCACGCCAGCTTCGGCGATGATGAAACAAGGTTGACCAGGGCCAATTTCACGCCCGAGAATCTCAATCGCCTTCATGTCTCATTCTGTCCTTCAGTACTAAATCGGCCAAGTAGAAATCCCAGGGAGTGTCAATATCCAGTGACCGTTCAAGGGGCATGATGTAGGCATAGGTGCCCTGAGGCAAAAATGTCTGATTGTGCAATAATGACTCGCGACAGTTCAAGTAAATCGCGCCATTCAGCACATACGCTGGCGGGAGAGCCTGACGGCGCACGTAGGAAATGTCACTGGATACAAAATCTGCCAGTGTACCGTCTGGCAAAATACGCTTTGACAGATAGGGATGATGGCCCGTCTCACAAACGCTCACCACAGCGATGGCGGTATGCGTTTCGGCTATCTCGATTGCCGCGTCGATATCCCCGGCAGTGCGCAGCGGGGAGGTAGGCTGAAGCGTCATGATATAGTCCGGATGCGCGTTATCGTGCGCTGCCAGCCAACGAGTGGCGTGCTCCACGGCGGCAATATGGGGCGAGTCGTCTTGAGCCAGTTCTGACGGCCGCACAAAGGGTACCTCTGCTCCCCACTCATGGGCCACCTGGGCAATCTCGTTATCATCGGTCGAAACAATCACCCGACTCAATCCGCGGCTTTGTAACGCCGCTTCAACGGTCCAGGCAATCAGTGGCTTGCCAGCCAACGGTTTGACATTCTTGCGCGGGATAGACTTGGAGCCCCCACGCGCCGTAACAAGACCTACAATCTCGCTCATTGCCCAAATATCTCGTTTATCAGTCGCATGGTCTCCATGGCTTCATCAAGCGTAGGTGAATCAGATGGCTTGCCCAGTGCAGCCGCAACTGCCATCTCCGCCTGCAACCTGAGGCCGGGCTTGAAATCTCTGTCCCACGAATGCACTTCAACCGGCTGCAAGCGACGCTCACCCCAAACCTGGAATGCCGCCCGTTCCAGCGGGCGCATCTCCCAACGTTTCTCGGGCGTTGTCACACTCACTGCCCAGGGGCCAGGGCCATGCCAGACACCCTCGTACAGGCCAATGTCTCCGCTGTCAAATTCGATCTTGGCCACGACCACGCCAGGATTTTCAGGGTTCCAGGCAGAGACGGGCTCGACCGCCGTGATCTTACCCCGCCCAAATACGCGAAGGTAATCGATCACGTGAATGGAATTGGCGTACATCCAGTTTTCGACGACCACATCGGGACAACCGAGCAGTGCCGCATCCTCTAGATTTTCCTGATCCTGCACGTGGATAAAGCGCGGGCTGCCGTACTGCGCCAAGTCAGCCAGAGCACCCCGCGTGCTCGACAAAAAGCGGCGATTCAGGCCCACCAGCACCTTGCGGCTCTTGGCGGTCGCGGCCGACTGAATCTCCTCGGCATCCCGCAGATTATAGCCGGGAGGTTTCTCCATCAGCACCGTCCAGAGAAACTCGAAGCAAGCCCGGCTTATGAGATTTGCGGCTGTTTCAGGCACAGCTACCACCACTAGGTCGGCCTGCGTTCGCTCGCGTAATTCGGGCACCGAATCGTACACACCGGGCACGCTGAACTCGGCTGCCAGCGCTTCGGCCCGCGAACGGGTGCGGCTATGGATACCTGCAATCGTCACGCCCGGCACATCGGCAAAGGCACGGATATGCTGGCGTGCCATGTAACCGGCGCCAATGATGGCCACCGTACAAGTCCCTTGTCCTGTCATAGCATTCCTCTAGGACTTGTGATCAGGCCCATGGAAACGCGCGCTCCCGCGGCAGGTTGGCGTCGTCGATCCGCACCGGGATGTGCCCGTTCTCGTCCGAGACGTAGGCTGCCACCAACACCGCCACCGCCAGCCGGCCATCCTCGCCAGTCGGTGGGTTCTTGTCATGCAGCAAGGCGTCAAGTACTGCCTGTGATGGCCCAACCGTGTCGGCAGGCTCAATCTTGTGTACGCTCTCCACCCACGGCATCGCGTAGCGCGTAGTGGGCAAGTCACGGTACTGTTCCTCGCGCACAGCCAGGCACATGGTTCCTGCCAGCTCATCAACCACCAACTGCCCGTAAGGGCCAGAGTAGATGACTTTCATCCCGTGCCCCTGGTCGGCGCCGATCTCCATATAGAAGCGCTTTCCACTGGCGGTGGTCAGCAGCACGGCGCCAGCGCGGTCGTCAAACTGCGGCCCACGCGGATTAAGCACCTTTCCACTGGAGAACCACGCTGTTACCTCCAGAGGTGCTTCATCTATCATATAGCGAAACATTTCGAAGTAATGCGTGCCGTTCATCGCCATGCCAAAGTTGCCAGCAACAACGGTGACGCTGCTCAGGCCACCGAATGCCTCTGACTGGACGATGCGCTTGGGCTCGGCGTACTGCTGCATGAAACGCATTTGGTGATTGATGGCCAGTCTGGCACCGCGAGCCCGGCACGTCTCTATCATACAGTCACACTCCGCCAGCGAGACGCCCATAGGTTTCTCACACAGAATATGCCTGGCGCCAGCTTCCGCTGCAAGGCAAGTATACGCGCAGTGTGCTGGAGTGGTGGTGGCGATAATCACACACTTGGGGTGGGTCTCGCTTAACATCCGACGCGGATCAGTAAAATGAATCTCAGCCAAGACACCCTGCTCTTTTGTTGCCAAGGTCAGCGCTTCCGGATTGGAGTCACAGATGCCGACGAGAGTCAGCCCCAGTCCTTTGACTACCTGGATATGTCGCCGTCCCATTCGGCCGGTGCCTATCACCGCCACATCTATACTCATTTGCCTTCTCCAGTGTCTACACCATCTCCCGATATTCGCTGAGAAGGTGCGTCTCCCAAATCAATCGAGGCCTCACGAACGAGTTCTCGAAGGGAGCGTACTGCACGTTGCTATATCCTTGAAAACTCACGTCAAACCCCATGATCTTCTTGAGAACAAGATGCTCAGCTTTGGGACGGAGCAATTGCACCGACACATAGAAACGCTTCTCACCGAAGGTATTCGGTGGCATGATGCAGAACGATTCATATGCTCCAGGCTCTCGTCGGTAGAAGCGTTTGCCATCAGAAGAGGCGTCCGTGCTCTGGGTCGTCAAGATGGGTCTGTTTTCCTCATCCACAATCTGCGCGACCACCCGCAAGTCGTAGACTGTGGTCAGACACTCGTAAGTTATGGATACCCGAATCTCCTCGTCCGATTGAAAAGCATTGCGAGGTAGACCCTCTTGGTCAATCAGTGCGACTTCCCTGAAGCGAATCGAAGGGTTATCCCTGTTGATCTTCCCTTCCACCTTCCCCTCGAACTCCTCCCAGGACACCACAGCCCCCTGTACCAGGTTTCGGTCCAGATACTGGGCGATGGCACCGTCCGTATCCGTATCCGACACCAGCACTCCGCTATCCAGCAAAAGGGTGCGCGGGCACAGGTTGCGGATAGCCGCCATATTGTGACTCACGAAGAGAACCGTTCTACCCTCGCCCGTCACACTGCGCATCTTGCCCAAACACTTCTTCTGAAACTCTACATCACCCACGGCCAATACCTCATCAATCAGCAGAATCTCTGGATCCAGGTGGGCGGCCACGGCGAAGGCCAGGCGCACTCTCATACCAGAGGAATAGCGTTTGAAGGGCGTATCGATGAACTTATCCACGCCGGAGAAATCCACGATCTCGTCGAACTTATGCTCGATCTCGGCCCGTTTCATCCCCAGGATGACGCCGCTCAGGTAGACGTTCTCGCGCCCGGTCAGCTCGGGGTGAAAGCCGGTGCCCACCTCCAAGAGCGAGCCCGCGCGACCGTGAATCTCCGCCCGACCCTCGGTCGGCTCGGTGATGCGGGAGAGCATCTTGAGCAGGGTGGTCTTGCCGGCGCCGTTGCGCCCGATGATACCCAACACCTCCCCGCGCTCGACCTCGAAGGAGACGTCCTTGAGAGCCCAGATGCTGTCCTCTGGTGGGGTGGGCTTGCCCAGGCTCCGGAGGCGGCGAACGGGCGCAGCGAGCGTGTCCATCAGCGTCTCGGTGAAGCGTTTATAGCCCTGCTGGCGGCCGCCGATCCGATACTTCTTGCTCAGGTTTTCCACGCGGATAGCCAGGTCACTCATACGCTACACCACATCCGCGAACGTCTTTTCCATGCGGCGGAAGTAGTAGGCGCCGCTGACCAGGAGGAAAAGCGCCGCCACCGCGGAAACGGCGGTCATTGGTCCCGGACCAGAGGTGGTCCCAAGCAGTGCCCACCGAAAGCCCTCGATCACGCTGGCCATCGGGTTGATGCCATACAGCGCGCGCCACTGCTCGGGCACCAGGCTGCTGGGGTAGGTGACCGGCGAGGCGAACATCCAGAATTGTACCAGAAATGGCACGGCATAGCGAATGTCGCGGTACTGCACGTTCATCGCCGAGAGCCACAGGCCCACGCCCAGCGCTGTGACAAGGGCCAGAAGCAGGAAGAGCGGAAGGAAGAGAACGTTCCAGGTGGGCGCGATGCCGTAATAGACCATCATGCCCAAGAGCACGACGAAAGCGATGGCGAAATCGATCACTGGAGGCAGCACACTGGCCAGGGGGATGACCAATCGCGGGAAGTAGACCTTGGTCAGCAGGCTCGAACTGCCCACCAGGCTGTTCGAAGAGTTGGTCGTGGCCGTGGCGAAATACTGCCAAGGCAGCATGGCCGCGTAGCTAAAGATGGGGTAAGGCAGCCCCTCAGAGGGGATCTTGGCCAGGTGGCCAAAGAACAGACTGAACACCACCATGGAGAAGAAGGGCTGGATGATGGCCCAGGCCGCTCCCAGGACGGTCTGCTTGTAGCGCACCGACACGTCGCGCCACGCCAGAAAGAAGAGCAGATCGCGGTACTCTATCAGCTCCTTGAGCTTGAGCGAAATCCAGCCGCGAGAGGGCTCGATGATGGTGACCGGAACCTGAGCGAGCTTCGTCTCTGGTTCCGGTATCGCCTGCGCTGTTGTGACTACCTGCTCTTCAACCGCCAGACTCTTGGACATAGCCCACCTCACATGCTGAGGGGTTCTGCGCTTCGCACACAAGCCCTCTGGTCGCGAATGAACACCTGATGGATTGATGGAGCATGGATCCGCTACGCTTGTTTGCGCGTCTGTACCACACAATGGGCCCAACAAGAGCACACAGTTGCTCACAGACCAAGGTTCGATGCATTCCAACTCACAGCGTTCCTCAGTTGAACATTCTAGGTTCCACAACGTCAGCCGCTCGATCTGGATTCAAGGCCCACGCCGGCCAGCCCATTATATGGAAAGCAATCGAACACGTCCAGCACGCATTCATTCAGCTAGAGACCATGAAACACCATATCCAATTCTGAACTGCGGTCAAGTCGCCGCATTCTTGCGTCTAGGACTCGCTACATTCGTGCATCCCCGCAGAAATGGGAATGGCATGAAGTACGATGGTGACGACTCCGCCGCCACTCGTTGCCCGAGAGGGTGGAAAGGACAGCACCTCATGCAAACGAACGACTATGTGATAGGTTTCACCACTGCACACACCAGTCCCTCGCTCACGTGCCGGAAACACGGCGCAGAGTCGTCCTGACCGCTTTCACCCCCACCTACGTGGGGAATTACGCATCGGCGGCCATCAGGAGCGCTATAAGCGTGGTTCACCCCCACCTGGGTGGGGAATACCCCTCTAAATGAAGGGGGTTCTTGACCGTACTACGGCAGTCCTGTCTCCTTCGGTCAGGTTTCTGCGAGCGTAGGTCCGTGGGATGCGGGTCAGCTTCGAGCTTTCACCGTGGCCTGGCGCTTGTATGGCCAAGGCTCTCATATCGTCGCCCTGCTCGCTGTTGGTCGGTCACGTCTATATCATCCTATTGGCGGATTCTCTCCGACAACATGTCCGGGGAGCCTATCCCTCACCGATGCAGGGATTCTGTCCAAAGGCGTCTGCCAACACCTCCACTGGCCAGACGGAGAACTCGCTCCGGAGCGGGATGGGCTCTCTATCAGGTGTTATCACCGCTATCCAGCATTTCCTGGGGGCCCAGAAGCCCCACAGGGGTGTCGGAAGAACCCCATTCCTCTGACTGCACAGTCAGAGGCTCTGAGGCTTGGCCAAGGAGAGTAAACCGAAGCCGAGCCCCTTGCCACTACCGATGCCGCTACGCACGCTTTGCAGAAGCAGGTCTGGATCGGTCACCTGCAAGTAACCGCCAAAGCGCACTGAGACCAGCTTGATCCGATGGCTTCGGCCGCTCTCCCGGTGAATGGTGCCCGTCAAGGTGCTCTGAGCGGAGGTCCGCACTCCCAGTACCCGAAAGCCGCCCTGCTGGCCCTTGCGCTTCAGCCACTCCCGCTGATCCTCGTCTCTATACAAGCCCAGGCGTTTGCCAGCGCGTTTCACCGTGGGATTGGCCAGCAGTCTGAACGCAAGAATCTGCCCCTTATTGAACTTTGGCTTGAAGGTCTTGACCCAGGGATTGGGATCATCAGTGAGCACAAGGTATCCTCGCGCACCAGGCTCATCGAGCCAGTCCCAGCCCGGCTCGGTGACAGACTGCATCAACGCGGTGATAGCTTCTGTGTGTCGGTCCGTCTCCACCCGGAAGAGAACTCGCTCTTCGCCGGGGGAGAGGTTATCAAGAAAGCAGCACATGAGAGTTCGGTGCATCTCATAGGGCCTGGCCACCTCTTGCCGCACCCGGCGACTCTTGGGGTTCAGGAGCAATCTGGTGACGTACATAGCTCCTCCCTTAGAGGTGGGGCTGGGATGAAGGCCGTGCG
>Ga0114930_10001222_pt1 | contig 25055 bp, 29 predicted proteins | sample AnhtaG_FD_87300 | JGI IMG/M metagenome (GOLD analysis project Ga0114930, IMG submission 87300) | Deep subsurface microbial communities from Anholt, Denmark to uncover new lineages of life (NeLLi) - Anholt_01485 metaG | ecosystem: Environmental > Aquatic > Marine > Oceanic > Sediment | place... | reverse complement strand
CCTTTGATATTTTCTAATAAATTGAACATAATCTTGCCTAATAATTACAGTGTTTTTTGATTTTTTGTTAACTACCACTCCTTTAGTAATTTTTCCTCTGATTCGTGTTTTCCCATGGAAGGGGCAATCTTTATCACTACATTCACGCGCAGTTGGTGGATTAACTCCAGGAATACCAATATTTCTAACACTCATTTTATTTCATCGACCATTTCTTTTTTTTTAAACTTCTTAATCTATTTTCAGGAACACCTATTATTTTTGATCCGTTCACTTCTAACATTCCATCATTTAGCTTGAATCTAAAAATATAATCTTTTTTGATATATTTTTTTATTATTTTATTTTTTTCTGAAATTAACATATTCTGAGTATCATCAATTACCACACCAACATCTAAGAAGTTTGCATTATCTGGTTTTGATTTAAGCCTAGCTTCTACTTCGAAGCCAATTAAATCGTGGTAAATTAGATATTTTGGGCTTATCATTATTAATTCAACTATTTTTCTTCGTTTTTTACTGTAAGAATCCTCGCTATTTGCTTTCTTAGCAGTTTTGCTTTCGCGGGGTTATCTGAGATGCCACCGCCAGTTTGTTGGCTGTATAACATCATTAATTCTTCTCTTAATGTTATTAAGTTCCTTTCTTTTTCTCGTTCGTCCATTTCTCGAATCTTTGCTGCCGTTATAATGTCCATTTTTTACTCTCTCTCTTTATGCTTTAGTTTTTCCTCTACTCCTTAACTTCTTCATCAGCTTCTTTTTCTGACTCCAAAGAGATCTCAGAGACGTCTTCTTCTTCTACTTCCTCGAATAATTCCTTTTCTACCTCAGTGATTTCGTATTCTTTCTCAACTTTTGTTTTAGTCAATTCTGATAACTTTTTAGCTTGAAATTTTGCTAAAGCTTCGTCTTTAATTTTGACTGTGTCTCCCATTCTTATATCAGCATGCATAATCTTAACAATGATCCCAAGCGTACCTGATTTCTGAACACATTGAGCAACACCTTTATCTACTCCTTCTTGAGCAGGTTGACCTGATTTTTTCATTGTGCCGGCTCTAAACACCGTGGTTCTAGCGCGCTGTGAAGTGACCTTACCTGAAACGATAATTTCCGTGCCTTTCGCTCCAGAATCCATTATCTTGCGTAATATATAATAACCGGCTCTTCTGTAATGTCTACCTCTATCGAGACTATATGCCAAACGCTCAGCCATAATCTGTGCATTCAAATCGGGATTAAGGACCTCCTCGACTTCTATCTGGGGCATTTCTAATCCGAATTTAGTGTGTAATGTATCGGTAATCTCTTGAATACGTTTACCGCCTTTCCCAATCACGAGTCCAGGTCGGCTTGTTTTGAGTGTAATTCTTACTCCAAGTGGGGTTTGTTGCATGTCAATCCCAGCAAACCCAGCCCGAACGAGTTCAGACCTCAAGTATTCGTTTATCTGCATCAGCTTGATGCCTTGCTCAATAAAATGTTTAGCTAAAGGACTCATAATCTTTAATCTCTTTGTTGTTTTTTATCAAATTATTAATATTTTTAATTTAACTTGGAAATTCATAAATTACAATTTCTACATGACTTAAATGCCTAAATTTTGCGGTTGATCTACCGTGAGCGCGCTCAATGTAGCGCTTAATTATCCGGCCTCTATGTGTGGCGGCGTGAATAATTCTACATTGCTCAGTGTCTAGTCCTTTAAATTCTGCGTTCGATTCTACGGAAGTAAGGATTTCATAGATTCTCGCAGCTGCTTTTTGTGGATATCGCCCAGCATACCAATTAAATTGTTTTAAGTCCTTTCTGTGAGCTTGTTTCTTTTTATGTCTTCTAAAAGGGACGGATTGTTTTAACTGAATTACTTTTTCCAGATATGTTTTAGCTTGATCTAATTGCATACCTTTTATTACAGCACAAATTTCCCTTGCTGGTTTTGGTTTTATGCGTAAATCCCTGCCCGCAGCTTTGGCTAGCCTATCTGCGTCATATTTTTGTTCCGTAAAGGAATAACCCCAATTTGGCATTATTTATCGTCTCAATTTTTATTTTATTATTGTCAATAGTTATATTATTTTAATGGAACATATTTACTTGAACGTGTGGCTCCAATTCCCGGTGAACCATGTTGAACATGTCGTCTAGTTAATGAAAACTCTCCTAAATAATGAGCTATCATTTCAGGTTTGACATCTACAATTTCATATGACTTTCCGTTGTATACTCCGATTTTTAAACCTACCATTTCGGGAAAAATCAACATATCCCTAACATGGGTTCTCGTTAGGATATCTTTACCTCTTTTTTTAGCTCTATATGCGCGCCTTAATCTCTCTAAAAGCTTCTTTTGTCTTGGAGGTAAACCTCTTCTTAAGGATCTTCGTGCTCGTGCCGGAAGTAATTGGATAAACTCGTCCATGTTCATCTTCTTGAGGGCTTCCAAAGTATGGCCGCGATAATGAAATTTAAGACGATCTCTCTCTTTTGCTAAATCTAATTCTTTATCTTCTATTTCCTCTTTAGGTTCTTCCGAAGATTCTTCTGTTGCTTCTTCCGTTGTCATTTCTTTTTGTTCTTCATTATCTTGTTCTTCATTCGGAGTCATTTTTCCACCAATCTATTTGTTCCATACACTATATTTTGTTTATTTTTTACGCTTCTATTAATACGTGTAATGAAATTAGTTATCTATCAAATTTTAATTTTATTAAAACGAGAGAACTAAAAACCAAAAACTTTAAAGGGTGCGATGTGACCTTCGAGGAAAAACGAAATATCTTAAAATCTCAAATTTTATCGATGGAATCAAGTGGAGAATTTCAAGTTTCGTAAAAAACGATCTAATAATAATTGTTTGGGTTAAATACCCTAGTTATGTCTTCTTCGTTGAATTTCCCAGTCCATTTTTCTTCAATTATTACGAATTGTTCAGGATTTTTATTCGGGTTCAACACTGAGTGATAAGTCATCTTTTCGTTTAAAAATTCTGTTCCCTTTTCAACAAAATAATGAATCTTTTTCGCATTTATTATAATTGGGTTGCCTTCTAGAATTTTCCAATGTTCAGCTCTAAATTGGTGAATTTGTATAGATATGCCAATTTCTGGTTTGATATATATTAAATTGTAATCAGGATAAGTGAATTTTATGCTATACCATTTATTCAATATATCAGTATATCCACTTGGTACATTATACCTCCTACTAAATCCCACTGGGTTAATTATTTCTTTTTTAGAAAATTCGTATTTATAAGGTTGATATATTATTTTGTGGTTGGCTATATTGTTACTATACTTTACTTTAACATCCTTATCCCATTTATTAATAACCATGTAAAAGTCGTTTGGTTTTACTATTAAGTTAGCTTCTTTCAAATGTTGCGTAAAAAAAGAAGTTCCATTTACAAGAAAAATCCTCCTTAGAGATTCTGAATCGATAATTAATTTAAGCTCTTCATTTCCATTTTTTCTAAGGTTAGTGCCCCTTCCGGGTTGAATGATTTCTTCTCTCATTATAATGCACCTAAATGTTGTAATTATCAATATAATGCTTGAAACGATCTTCAATTTCATTAAGATACGGCATCGAAGCTTGTGCCCCTTGTCTTGTTATAGCGATGGAGGCTGCTGTTGTTGCGTATTTTACCGAAGTTAATATATTTTCTCCTTGACATAATTTACTTGCTACAACCCCATTAAAGCAGTCTCCAGCACCTACAGTATCAATAGCTTGAACCTTAAATGCGGGTACTTCTGTAATTTTATCCTCTGCGGCATCGTATAAGATAGATCCTTTGTTGCCTAGTGTGGTTATTAACGTTTTTATTCCAAACCTTGAAATGTCTTTAGAAGCTTGAATTATCCTATCTTTACTATTGCCAACTAATTCTTTTAGTTTTAAGAGTGAATGTAATTGTAGTAATTCTCCCTCGTTTGGAATTATTATATCAATATTTTTCAGAATTGATGCGCTAATTGGCTTTAAAGGTGCCGGATTTAGAATTTTAATGACTTCCCCTTGTTCTGCAATTTTAAAAATTTCTTCAATTGTTTCAATAGGGATCTCCATTTGAACTATCAAACATTTAGCGTTTTTAATAACCTCTGAATTAGCTTGAACTTCTTCTGGAGTTAATTTAAAGTTGGCTCCTGGCGCTACGCTAATCATATTTTCTCCAGTTTCATCGATTAATATAAAAGCTATACCGCTTGATTCGAGCGGATCCCTTATAACATGTTCTATATTTACTCCTTCATTCTCTAATTGAGAAATCACATCGTTTCCAAACGCGTCTATACCCACCTTACCAATAAAAACTGTTTCAGAACCAGACCTTACAGAAGCTACCGCTTGGTTCGCACCTTTTCCCCCCAGGAATTGCTTAAAAACACCCCCTGTTACGGTTTCACCTGGCTTTGGGAACCGTTGCGAGTAGATATTCAAATCCATATTACTTGAACCGATGATTAGAACGTACTGGGCTCGATTTGGCATAGTATTCTCTTTTATAAAACCGATTTATATAACAATATTCCTTATATATTATCAAATTATGGATCATCACAATTAAAACCAAGTGATCCTTAACGAATGGTTTTAATTTAATATAATTTTAAAAATAATATTAAGCAAAGAAACCTTGCTTGAAAATATAAAAAAAAATTGTGTCTGAATTTCATAAAGGTGTTAAATATGGCTAAAGATAAGATAATTGGAGCAATCGTTATGATCCTCGGCATCTTAATCGCTATTGTCTATACCATGGGAAGTGTTGTTGATTTATGGTTTGAAACCCTTGGTGGCGATCCGAATTGGGATGCCTTCTTCCGGATATTTGAAATCGATTGGCTCGATTACAGACTATTTACCGTTCTACCACTCTGGATTATGGTACTTCTAATCGCGATTATCGCTATTTGGATAGGATATTCAATGCTCACCACTCCAGCGCCTGTTCCGCTCGAAGAATTGGAAGAGGAATTAGCTGCTGAAGAAGAATCCGGAGAGTAGGCAGAGTATTATAAAACTTTTTTATTTTTTTTATTTTAAATTTAATCAACTGATTCTAATTTCTCAATATTGACACTTAGGTTGTTTAAATCAATTCGAATCAGGGAATAGTTTGGAATTTCTTTAGCATTTTCAGTTAATTGTGTTGTGCTTACTAGGATGCCGTCTTGATTTTTACTTAAAAATAGTGTATGGTGTCTCCCATTAAAATTATTTTTATGGTTAGTGATAACATTGCAGTTTTTTGAATTAAAAAGAAAAGCATTAGCACCAGCGCCTATCTCGATCTCTTTAAAGACACTTTCCAATCCAGTCTTTAAATTTTTGCCTTTTTGTAATTCGTTAATAATTGAACAAAGGTATTTTCGAGTGTCTAAGTCAGTTTCGTTGTAAATTTTATCTAATTTTGGGTTTTTAAATTTTTTACTTGGGAAGCTTTTTATTATTCCATTATGAGTTATAAGATATTTCTCTTCAATATTAATAGGGTGTACGTTTCTTAAGTTCTTTTTCCAAGGAAGAGTTTTTCTCGCGTGGACTAAAAGGAATCGAGTTTTAATTTTTGCAAGGTTTTTCCAGTCTGCGTGATAAATGGGAGTTATATCTCGCTTTATTACGAGTTTATTATCGTTTTCAGAGATGTACGCAAAACCCCAGCCTAATCCATGGTGTCCTAATAGGTCATACTTCCTTAAATAGCGCCAATGGCACGATTTTACGTATTCTTTCAAAATTTTGTAATCCATACGAAATGGTTCAAGAGAGCACTTAAAGAACATACGACACATAGTTTCTCAATTAGAAGTATTTTATCCAAATAATTAAATTAAGACTTACCTAAAAAGTAAGCGAATATAGAACCGTCATCATGACAACTAACAAGAATATTTAACTCCGAATCGTATTTAATGTCATTAACACAGGAATTTTTGTTAATTTCAGCAATGATTTTACCAGAACCAGCGTCTAAGATTAGAATGCTCCCTTTAGTTGTTCCAATAATGAAATGTGTTTTAGACAAAATTGCTGCTTGAATAAAACATTCCAGATTTATGTTCTCAATCTCCCACTTTTTCTCTAGTTTGGAATTTAAACACAAAATTTTTGAACTAAATTCGATATCCTGGACTTTAACAGAATCGTCAAAAAAGCTAAATGAGTAAGTACTTACAAATAAATTTGATTCCTTTTCAATGGTAAATGATGCGCATTTCCATACGAAATCATCGAACTGAAACGATTTTAAATCTTCGTGAGTATTTTTATTGATTATATGAATTTTTTTATCATCTCCCCCACATATAATCATTTCTTTATTACCTGATTTTAACCCTGAAACACAACGAATTTTATCCTTAAAACGCTTAAACCAAATTAATTCACCATTACTTCCTTTAAAACTGCGAATTGTCCCATCATTTCCGCAGGCGATTATCTCCAAAGTCTGAGGATTCAGAGAATCTTGCCATAAAATAGCATCACCAATTCCATCTTCAAATAATTGCCCCCATAATAAAGAGCCATCTAAGGAATTTAGACATCGTATACTCTTATCAATTGAATACACTATAATTTCTTTAATACCATCAACATTAACATCCGCAAGGAAGAATCCACTTATAGAGGCACCAAATTGATGCGCCCAAAAAGGTTGTAATTCATAAGAGATGTTACATTTGAACGTTCTTAATAGACCATCTAAACCCCCCAAGATAACTTCGTTTTTATTGTCTCGATTAATATCGCTTATCTTAACTTGCCAAATAGAGGAATTTTCTGAGATTTCAAATTCGGTTATTTTTTTGCCACTTAGTGAAATAACAAGAAGTTTTCCGGATTTAGAAAATGCAATAATTTCATTTTGGCCGTTATTATTGACATCTCCTATTTCAATCCCAAGAATAGATTCATTGGAATGGAAATCCCATTGTTCTTTAATATTAACCATTATTGAATTTCCTTTCTTGTATGTAAAACTAAATACTTAGTCTTAACATTTAAATTATTTTAAATAAGATATAATTATAAATAAAAATAGAATTAATTTCTATTTAATTATCTAAACTTAAAATAAAAAGTGATAAAAGATGTCGAGTGAGAGAAATGAAATGCCCAAAACAATATTGTTTATGGGGGCTTTAATCTTTAGTGCTGTTGGCGGTATACTACTCTTAGTTTTTGATTTCGGAGGGTGGAACGGCTTAAATTACTACCTGGGAGTTTATATATGGGGAGGTATAGATGCGTGGAACAGCATCTATGGCATTCCGATCGCCATCTCGGGATTTTTGCTTCTATATTGCGCCGCTATGTCAGTACTTGTGCTTTGGTTTCCTGAAAAAATTCCCGATAAGAAAATGGTACAGTTCGGTTTTTACGCTGCAGCACTTGTATTTACTCTGAGCTTAATTGGTGGCATAATATTTGGCGTAGATATGGAGATAGAAGATGTCTGGTGGTGGTTTGACGCAGGTTTTTATGGTGGAATAATCGGGAGTGCCTTTACAGCAGTATTATATTTCCTTGGTTTAAAAAATCTTGAATTATAAGAGAAAAATATAATTTTTACTTTTTTTTATTTGAGAAAATGCGAAGTCTTTTGCCGATCATTTCCAAAAATAAGAACGAAATTTAAATCTTTTACACAATTCTCATAAACAAAGGTAATTATTTTATCAATTGAAAATTACTTAATTACGAAAAAAATAGATAAGGAGTACGAAAAATGAGCTTTCAAATTAAGCTAGATTTAGATGGTTGCACTGGTTGTGGAACTTGTTACGAAGTCTGTCCAAGTGAATGTTTCGGGGAACCCGAAGGCGGAAAGGTAAATGTAATCGAAGAGAATAGAAACGATTGCGTCGGTTGCAGAGCATGTGAAACCCAGTGTCCCGAGGAAGTAATCGAGATTATTGAGGAATAAGAATCATAAAAACCTCTTAGATATTTTAGCGATTTTTTTTTATTATTTTTAATTATTTATTTGACCTTCTAATACATTTTTAAGGAATAAGTTCGTGAAACCGGCCTTTCACGAAAAATGTAACCTATTAAGATATTATGCTGGTATATCTTCAGATATTATTATTTTCTCAAAAGATTAAAATTTGAAAAGAATTTTTGAAATTAGGTTTTAGAATCTACCAAAGTAGAATTTTTCCGCAATTTTTACACGTACCTTCGTTAATTTGCATGTTGAGACAATTTTCGTGATAAGTAGTCCCACATGATTGGCATTTATAAATTTTCCCTGCATATTCGCCATAATCATATCCGCAATAACTACATTTATCTGCAAATGAGAATTCAGTGCTGTTTACATCAATTTCAACTATTTGAGCAGTACCCGTCATACCCATATTTGAACTTGAGGGATTTACGTATTGGTTATTTTGTGCATAATTTGTTTCCTGTTGAGGTTGAGCGTAAGTTTGAGGTTTTTCCCAATCAGATACGTACCCTTTTACGGGTTTCTTCGAAATTCCCATCTTTGCAGATACTTTTTCATCTAATATATTGGTTAATATTAAGGCTGAAGCATATTTACCCTTTGCTCCTCCTTTCTGTAAGTGTGTATGGGAAATTAAATGAATAACACGCCCTCCTGTGTTTCCGTGGTCAAAATAACACAATACAGAATCTTCACCCCATTTCTTTTGAATATGATAAGACCGAACTAGGACACGAACTGCTGGGCTGAGAACCTGAATAGGAAAAGACCTATTTTCAAGCCACCACTTAAATTCAGCTTTCTTTGTATCTTTAGCTGTCATTTTTTGCCATTTAGCTTGTTGTATTTCGCTTAACACACCATCTAAGAAAGGATGATCTGGTTCAACAATTTGACACGCAACGACAGCATCACCAGTTTTTTGTCCGTTCCAGCGAATATAACCAGGAAAAATGTTTTCAACTATATGTTTTATTGCCCAATCAGTTGTTATTAACCAACCTCCTTTTAGAGACACATACTCGCTGATTTTTGGGAAAGCTGAATGCGGAATTTTATCTCCCGGGCATCCAATCAAAACAACATCGTAATCACTTAAATTATGTTTCATTATATCGTTTGGTTTAATAGTGATATGTTTTGCGGCATACATGTGATCTATCACCTTTCTAGGGCGTTCGTAGCGACCTTCAACCGCAAGTATTCTACCGTGCTTTTCTACTGCTTTTACAACGTCTTTTTTATCAAGTGCTTCCATTTTACGACGTTTAACTTCAGAATATAAATCTTTCCAGCTGCTCATAATATGTCCATTATTACAATTGTTATAAGGAATTAAATATTATTTTGTATAAGTAATAAAAAAAAACTTATATTTATATTTGCATTGGAAGCGATAATTATGGAAAATTTAAAAGATTTTGGCGAGCCGTTAGAATTTTGGCAATATTTTTACGAAATTACTAAGATTCCTCGATGTTCGACTTATGAAGATAAGATAAGAGAATATATTAAAAATGAAGCTGAGAAATTGGGGTTTCAAACTGAAGTTGATACAATAAAAAATTTAGTTGTACGAATTCCTTCAAATAGAGACTCTGAAGCTAATAAATTAGGGGTCGTACTACAAAGCCATATGGATATGGTGTGCGAAAAAAATGAAAATGTATCACACGATTTCTCAAAAGATCCCTTAACATTAAAAACGATTGAAATTGAAAACGAGAGATGGTTAACTGCTGAAGGAACGACATTGGGTGCAGATAATGGTGTTGGGATAGCATATCAGCTTGCGATTATGAAAAAAATACATGATGGAAGTTTAGATTTTGATACACTTAATCTAGATTTATTATTCACTGTTGATGAGGAGAGAGGACTTTCTGGTGCAAGTCAAATGGATAAAAATTTGATAAGTGGAAAATACTTGTTAAACCTTGATTCAGAAGAAGATAATAGATTTACCATTGGGTGTGCTGGAGGAAGGGTTTTTAAGGCTGAAGTAAGTTACGAGAGAGAATTAATAAGCAACCCGAACTTGAGAGCGATAAAAATCTCCATTTCTGGACTACTTGGTGGGCATTCAGGGACAGATATTAACAAAAAAAGAGGGAACGCTTTAAAAATATTAACTGAAATAATTTGGAAAATAAATTCGAAATTTAATGTTTTATTTAATTCTCTTGAGGGAGGTAATTTAACTAATGCGATTCCTAGGGAGGCTCATGCAATTTTCTTTATAGAACAGGGCCAAAAGAATGAACTTGAAGCCTTTTTAAAAGGCATAATTCCTAATATTAAGAATCTTTATGAGGGAACAGATTCGAACCTATTAATTTCAATCGATCCATTAAAAGATTTCACTGATAAAACAACATTTTCAAAGGATTTCCAAAATGCATTAATTAATCTCTTTAATTTGATACCGAATGGACCTGTTTCTTTACACCCTACAAGTGAAGGCTTAGTTCATACATCGCTGAATTTTGCAGTGGTGCACACATTAGAAAAGGTAATTGAATTCAAAGTTAGTACTAGAAGTTTAGAACAATATGACAAAGATACTTTATTTGAGAAGCTAAAGACCCTCTTAAAAATGTCTGGGTTAGACATAAACATTGAAATTATTACGCTCTATCCAAGTTGGCCACCAGATTTTGACTCAAAGCTAACTGAAATATCTAAACAAGTATATAAAAATCTTTTTGATCAAGAAGTAATTATCCAAGCGATTCATGCCGGGTTGGAATGTGCCTTTTTTAGTAATTATTATCCCGATATGGAAATGATATCGCTTGGTCCAGATGTCTTAGGTGGACATTCTCCTGACGAGCGACTTAAAATAAAAAGTGTTGCGAAAATTTGGAAATTTTTATTGGCTCTACTTAAAATTTTACCTCAATAACTAGAATAACATATTCTTTTATAACAAAATTTTAATTTAAAAAAAATTTATAAATCACTGTATATAAAATTCGAAGATTAGTATGCAAGAGAAAAGAAGAAATAAATCAAAACTTACTAAGGAAGAAGTTATAGGTTCAGAGACAGTTTTCGAAAAGATTAAAGGGAAAACTCCATGGGTTTTTGGTAAAACACTTAGAAAACCTAAGATACTATTTCCAGAATTAAAAACTTCGAAAATGGATATACCTCTTCCAGGTAAATCAATTGCTGTAATGGGGGTTTACATAATTTTGTTCCTTTTACAAACTGGAATAGTATACCTGGTATTTAGAGGAACTCCTGCTCTGGGTACAGATCCAAATTCTGGCGCAGCACTTTTTCTATATCCCAATATTAATGAATCATTCATAATAGAGAGTATCGTTGCTTCGATTTTGATTTTCTTGTGTTCTATTGGGTTTATTTTATTATACCAAGCATCTAAACATGTATATAATAAGGATATAGCAATAAGATATTTAGTTCTAGGGATTATTTTGATATTAGCTGCTTTTGGTATGTTGCAGGCAATGATTACGAATAAACTTGGTGGAAGACTCTTTAATGTTTAACTAAATTCTCTTTAAAATAGAATAAAAATCTCATTTTTTGCTTTAATAAATTAGCATCAACATTATTATTAGTTTAAAGAAAAAAAAGAAAAGATTATAATTTTTCTAAGAAGTATTAAAATTCGAATTAGCCAAGGGATTCGATGTAAGATTTATAAGAGGCTTCATCCAATAGATTTCCTTTCTCTGCATCCCATTTCGAAGCATTAATCTTAAATAACCAAGCAGCAAGGGCATCTTCGTTTATTTTTTCAGGCTCGTCCATCAAATCGCTATTTACTTCCTTAACAGTTCCAGAGACGGGACAGTAAACATCTCCTACAGCTTTGCTTGACTCTACTGTGGCGTCAATTGGATCTGAAGTTGGTTCATTTCCATCCATAGTAACTTGAGATAGTTCAGCTCCTTCAAGAGCATCCACATCAACAAAAGAGATTTCTCCTAATTGTTCAGCAGCATAGGGTGTAAGTCCTACTTCACTATTTTCATCATTATACCATTGGTGGGTTTTAGTATACCAATATGTCATGGTTTTACAACTCTTTATTAATAATTTTAAAAATTTGTATAAATTCAATTTAATTGTATTATAAAATTAATCATATCATAGATTTAAAATTTTTTTATTGAACGATATTTAAAAAAAATAACGATACAAATGAATCATTCAATTAAGAAACAGATAGATTCTCATATTGAATTTAAAGATTGGTATGTTAAGATATTAAATGATTTTAATTTTGAATATCAAAAAGATCGCGACGCAAGAGATTTTTTATCTAATATTTTGAGAGAAAAAAGTGAAAAATGGAGCCTTGAAGAGATTTTACATTCTTTTAAAAAGTTAATTCAAAGAAAAAAGTTTATTTTTATTTATGGTTGTGGACCTTCGCTAGAAGAAACTGTCGATTACATTATAAAAATTCAAGGGAAAAAGATTTTTTCCAACGCAGTGAATTTAGTTGCTGATGGAGCTGCTCGATTATTGATAAAAAGGAGAATTCCTATAGATGGTATTTTTACAGACTTAGATGGGATCACACAAGAGAATTTTGATAAGGCTAAGTATATAATTGTCCATGCCCATGGAGATAATAAAACCCGATTGAAATATTTTAAGAACGAAATATTAAACTTTCCAAATATCATAGGAACAACCCAAGCAGAGCCGACTGATAACATTATTAATTCGGGTGGTTTCACCGATGGTGACAGGATTATATGTTTTATTGCTTCCTTATTATTACCTATCCACGAATTATATCTTGTTGGCATGGACTTTAACAACATAGTAGGTAAATACAGCAAACTTGAGATAGAAAAAAACCATATAGCGAAACCAATTAAACTAAAGAAGTTAGAGTATGGGTTGCAAATAATTGAATGGATATTAACTAAAATTAAAAATCCTGTTTATCTTGTTAATTCGAAAATTGCTACAGTTAACCTCCAATATCTAACGCTAGAAAAGTTTAAAAATATGGTTCTAAGAAAGTAGTTTTTAAATTTTATAATCCTGTAATCCTTTTTTAGTAATCTTATAAAGTAGCTTCTTTTCGGGTAATAGATGAGAGTTTAACAAATGAATATAACTCATGTCTTCTTCTTTATAACTTAAATATAAAAACTCAGAAAAAAAATGATTTAAATACTGTATACCGACCGGGATCTCCCTTATAATTGCATTTTCATTAAAATTAGGTGCAATTTGAGCGGTCAAAATTGTGATTAAATTATGTTTCTGAGTAAGATCATTAATTTTTTCTAAAATTCTTAAAAATGTTGATCTGGTTTTAAAAAATGAAAATTCTTTATCACCACGCTCAAATCTATAATAATTATTAATAGAGTCAATAATTATCATTCTAATATTACTCTGTTTTATTAATCTTTCAACCTCATTCAATTTTAATAAGAGGGCGGTATTACTCATAATTTTTGAAACTAAAATATTCTTTAGAGCTTTTTCACCGTCAATACTGTTAGCATCTGCTAATTCTCTTATCCTTTCAGGGCGAAACGTGTTTTCTGTGTCCAAATAAATCAATTTTGAAGCTTTACGAAAAGCTTGTGTTGACAATTGATGACACAATTGAGTTTTTCCTGTTTTATTTGCTCCAAAAACCACATATGTTTTTCTCGATTGAAATCCGCCCCCAATGACTTTATCAATATTTTTTGAACCAGTAGAAATTTGATAGTTGTTTAAGTCTATTTTTTCGATCTCATCTATGATTTTATTTTTTTCAATAAGAATTGATTTTTTTAATTTAGCCATGATTTAAGTTGTCTGAGATATTAATTATTATAAATTTTAAAAACGTGATTTAACAATTTTAGCAAAAATTAAATCGTAAATTTAATTTGTGATTAAACATTGACTATTAATTATATTAATTTTAAGCTTGCTTTTATATAATTTAGATAAAATTATTTACACTCTTATAAAATGGCAAAAAAAAAGAAAGAAGTTTGTCCCTATTGCGGAAACAGTTTTGCTTATCTCAGCCGTCACAAGTGTAAAGTTAAAGAGAGGGTTGAGGGTTCAGAAGAAAGCGAAAAATCTGACGCTGAAAGAAGGATAGAAAGAATAGAAGAAAGAAAACGAGAAGGCGTCCGTGGTTTAAAGAAAGACGAACAAATGGTTTTCAAACAAATTAAGCAACTAAAAAATATACTTTTTGATGAATTATTAGAGATTACAAATAAAGAACGCGTCGAACTCGATAAAATTTTAGATACTTTAGCTTTACAGTCTAAAATTACAGTAACCCGTGAGTTAGTAGAAGCCTCTTGGACAAAACATATTTCAATGAATGAAACATATGATGTGAAGGTAAAAGATCTTAAGATTGATAAAAATAAAAATGATTTCATATTAGATATGTTCTCACATCAACCGTGTTTAATTTGTCCTTTTATTGGTAAATGTAATAATACAAATATTGATCAATTTAATCCAAAACATTGCCCATGGTTATCGGATTGGATAAGAACATCTTTAGAAGGAAATACCTATATTACAAATTTCGAAGAAGTTAATAAAAAATAAAACAACTATCTTTTCTTTAATCCAATTAAATAGATTTCATTACTCTTTTTATTTGATGATTTTGGCTTTAAACTCTTAACTACCATAAAATTACGCTTCATTTTTGTATAAAAGCTATCAAAATCAGCTCCTTGAAATGTTTTTATTACAAAATTTCCTTTGAATTTGAGGATTTTTGTAATCTCAAGAATACTGAAGCAGAGTTTTGTTTGTCTTGCTTGGTCACTAAATTTATTTCCTGATTTTTTAATACTTGCATCAGATAGAATGAGGTCAAGTTTTTCTCCTTCAAAATATTTACTTACTTCAATAATAAACTCAGGTGTAGTAAAATCCATTTTAACAATTTCTATATTTTCAATGGCGGTTAACTTTTTGATATCTACACCCATAATTTTATAATGATCTCGATGGTAAAACTTGTCGAAATATTTAGTCAAATTTATTTCCGAGTATTTCTTAGCTACTTGTAACCATGAACCCGGAGCACTACCTAAATCTAATATGTAAAATACTCTTTTAAAAATTTTGTACCTATTTTGAATATCAAGTAGTTTAAAAGCGGAGCGGGCTCTATATCCTTCGCGTTTAGCTTTCTTATAAACGGGATCTTTTTTATGTTCTTCTGCGTTTCTTGGCATGGTTTGTGTATTAATTTATTTTTTCATTCTTTTTAGAATTTTTTTTAATTCGTCAATTTTCACATCTGTTTTAATTGAGATAAAATCAAAGTGAGTCCTTGAGGCTTTATAACCGTTCTCCTCGATTTTTTTAATTAAATCATCAAGTTTGGGGATAGACGAAAGTTTTAATTGCTGAGATAGTTTATGAATGTTATAATATGAAATAGGCATGTTTATTTCATTAAGGGCGAATTTAAGGATCTTTCTCATCCTATTTTTACTATTAAAATTGAATTGCTCATTTAATTGATTTAATTCTTCTAAAAAAGTTTTTTGATGTAATTCATTAATCCATAGAGGTCCAGAATACGATAATTGCTTTTTAATTAAACATGAGGGGCATTTCTGAGGAACTTTTAAGATATCGTCATTAATAGATGATCGATATCCACAATTTTTACAATGAAGAATGTATCCATAACTGTTGGATAAATCCTTAAATATGTTCGACTTTCCTTTGTAGGTAAGGGCGAAAATCCTTATAAAATGGTTAGAATAAAAAGTTAGCAAGGGAATTATTCCTAAATTATTAATGTTAGCAATTCTTGCTATATAATATATTAATATCCGCGCTCCAATTTCTTTACAATATTCTGTGTGAAGTGGTTTAGACATGTATTTTCTTATACAAGCCATTGGTTTCACACCGAATAACACGGCGGTATCTGTAGCAGTTATACATAATAATCCTTTATCTTTTTTAATTGCTTTAAATGCAGAATCAATATAAAGGTTAGGAGTGCCAAAGGGATCGATCGAAATAACATTTGGAGGGTTAGAATTTTGAGAAATTTCAGAAAATAGTAAGTTAGCGTCTTTATTTAATACTTCCGCTTGTTTAGTTTCGATTTCATTTAATTCTAAATTGTTTTTAATTAACTCAACCGCAACAGGATTAATGTCGTTTAAATATATTTTTTCAACATTTTTACAATTTTTTAATAATCTTATAGACCCTATGCCAGAAGCCGCCATAGAATCTATTACAACTAGCGAATCTTGGCTAAAGAGATTATAATATGCTATATTTGCTAAGATTGAAATATCTCTGTTAATTTCCATTCTTTTATTATAAAAAACATTCATAGATTTAGAAGGTATAGTCTCATTATCACCCTCATGTAATAAGAATTTCACAGAACCTTCTTGTTTTGTAATATACTTGTTCTTACTTAAGTAGTGATTTTCAATTTTCATATTGTCCAATTGATTTTAGCTAGTTAATTAGTTTATTGAGTAGAAGAGGTTTACGGGCTTTTCGCTTCCTAATAAACCACCAGAAATTCTCGTATGTATCTCATTAACATTATCTAACGTTAATGGTTCAATAGATTCCATGTTTTTAATTTCGTCTGCGTTTTCGACACTTCCAATAACCAGAAAAACTCCTTTTAAATTTTTAATGATAAAAGCTAGTGGAAGCCATTCATAATATATGCGTATTTTAGCTTTTGGTGAGGGAAAATATGAATATATCCCACCATAAGTGATAATTGCGTGTAAATCCCCAACGAAACTTCCACTATATCGATCTTTGAAATTTCGATTAATTAGCGCTTGTTCATAAGCTTTAAATTTATCGGACCATTTTGCTGAATTTCCTCCAAGGCATCTTATACCTCCTTCGGCGTTGTTGGGTAATTTCTTTAATTCCTGATAGATGTAATGATAGAAAGTCATACTGTAAGGGGATGTATCCAGAATAAATTCAACAACTTTTCCATTAATAGCTAATACTAAGTTAGTGTAAATTCCATAAAGAACATAAAAACTACAAATTATTGAGCCCTTCTCATTGAATATTCCCACAATCGTCCCTACGGTTCTATTTACTATAACATTAGAAGAACCGTCTACAGGATCTATTGTAATCCCAAACTTACCACTACCTAAAACAGGTTCAGCTTCTTCAGAAGCAATAAATAGGAAATTAGCATCGCTTTCTTGGAGTGCTTTTAGAATAATGCTATGTGTTAGCACATCCTCGTGAATTTGAGATTCGCCATATAAATTTATAGTTTGTATATTTATATTTTTAATTTCTAATCTTTGTTCGATTTCGCGCGATGTTATTCCCCTTTCTAATAATCCCCTTATAGGAATTGTTGCTTCAGCAATTGTTTCAATAATATCAATTAATTCGTTTCTATCTGGAAAAGAATGTGGAATATCATTTTCCAACCATTTTGACAATTTTATATTTTCTCTTTTCTCGCTCATTTAAACAACTCACTTAGCGTTTCCAAATGTTATATCTCGAAATAAAATAATGAGCTATAATTGATAATCTTTTAGTTTTTTGTTTATTCAAAACCGCGTATAGTTAGCGTTGAATTTAACATAACCGAAACGTTATCATTATTTTTATGTAAAATAAACTTACGGTTGTTCGCTACTTCTGTTCTTTCAATTTTGATTGAATTTTTTATCCAATATCGCATCACATTGCCCCCGCTTTCCACTTCATAAGTAAACCCCTCTTGAGTTCTTCTGCTAAGTTCGTTTATGATCAAAATATCAATCTCATATTTTTGTTTTACATTAACCAAATTAGCTATTAATTGATTCAACTTATAATTCAGAATGAAATTCTTTCCCTTCTTTTCACGGTTTAATTCTAGCCTATATAAATCAGTCATAGAGTCTATAACTATCAAATTAAACGTACTATCTTCAGTTTTTAGAGCATTGAGAATGATAAACTCCAAATTAAAAACAAAGTTGAATATATCGTCAAAATTCGTGATATGAATAAATGAAATATTTTCTAAAACATCATCTAAATTGTTTACAAATACAGAACTTAATTTTTTGTAAGGAAAAATTGGTTTTGTGTATATGTAAAGCACTTTTTTTTTATTTAACGCATAAATATTAGCTGTTTGAAGTGATAATGTAGTTTTCCCAACCCCAAAGTCCCCCCATAATGATGTTATTCCCTCTTTGGTGTCGTTAGATTTAAAGAACTTATTTACTTTAGTTAGGGGAAATTGCATAATTAAAAATTTTTAATTGTTTATTTAATTTATATTATTAAATTGAGAAACCAACCTTTATATATCTTAACAGAGGATTTGAATTTCTTCTATAAGCTAAAGAATGAACTAGATAAGCATTATATTGAATTTCAGATTTTAAATTTAGATGCAAAAATTCCTACTATATCTTCTATAATTCTTACAACCACCGAAGATATAGATAGGTTAAAAGTAAGAAATTATAATAATTACCTTGTATATTCAAGAAAGGATGATTTTGAGAGGTATTTAATCAAGGTAATTGCTGCTTACAGAATTAGTTATAAAAATTATTATTCTACACTGACTTTTTCTGTAGATCCAGGTAAAAAATTAGGTTTGATGATTTTCTTAGATGATTATTATTTAGATTCTTATTGCTGCTTTGAGAAAATTGAACTACTTAAAAAGATAAAAAAATATGTAGAAACGTTTCAAGAAAATAATCCTAAGATGATTGATCTAAATTTTAAATTAGGTCGAGGTGTTCTTACGATTACATTTGATTTAGTCAAACAAATTTATAGAATTTTTCATGGTAGAAAAAACCTAGGAGTGTTTTTGATTGATGAATTCAGATCGTCAAAAATTAGATTCTCAAGGGAGAAAACGGGAAGAATGTTTTCAAAAGATGAAATTTCTGCTTTAATTTTAGCATTTAGAAATGGTATAGTAGTTAGCCAAGATAATTATGAAAGCATCTTTGAACAAATTAAAAGCAAAAAATTGAATACAGGCAAATTGAAGGCATTGAAATCTGAAAATGATGATGATTTATCACATTTGAAGGATGTAGTAGAGAAAGTGTTAAATGGTGATATAGCTCTCAACAACGCAATAAAAATGTTAAATAATATTGAATCATAATTTGATAAAATTTATCTTTTTTTCAAATTTATATTATTAAATTATTAAATTTCTTAGCAGAGTGAATGAATTCAGCTAGAAATGTGAGATTTTAGGGATTTAACACTTTCAAAAAGTAGATATATATAATTCCATTATAAATCAATTCGAAACACCAAAAAATTACTTTTAATTGATAGAATTTTTGAAATGAGATGCAAAGAATAAAAAGTTTAGATACGTTTCGCGGCTTTATTATGCTTGCGATGGTTTGGGTGCATTTATGTGATTGGTGGCTTCGCGAAGAGGATATCTGGTTTTCTAATGCGGTTGTACCCATTTTAAAACTGATTTTTGGACCTGGATTTTTATTATTAGCCGGTATTAGCATCGCACTATCTTATAGGAAAAACCTTATAAAAATCACTACGATGAATGATTTCAATTACAATATCGTAAAGAAAGAATATTTATTCAGAGCAACCTTTATTTTGATAGTAGCATTAGGGTATAATTCGTTTGTGGCTTTAGGATCTATGTATCCTTTAAATCTTTGGAAATGGTTTATGTTACTAACCATGTCAATCTCATTATTTATAGCTTGGCCCCTATTAAAAGCTCCGAAATATATAAGGCTTGTATTGGCGGTAGTAATATGGATTCTAAATTATTTCATTTTTAATTATCTTTTACCTTACCAAGGGCAAATAAATGTTAATGGTATCATATATTATTTCTTATACAACTCTATAGATCTTATCCCTTTCCCTCATTATATTAGCTTTCTTTTGATTGGCACGATTGTAGGGGAAGTTATTTTTGATATATATCAAATAGACAATCAAAAGGACAGAAAACTACTCTTAAAAAAGAAGCTAACGGTTCCTTCGTTAATATTGGGAATACCATTAATAATTATAAGTGTAATTTTAGATTCTCAACTATCACTAGAAAGAACTTCATTTATATGGATCATATTCGCAATAGGCATTAATTTAATTCTCTTATCTGCGTTCCTAGGATTTGAGGATTTTAAACTCCGTATTAATAAAAGAAGGCTCAAATTTCTGTTCTATTATTCTTATTATTCGCTCACAGTTTATCTTATTCACAATATATTGTATTTTTTCTTTCTTGACCTATTAAATATATTTTATTTCTTGATTTTTGTAACACTTACTTGCTTCTTTTTTGGTCTTGTTCTACGGTTAATTCATAATAAATATGGTCCCAAATTTTCAATAAAAGTACAAGTAGGTAGATTAAGCTCTGCTTTAGCAAGAAGTTAGAAACGATAAAATCTTATTATTAATTGTTTAAATTTTCGGTAATAGGAAGATGCAAAGATTTAAAAGTATTGATATATTTCGCGGGTTATGCATGAGTTGGATGTTTCTCGGTCATTTAATAGGTTGGTGGATTAAACCTGAATTTATTTGGTTAGAAAGTCTCGCTTTTAGTATTTTTGATCCAATAGGAGCTTCTGGTTTTTTATTTATTTCTGGCGTGAGTATGGCATTATCGTATCGAAATCGCATGTACAGAGTTGATGTAGTAAAAGATATAAGCTATTCAAGGGTAAAACTCTCTTATTATCTTCGAGCTTCTTTTCTATTAATAATAGCGATAATCTATAACTTGGCTATTGCTATTACAATAAATAATTTATCATGGATTTGGACATGGTTTGTCTTAATGACTGCTGCTTTTTCATTAATAATTATTTGGCCTTTGTTTAAGGTTTCAAAGATGTTTAGAATTGTAATTGGTTTTTCTATCTGGTTTGTTAGCCAATTTATATATACTATTTTGGTTCCATTTCAAAATCAAGAAAATCTTCAGGGTGTATTATACCACATATTATTTAACGATTTTAGTCAAGATCCACTTTTATTATTTTTTCCTTTCTTTCTTATTGGAACTGTTGTTGGAGATGTTATAAATGAAATAAATAATAATAAAAACATAGAATTAAGGAGGAAAGAGTTTAAAGAAAAGATGTTAATCCCTATAGGCATTATAAGTTTGTTATTAATTTCAATTGGTGTATTATTTAGTTTTCCAAATTTTCTTATTAGGAGTAGTTTTTCTTGGTTAATTTATACATTAGGTATTAATTTGATGATACTACTGACTTTAATAACTTTAGAAGAATATAATGTATTTAAGACTAAGAAAAATTACCGTGTTTTTTTTTACTTCTCGTACTATTCCTTTACGGTCTATTTAGGGCACAATTTCTTATATTTTATTTTTTACAAAAGCCTAAACCTGATTCAAATTTGGATTGCCACCTTATTAACTTTCAGCATATTTTGTTTGATTCTAAGGCAAGTATATAAAAAATGGGGCTGGAAAGCTTCTTTAAAAGCAGCACTAGGCAAATTAAGTTTTAGATCTGCGGGTAAAATTGAAGAAAAAATAAATATACCAAGAAAGAAAGTATAATGCATACCATAATCTATACAGTGGTAAGACTGCATCTTATTTCTAACGGATAACTTTCGATTTTCTTAAATGGATAATGTAAATTTATATAATTCCTAAAAATATAGTTTACAGCTTTTATGTAGCTACCATCAATTCCAACAGCAACAGCTCTATCTTTGTTAAATAAGAATAATACATTAATTATATTTCGAGTTGGGCTTTCAATCAGCATTACATTATGAATATACGTATCCTCAAAAAAACTGAAAATTAATCTAATTAATGTTGGTTCTTCACGTATTATTAAAAACTTTTTGCTTTTCATCATGTGCCGTAATTTTCTTAAATAAAATTTTGCTGCAAAGTAATCTCCTGACTTAACAAAAAAGAAAATAAACTCTTTTACACGAATTACACATACGGGAAAAATACCTGTGATTTCATTGAAGAATTTTGATAGTCTTAGTTCGGTATTAAAGAATTGTTTTTTAATATTTATAATTTGACTAAAAAACAGATGATTACCCATAGAATTAGACATGTTTAATTAATTTCTTAATTAAAGAATTTAAAAGTCACATTTTTAACAAATCATAAAAATATTTTATAATTCTCCTCATTATAAAGAATTAATACTATTGTAATTTAAAATTAAAGATATGAAGGAACGATTAGATATTCTTCTTGTCGAGAGAAGATTAGTAGAAAGTAGGGTAAAGGCACAATGGTTAATAAAAGAGGGTTATGTAATCGTAAATGAGAGGAGTATAATTAAACCCGGCAAGAGGATCGAGAATAATTCGTCTATTAGATTAACTAGAAAATTTCCTTATGTTGGGAGAGGCGGAATCAAATTAGAAGCTGCTATAAACAGTTTTTCGATTGTTGTTAGAGGGAAAATATGTGCCGACATCGGTGCTTCAGTTGGAGGTTTTACAGATTGCTTGTTACAAAATGGAGCAGATCAAGTGTATGTAATAGACACTGCGAAAGAATTCCTACACCCTTCCTTAAAATGTAAGGACGAAAAAATAGTTGAACTTCTAGGCGTTGATGCAAGAAAATTGAAATCGTTACCCACGCAAGTAGACATAGTTACTGTAGACGTAACTTTCTCTTCACTTAAGTCTATTCTTCCAAACATCAAAAATTACTTGAAAAAGGAGGGAGATATAATTGTTTTAGTCAAACCTCTTTTTGAAACGGATTTTCAGAAAGAAACAAACTTCAAAATAATAAATGATTTTGAAATTCTTAGAAAAATATTATGGGATTTATTACGATGGAATATTAATAATTCCTTCTTTCCTATTGGCTTAATAGTCTCTCCTCTTTTAGGGAAGGGGGGATCAATTGAATTTTTAATCCATTTTCGAATTGATAAAGAATATAACGTTAATTTTGAAGAGATGATAAATGAAGCTTTTAGAGATGTGAAAGAAATAACATCTAAATAGATGGATAGTCTTTGAAAAGTTGTCCCCAGCGGGTTTCTAGAAATCTGTTAATTCTCTTTTTTCCGATTGTCGGATACCAAAGCATATCGTGAAATACTAAAGAACTTAAAATTGGTAAGGTAAAGAAGATTTTATTGTGCATTAATGGGTTTAAAAACTGTAATGCTCCTTTTCTGACCATTTGATCACCCCAAATTATGAGACTACGTTTAACTTTAAAATTCCAATTTATAGTTGATACATCTTCTCCTACTATATCGATAGCCTTGAAGTCTCCACATCCTAATCCTTCTTCATGCGCTAATTTAATAGCGGGTAACTTTAACGGCTCAAATCCCAACATTCTAGCAACGACAGCATCTACAGCAACTTGATCGTATCCCGCGATGAGGTAATTTTTAATTCGAGGAATCATTGTTCTTGGTCCAGCTCCATCGCCGCAGACGGTTCCATCTACTACTGCCATGATGTTTGGATGTATTTGTTTTTGAATTATTAATAAATCAACTAATACTTCAGACATAAATTGATGACTAAAATGTCTACGTTTAGTTAACAGGCCTCCAAATGCATTCTTCATCGCGCAAGTTATTCCTCCGTTCTTCATTTCTGCTTTAGTTTGGTCCAACGCACCCCCAATAGCTCCAGTATGACCGTGAGTTTTCATAGTAGGAAGATGGATTATAGACTTCCCTACATAAAATTCAGGAATTCTAAAACCTTTAGGAAATATTTTAGAATCAAGTACGTGTAGTTCTTTATTTTTTAATGCAATAAATCTGTGTCTTAACGATTCATAGGGAACAAAAGGAATCCTAGTTAAAGGGACAAACCAAACTCCATATCGATTAATGATGGGACTCCATTTATTCCCTATTAGTCCCTTTTCGATATTAGTTACAACAGTTCGATTTTCAGCTGTAAAGAGTTTTTTTGGATCGTAGCCATCCTCTATCATAGTTTTAAGTATCCCTTCTACTTGCCATGGAGGACTGGAGCATGAAGGGAAAAATTTTGACCAACTTAAATTTAATTTTAAGATATTTTTAGAATTTTTATCGAAAAATTTATCATATTGTGCTAAATGCATTAATTTACTATAATCCTCTAAAACAGTTTTAGGAGAAGTTTTTACAACAAAGATCTGAGATTTATTAGACATGATTAGTTATTAAGAAGATGGATATTTTAATTTTTTTATGCAATTTCTGACTATAGAAATTAAATTATTTAAGTTATTATGAAAATGAAATAATAAAAAAATAGAAAAAGCTATTCTCTAGAAGTTAAAAATGTCTAATTAATCGGATATATATTCCATTCCTTTATACGACTTTTTTTCTTCACTCAAAGGAGCACACATCATATAGTGTTCTCCACCTAGATCGACCCTTGTGGGTTTGTTTACATCGCAACCAACATGATTTCCTTTTTCGTAACATCTAGGATGAAATGAACATCCGCTTGGAGGATTAATTGCACTAGGAACATCGCCTTCTAAAATAACTCTTTTTGATTTTAAATTGGGATCGAAAGTCGGCCTTGCAGAAAGTAATGCTTTAGTATAAGGATGCGTAGGATGATAAAACACCTCATCTATCGTCCCACCTTCAACCAATTTACCTAAATACATAACTTGAATTCTATTTCCGATGTGTTGAATAACACTTAAATCATGAGTTATAAAGAGATAAGAGAAATTAAATTCATTTTGAAGATTTTTTAACAAGTTCAATATCTGGGCTTGAACAGACACATCTAAAGCAGAAGTAGGTTCATCTAAAATAATTAATTCTGGATTACAAGCAAGTGCTCTTGCTATAATAATTCTTTGTTTTTGTCCTCCTGAAAACTCGTGAGGATAACGATCCATGTGTTCTCGTTTTAATGAAACCTCGTTCAACAATCTCAAAACACGCCTTCTGATTTCCATTTTATTGGTAATACCAAGCAAATTCTTAAGCGGTTCTGCTATAATATTAGTAACCTTTAATCGGGGATTTAAAGAGGCATCAGGATCTTGGAAAACCATTTGAATTTTTTGCCTTAAATAACTTGTTAATTCGGTCGGGACCGATTCCT
>Ga0114930_10001221_pt1 | contig 25071 bp, 23 predicted proteins | sample AnhtaG_FD_87300 | JGI IMG/M metagenome (GOLD analysis project Ga0114930, IMG submission 87300) | Deep subsurface microbial communities from Anholt, Denmark to uncover new lineages of life (NeLLi) - Anholt_01485 metaG | ecosystem: Environmental > Aquatic > Marine > Oceanic > Sediment | place... | reverse complement strand
GGCCGACCACGACTTGGCGACCCCGAACCAGCTGATCGATATTTCGGATGCCACCTGCTGCCTGGATGCGTTCCGCGGGTTCGAGTATCCGCCGCCTTCGTTCGCACCACCAAGTTCACCTCCGTGTGGGGGGTAGTCTGGGTTCGCTTGACGCATACGGTGCGCGGGTCGGCGGCGCATTGTTCCGGGAACCGCGCGCAGCATCGACGGCCGGCTCGGCACGGGGCCTGTTTTCCGAACATCCGATGAATGGGGCATGGTGGTCGTATGCGATGACGAGATTCTCCCGGAGACCCCTACCGCGTGTGGTGCGACTATGGGGAAGAGGGTTCGCCAAGGCTATCGGCCGAGGTGACCGCCATCACCACGGTGTGGGGCGATACCGTCGGCCCCTACAAGGCGGGTCTGGGCTGGCTGCCACCGGATGGCAGTGTCGACATCATCGACGTTGTGGCCATTCTGGACAAATTCAGGAATCTCCCCGGCGCTCCACCCGTCCACAGGGTGGACCTGATCGCACTTGGATTAGGCTGCAGACCGGATGGGAGCATTGACATTATCGACCCATCCATGGCCCTAGATGCGTTCAGGGGATTCACTTATGCAGAGTCCACGGGTGGTTGCACAGGGCCGTGCCAATAGGTGGTAATCATCACCTATAGGCAGGGAAGTACCTCAACACCTGCCTGGAAGCTACCTCCGCAGGTTGCCCGGGTCCGCCCTGAGCATGGCAACCCGCGGGAGGAGGAAGTTTTCACCCCCAAAGACTGTTACCTCCCCGGACACGAGAAAGACCAGCCCGCCTGCTTGGCGTTTTGAGGCCCCAAGCATCATCTCCACACTCTTGTTGGGAAGCAGTTTCATAGGAGGTTCGGGGTGATCGGGATGGTCCGATTCGAAGGCCAACGTCCACCACTGACCTTCATGGACCACCCGTCCCGGCCGCTGAACAAGCGCTGAGCCATCCGGAATCAACCTTCGGGCGGCCATTGCGTACGAGTCCAGCCGATCCTCCCCACGTAATTCGAGAGGCTCCATCATGTCCTCACCGGGTTCTTGCTGCTTAAGGGCAGCCAGCACATCCTCGACGGGCGCATCGACTGAAAGAACGTCGCCGGCCCTGGTTGCGCTTGAGCGTTCTTGCTCAGGTCCTACGGTCTGTTCCTTGGTGGAGCCCGTTCCGCTTTCGATCCCTTCTGGCCGGACGGTTTGCCGACCTGTTCCAGCCGATCGTCTCACCACCCTAACCAGCAGGTAGTTCTCATCCTCGAAGACAGTCATTTCGCCGGAGACCGCAAACTTCACCGGCGACTGAGAGCCGGTTGCAGTTCTAATCATCACCTCCAAACCGGCGTTGGGCAGTAATCTGGTTGGCGGTTCGCCGTCGGGCGGATCAAACACGAACCTCCACCATAGTCCGTCCTCAACAAGCCAACCGGGGCGGCTCACGACGGCTGATCCTTCAGGCCATAACATTCGCTGCGCAGGTTGCCCGCCGTTCTGTGCTGAACTGGCCGGTGGGATGACCTCGTTGACCGGTCGCTGTCGCTGGAGAGCCTTGAGAAGTGCCTCCGCAGTCGGCAGAGCTTCGGTGTCTCGGTCAGACGAGTCCGCCCCTGACACCTGGGACCCAGACGGGTTGGCAGGAACTTGCCTCCCTCGCTGATCTGCGGGCTCACCAAGGCAAAAGCTCGCTGTAACCGCGATACTACATCCGGTCGTGATCAGATAATGCACAAGAATTTCTCCGTTCGTGCCTGGTGGTCCTCAGGGCCGCGACGTTGTTTGCACGGGTATGACCATCGGGAGTCGCCCGGCCACTCAATGCAATATCAAGAACGCAAGCTCGCACAGGCCAAAGCCTGCCACCGCGTCCGCACCATACGATTATCGGCAGTATCGGCCCTTACATACGTGTCTGTCCAGAGGCTGAGTGGCGGCACCGCAGTGCAAGCCGCAGGTGCCTTGTGCCTCACATATAGCCCACCGGGGCCTGCCCACTACATATGCCGACCCTCCGCGGTACTCTGCCTGCACAGGGTGGGTGGACACTCTGGCCTTGCGTAAGCGTGCGTCGCCGAGACATTGCCCGTTCGCCCAATCACTGAATTGAGCCGGGCATGGTCAACATGACCCTCGGCCGGGCATGCTCCAGCCTTTGACTTGCTACCGGTCCTCTGTAGTATCATCGGTTTTCCCAGGCGTTTTTGGCTTGTTCAGTGTTAGTGTCAGAAACCTATGGACCTAAAACGCATCGAAAACGCCGTTCGCGAGATATTGGCGGCTGTCGGTGAGGATCCCAACCGTGAGGGCTTGCAGGAGACGCCCAGGCGCGTCGCGAGTATGTATCAGGAATTGTTCGATGGGCTCAACTCAGATCCGGCTGAGCACCTCAGCGCAACATTCAGCGAGACTTATGACGAGCTGGTAGTGTTACGGGACATACCGTTTAACTCGATGTGCGAGCATCATCTAATGCCGTTTGAGGGGAAAGCACATGTGGCCTACCTGCCGGACGGCCAGGTCATTGGCATCTCCAAGCTGGCCCGTGTGGTGGACGATTTCGCCCACAGGCCGCAGGTGCAGGAACGGCTAACCTGCCAAATCGCCGACCTGCTCATGGAGAAGCTTCAAGCCAAGGGCGTCGCAATCGTGGTCGAGGCGACACACACTTGTATGACCTGCCGGGGCATAAAAAAGGCAGGCAGTGTCATGGTGACGTCTGCTGTTCGGGGCCGGTGCAGGAGTGATGCCAGGACCCGCGGCGAGGTGATGTCCCTGTTGCACGACTGATGAAGGTGTCACCGTGAGGTCGCTAGGCCGCAACATCCTGCGCTGGCTGATCAGCCTCGGAGTCGTGGTAGCCGTCGGCATCACCTTCTATACCCACCGGCGCCAAGATGCCAGCCGCCGCATCAAGGCGCAGATGGTTGGAGTCATAGAGGACATGAGTCTTCCTCGGGATTGGCGTGAAGAGGCTACATGGCTGGTTGAGGCCGCTCACAAGGAAGCCTTCGACAAGGCACTCAACATTTCCAAGAAACTCGGTCGTAAGTTTGACGAGCGCGTCTACTACAACGAGATTTTTGATCTGATTGTTAACCGGGCCCGCGAGGATAGTAAGACTCAGCTCGCCGACAGGCTCGCCGATGAGCGATCGCGCTTCTTGATGCACGTTACGGAACGCTAAGACCAGCCGCCCGGAGTTCTCGATCCGCTGTGAGACCGCGGGGATTAACGCTGTTCTGGATGATCGTGACGCCCGCCCGGGCTTCAAGTTTATGGACGCCTACCTGATCGGCTTCCCGCTTCGTGTGACCGTAGGCAAGCGTGGTCTGAGCGAAGGGGTAGTCGAGCTGGGAAAACGCCGCACTGGCGAAGTCCAGAAGCTACCGCCCGACCAGGTAGTGGCGGCAGTCTACCAACTTGACCGGGAAATGCTCAAGGACGAACAGACCCACGTGCCTGTGCGGTAGCCCGCCGAATCAGACAAATTCGTTGCGATCCGCTCTCGACACCCTGGACGAGTGCGCAGGGCGCAGACCAGCATGTTGAAGAGGCGATAGTGGTGGTTAAAATGCGTTGGTCGCGCACCTGCCCTGGCGGCGCGGATGGGGCTGCGATGAGCAAGCCGCGCCTCGATTGCAGGATACCGCGTCTATATAAGACAACAAGTGCAACTGGGGACGCTTGTTGTATCACTGGCGGTTGAGAATCCGCCTGGATTCCGAGTGCAGCCAAACGCGGTCCCACTTCTTCCCAACACCGACCCATTGATGAAACGTCAAATACGCCAGGACTGGCAGAACATCGTCCATGCTCTCACCATCAGTAATCAGAGAAGGCGTTTCCACTCCGCCGTCGCGTCGGAGTAGCAGAGTGACAACGAGCGCCGCCCGCCTGCGCTCGGCCAGCCGGACACGGCGAGCGAGCTTCGCCTGTCGAAACCCCGCGATAGCCATGCGCGGGCCAAAAAGAAAAAGCTCGACAAACAAGGACGACGTAGACCGCGGATTGGCGACAACGCTGGAAATAGCACCGACCTCGCGCGTAGGCCCCGGCACGAACAGAATCCCACGCATACCATGCACGTCCGTCTCGCGAAAGACCGCTAACAGGTAATCACCGCCGGTCCGCAGCTCCAATCGATAAAGCAACGGAACCACGAGGACGGTCAAGACGATAAACAGATGGAACCACTGAATGTCGGACCCGACCTGGAACGACCGAGAGGCGAACCTCAGTGCAAGCCAGAACATCGTCGCCAAGACTACCGGGCCCAATAACGAGAGCGGGATTCCAAAGGCAATCATTGTCGCTGCTTTGAGCCGCTGCAATCGTTCCCGACGCTCGAAATGCCAAAGGACATATCGAACGTCGTCCATACCGCACTCGGGACATCGGCCCGACACGTTTCCTGTCAGGTTATATCCACAGCGCCCGCAATATGCCGTCTCCTCTTCAACCCGTGGTTGCGACAGCACATCATGGACTAATCGAGCCAGTTGATACGCGACGATTGCTCCCAGCAACAGACCGAAGACGCTGAGAACGCTCTCCACGAGCGGTATCCGTGTGCCCGATGCCATGCGCCAGATCCGCCACAGCAGGTCTGTCGCAAGTTCCGAAACGACGATGGTTACGCACAGGAAGGTGACAATGGAGGCTCCGAACGCCATCCAACTCCGGCGCCGTATATGGTGGGGCCAGCGTTTCATCGTAGCTGCCTACGTTTACGTACCGCTCTGTAAACGAGCCTACATCGATGTTCATCATACCCGTCAAACCCTCCACAATCGATAGGGCGATGAGCGTCCGCGCATCCTGCAGCCCGTCGAATCGAAAAGGCCAAGAGCCGCCAAGATGCTCCACGTCAGGTCGATTAAACCCCTCAGATACGCTCTAAGGTGGTCGTTCCAGAGTTGAGCGTTCACGCACCGGGCAAGCAGGACGCTTTTCGGACACCGATCGCTCGGTTTTCGCTCGGTAGTCGCACGCAACTTCCGGACGGGTGGGCCATCCCGTCTCGGGGTGGGCTGGCGATTGCTGTCCCCGAGAAGCTTAGCGCTTTGCGCGAATCGTGACCCCACGTCCACAGGACGCGACCCGGACCGCGGGACTTGTTCAGGGTAGTCCGAAGGCACATTGAAAAGCCTGATAGTCTGCGAGATCCACATGGTAGTCGCGGTCAAAGTCCAGTGGGGAACATGAGCCACCCGGAGACTGGCGGGCGGGGCCGGTCCAACAATCAGTCATTCGCCCGTGATCAAGCCGATCAACAATCCCGTCGTGGTTGGCGTCACCTGGAGTGATCGAGCAGCGGAGGGCACGCACACGGAACTCGTCGATGGCGGCCTCGGTCAAGGAGTCGTTGCCCGCATCCTCTGTGAAGAAGCGAACACGCAATTGATCGCCGGTCACTTCTGGGAACTCGCTCAGGCGAAAGCTGTGGTGTACCCACGCGTGGGTCGTTGCAACGGTCTCGACCGTAGCCCAAGTCACACCCCCGTCGCGCGACAGCTCCACCGTCAGGGAATCCTCCTGGCCTACGCCGGAGCAGTGGAACCACCGCGCATAGCTGACCTCAACGTCTGCGGCGGTGAATTCGATGACGGGCGACAGCAGTTGCACCGGGCCACCATCGACGTCGTTGTTCCCATCGTTATCGCCAAAGTGCTGGCCGGTCACAAAACAGAATAGTCCAGCGTCGGGCGAGTAGTCGTAGCCGGGCTGGGCGGATGTTTCGATCGGAGCTACGCGGGTCCAACGTCCACTTGTGTTTTCGCCGCCTACGGTTTCCCAACCTTGATCCTCTTCGAAATCGTCGTCGAATAGTATTTCGATGTGGATAGCACGCGCAGAGTGCAGCCGGGCCAGTACGTCCAGCGGATCCATGACTGGCGTTTCACCAGTGCCCTTCGCCGCCAGATAGTATTCGAGCGTGGACTCGCACGCGACGGCAGGCAGTCCAACAACGAACAGGTCGCGGTCTAGTTCAAACAGCGAGCGCAACGAGAACTCCACCGAATCGCTTCGATAAAACAAGGAGGCTGAGTCGGCCACGACCGCTTGGCCCTCACTGGCGATTCGAACAACAAACGAACTTGTCACCCCAGGCGGAATCGCCGTTGGGAACGGTTCGACGTGCTCAAAGCGCAAGGCCGGAGGTGGTGCGATCTCCAGGGCACGCCCGGCGTTGACCCGTCCAGCACCGAAGTACATGTCCCAGCCTGGTGCACCCAGGTCATCGGCGGAATCTATCAGGAGTTGGCTTACCGTGGACGCACTGAGCTGCGGCGCGTATGAACGCAGAAGAGCCGCCACGCCGGCCACAAACGCTGAGGCCGAAGCAGTGTCCCTCGTCTGCTGCTGATATGCATACCCACCATCCGTCCAGGTCGACCAGATGCCCTGCCCCGGTGCAGCCAGATCGACCTCTAATCCGTAGTTGGAGGCGTCCGACAAGGTGTCCTGATTCGTTGTGGCTGATACCGCCAGGCACCCGTCGAACGCGGCTGGGAAGGCCACCTCGTTGTTACCAGTACTGCCAACAGGGGCGATGACCACCACGTCGTCACTCGCTGCATATGCGACGGCATCTGCAAGCTCGTCGGTGTCGTCATAAAACTGTACGGCTGCGAGGATGACGTCGGCGCCGTGATCCACAGCCCACCGGATTCCCTCCGCCGTGGACGATTCCGTACCGCTAACACAACCATCCAGAACACGCACCGGCAGCAGCCAAGCATGACTATTCAACCCGGCAATACCGGCACCATTGCCGGTTGCGGCGGCGATAATCCCAGCCAGGTGGGTGTCGTGCGGACAGGAATCCAACGTGTCGAACGGGTCACCGACGGTTGCATGTCCTTCGAGTAGCCGATCGGCGAACTCGGGGTGGGGATCAATTCCGCGACCAACGATGGCCACGACAACCGACGAGGTACCGGCATGTATGCCCCATGCCCCCAGGGCCCGCACGTCGGCTCCTGCGGTGCCGGGCTGTCCGTCCACCGCTTGACCGGTATTGTGGAGGCCCCACTGGAGAGCGAAGTCCGGATCGCCGGGATTTACACCGGCCACCACTGGGGCGCACAACGCTGACACAAGGGATATACACAATTGGACCGACATGCCACACATCTCCTTCCACTCGCGCCTAGATGACCTTGCGATCAGAACCGCTGCAGAATAGCAGCGTGCCGGGTGATCATATACCGTTGCAGCTTGTGGCAACAGCCCCGAGACAGATGGGTATTACGTTGTCTGCTCTGCTTGGTGTGCGGTGGAGGGTATCTTGTGTCGCGGTGCAGAGGCTTGGGGAGTCCTGGGCAAACCTGCGGATGCGGGAGCGAAGCCTCCGATTGCCTGGTCTTGCCGCAGCTAATCACACCGCTACCACGAGAGGCAGTGGTACGCACGTTGGCACTTGCATGATGTGGTACCGATCCGGCCGACGGGCCTTCAGCGGACGGCGTGATCCGACGACGCGAGGTCCAGGAGCATGCCCGCCTCATCGCCGTATATTCTTGCCCATTCTTCGTGCAGATAGACCGGGAGCGGAGTTCCTTGAGGAACGATCACCTCCTGGAGGGCCGCAGTCAGCGCCCGGACGCAACGCCATTGACCCCGCGTCATGAGTTGATGCTCCTGCCAGCGGGCCACCTGTATCGTGACCGTGTGCCGTTGGTCCGTGGAAAGCTGCCGCTGTGTCCAACGGGCTGTGCGGCTTGGTCGACCCTCAAAGTCGACAAGAAAATCATACTTAGCGGGACCGGCAACAGCGGTGAGGAACGGTGGGGAATTGCCCGATACGGGACCGGCAAGAATCTCGATGTTGCGCCACTTGTCGCTACGGATCACACCATCATCAGCGACAATCGAGTGGGCTAAACGAAGCACCTCATCAAACGGGAGCGTTTCCATGGGGATAGGCGGTGAGGGATCCATCCACGCCAGCAGGGCCGTAGTGCCGGTCATGGCCCCCGCCAGACACCCCAGCGTTCTGAACATCCTTGTTCGCTGATTCATGAGTCCCGCGCCAGGGCCAACACACTCTCACCTGCCAGCGCCGCCAGCCCACAAGAACAGTCCACCTACCGCCCCAGGGGTCGACGCCAGGAACAGCCTCTCACTCCTCATCACTAACCGATGATGGTTGTTCGCTAACGACTGACAGTTGACCGTTTTCTATACGAATGATCGGCTCAAAGCAAAAGAATACTTTTGGAATTCTGTAACTGCGCTGCGCACAACTACTTGAGGTGTATCGTGGAACGGCGGCCGGTAAGAGCCGATTGCTATTTGCCGCAATAGTCGATGATCCGAGCAATTTCCTGACGAAGCTCACCCCTTGGAACGATGCGATCAACGAAGCCGTGCTCCTGCATGAACTCGGATCTTTGGAAACCCTCGGGCAGCTCGGCGTTGATCGTGTTTGCGATGACTCGCGGCCCGGCAAATCCGATCATCGCCTTGGGCTCCGCCAGGATAACGTCGCCAAGGCTGGCGAAGCTGGCTGCGACACCGGCCGTCGTCGGATCAGTAGCCACGACGATGTACAGCCCACCCACTTCATCCAAGCGCGCCAGGGCCGCGGCAGTCTTGGCCATCTGCATGAGCGAGACCATCCCCTCCTGCATCCGGGCTCCGCCCGAGGCCGTCACCATCACCAGCGGCAGGTTCTCCTCGATGGCCCGCTCGATCGCCCGGGTCACCTTCTCTCCAACCACGGCGCCCATCGACGCCATGATGAAGGAAGGGTTCATAACGCCGAGGATGACGGCCCGCCCGCGGATAAACGCCCGCCCCACGACGACGGCATCAAGCTCGCCGGTCTTGCCCTGCTCGCGTTTGAGGCGCTCCTTGTAGGGCATCCGATCCTTGAATTTCAGCGGATCCGTCGATCTAAGGTCCGCCCCGAACTCCTCTAAGGAGCCCGGATCGACAAGCTGCTCGATCCGCGTTCGAGCATCGATGCGCCGGTGATGGCCGCACTCCGGGCATACGAAGAGGGCCTCGGCCACCTCCTTCTCGTAGAGCATGTGCCCGCAGCTATCGCAACGACTCCACAGACCCGCGGGAACGTCCACCTTGTCCTGAGCCATCAGTGATCACTCCAGTAAGCAAGATTGAGGCCCGCCTCGTCCTCCCTGCAAGCGGCGGACATGATGATCTTACCTGTTTCGGACCGCCCTGTCTGCGCTGTCAGCCGCCGTACGGGCGGACCGCCCCGCAAATCTACTCGTCGCAGGTTGCTGTGCTCATCATCCGGAGTGTGCAGCCTGTCTGAGTGAACAATCGTCGTGCACGGGGATGTCTTCGGGGCGAGGAACCGATATCGGCGAACCGTCGATGAAGTGGCGTCCTAATCTCCCACGAGCGTCGTCTGCCCGTCGGTACATCGCGAACGCTCGTAGAGGGTGATGAGCAGGGCAGCCCCGAGCACCATAAAGAAAGGGACCACGAAGCTGCGGATGGGCGCCTCGAGGGCGGCGACGCCGATGTTGTACCAGATCAGCCACGGGGCACCTTTGACGATCTCCGGCGCCCGGTACAGGATCGACTGGAACAGGCTGTCCTGGCCGAGATAACCGGCGATGCCGACCATGACCGGCCCAAAGAGCAGTGTACCCGCGAGGAACAAGGCGGCGACTGCCATCCATTGTAGGCAGCTCCTGACGAAGTGATGTTCCGGGCGAGGCAGCCGGTGTTTGACCTTACATTCAGCCAGGCTCGCAAAATAGGAGGCAACAGACCCGGTAGTCAACAATACGGCAAGGAGGCACACGCCGGCAAGGCATCGGGTAAGCGGAGGCCCCGGCGCGAAGATCGCGGCAGCCGTGGCAAAGAGGCCGCACACAGTCAGGAGCCACCGGGTGTGCCGACGCAGCTCGGAAAAAGCGTGATGCCGATCCAGCGCCCGCTGCTGCCGGCGGAGTTGGCCGCGGATCACCCGGGGCGAGCCGAAGTCGGCCAATGCGCCCTCGATCGCCTGTTCATCTGACAGGCCGGCGTTGCGGTACGCTGTGATACATTGTTGAAGGTGCCCGCGCAGCTCGTCCGCGACTTCCGCCCGGCGCTCCACCGGCAGACCGCTTCCGGTCAACATGGCGGCAATCCACCTCTCGATGTCTGAGTTTTTATGCATGAGCCGCTCCTTTTAGGATCAGGGTCATTCCGCGCACCAGCTCCTCCCATTGCCGCGTTCGCTGGGTAAGTTGCCGACGCCCTCGAGGTGTGATGCGATAGACGCGCCGGCGCCGTCGCCCAGTGTCGGAGTCCCACTGACCCTTGATCCAGCCCCTGGCCTCAAGTTTGTAAAGCAGGGGATAGATCGTGCCTTCGCCGAGCTCGAAGAGCCCGTCGCTCTGGTGTTTAAGCTGCTCGACAAGCTGGTAACCATGGCACGGCAATTCCGCCAAGGCGGCCAGCAGGAACGTCTCCGTGGTGCCCTTGAGCAACTCCCGGTCGAATCTCATGGTTCGATACCTCGTATAACATAGTATACACCCGATCTGGAGCTCTGTCAAATCCGGAATTCGGGCGATCACGCAGGCACGGGAGCTCCGAGGGAGCTTTACATTCCCGTGTTCCGTCTAGCGCAGGTGAAAGGGGGCATGGTGCAGGTGGTGTGCTCAGCGGCGCCGGTCTTCTGTAGCCGCCTCGAGTGCCAGGTGGTGCAGTCGCTTCATGGCTGCCGGCGGATCGAGTGTGCCGAAAATCGCCGAGCCCGCTACGAAGGTGTCCGCCCCTGCTGCGGCTGCTTCGCCGATTGTGTCGGGATCGATCCCACCATCGATTTGAAGACGCTGATGCTCAGCCAGTCGTTGGCGAAGCTCGGTCACCTTTGGGAGCACCTCTTTAATGAAGGTCTGACCGCCGAAACCAGGCCAGACGCTCATCACCAGCACCATATCCACCATATCCAGGATCGGTTCGATGGCGCTGACCGGCGTACTGGGATTCAGACACACTCCCACCGAGACACCGAGACCACGGATATGTTCGACGACGCTTTGCGGACTGTCCGTGTCCGCGCGAGCTCCCGATAGATCGGGATTCCATTCCGCCCGCGACTCGGTGGCCTCGATATGAAACGTGATGTGGTCACAGCCGGCTTTGACGAACGCCTCGGCATATCGTTTGGGCTCCGTGATCATCAGGTGCCCATCCAGGAAAAGCTTCGTGCACTTGCGCAGCGATGCAATCACCGGAACCCCGAAGCTTATGTTGGGCACGAAATGGCCGTCCATCACGTCCAGGTGCAGCACTTGTGCCCCGGCCGACTCCACGGCCGAGACCTGCTCGCACAGCCGCGCGAAATCCGCCGCCAACAACGACGGCGCCATACGAATCCCGGGCTCGCGCGGGAAGTCACTCATCTTCGTCAACGGCCTGGTCCAATTCGTTCGGCGTGTCACAATTGTCGCGTGCCGCGGCCGTCCGGCAATCGGAATAGAACCTTCGCAGAGACTTGTCCTCAAGCCACCGGCGGAACACGGCGCGCGGCGCCTCGCGGACAAGTCGGGCAGCGACCTCGCTCGCGTCTTCGTCGCCCCTGCGCGCTTGGCGTAGCGCCCTCTTAACCCGACCCGTCCGACTGGCGGGATCCTCCAACTCCGAGCGCGGTATCTCCAGTGCGTTAGCGATGTAGTCAACATCGAGACACAGCCACTCTTCGACGTTTGAAACCGCTACCCCACAGAGCCACTGTGACCGACCCTCGGGCGGAACGACCCGAATCCCCCCACGACGAACGTCCTGCCAGCTACCTTGATCTGAGTCAGTGAAACGAACGACCAAGTCCGCGCCTTGTGCCTTGAAGGACCGCCAAGCAAGCCTCGCCGAACTTGCCCTCAAATCTCGAGTTGTTCCGATCCTTGAGGGCGGAGGGATGAACTCAGCCTCGCAGGTCAGTCTGTCGCGCAGTCCGCAAAGGAATCCTAGGCTGTTCGCATCTTGGTATATGACCCCAATCTTCCGGATCAACCCAATAGCTCCATTGAATACTCCTCGGAGAGCATCGGCCGGTCCGACCCCTCCTCCGGAGGAGGCACGGAGAGGACTTTGGTTCGTTCCTCTTCGCGCCGGAGGAGTGTCACCGACTCGCGAAACGCGTCGAAGAGGTCTATGAAGTAGGGCGAGTGGGACGTGAAAACGAACTGTCCCTGCGGCGCGCGTTCCTCAAAGAGATCGAAGACACGCCTCAGTTGACCAGGGTAGATTCCGTTCTCGGGTTCTTCGATCATCACAAGCGGTGCGGGGACCGTGTCGGCATTGTGGGTGCTCCCGACCAACTCGATGATGAACGCGAGTGCCAGACAACGCAAAGTTCCGTCGGAGAGCCCGACCCAAGAGGCTTGCGGACGGTTGCGCAACTCCACGAAGGGTGTTGCAGCCTGGTCGGGGGAAACAAAGAAGTTGATGGCTTCCAAGGACGGTTCCACGAGTTGGGTGTGTTTCAGCACGTGCCGGTAGAGGCGGTCGTTGAAGTTCTTTTCTTGGTAGAGTACCGTCGCCAGGGTGTCACCAAGCGGGCCGAGTAAGGCTCTCGACGAGGACGGCTTCGCCCAACCGAATCTGATTGCATCAGGACTTAGCGCGAAGTAGTGCCAATTCCTGAGGTAACGTCGAAAGGCTATGGCGCGACGGTTGGACTTCAACTCATACAGCTTTGAAAGCATCGTTGCGTCTGCGGGCGCAAGGGTCTCTGGTTTGTACTCTTCATCGGAATCCTCGTGGAGCATCTGTGCCTGGCGTCCGTCGTTCTCCAGGAGCTTCGAGTTCTTGAACCCAGGACCATTGATGACAAGGCGTTCCCCGGCCACGTGCAGGGCGAGTTGCCCTACCCCTGACGGTGCGGACGATGGCTCCACTTTGAGTGACAGGTCGTAGGTGTACACGTAAGGGGCTCCTTCGAAGGGGAGTTCGCACGTGCACGAGAGATCGATCTGATTCTTGTTGAGCCTCCAATTTGCGATTTCTGAGATCCCCCCTGGAACAGTGAGGACTGCCGTTTCGAGGTCGGTCCGGGCCGTTGCCCCCAAAAACCAGAGCGCGCGGCAAAGGTTCGTCTTCCCACTGTTGTTCCGTCCAATGACCAAGTGGCGGTTGGTGAACGTCAGCTCAGCGTTCAGGAACGTCCGAAAGTTGTGAAGCCGAAGTGTCTTAAGCATCGGGCATTCTCCCTGACACCGCCTGGGTGCCAACACTATGCGTCGTCCAGGACCTCTATTGCGGCGAACGACTTACCTTCCAGAAACTCCAACGACGCGCCGCCGCCGGTTGAGATGTGGGTGACCCGATCAGCCACACCTGCCTTGTCAACCGCGGCTGCACTATCGCCGCCGCCGATGATGGTGACCGCACCGCGCTGCGTCGCGTCCGCCATGGCCACCGCGATTGCCGTGGTCCCGGCATCAAACGGAGCAGTCTCGAATACACCCATCGGTCCGTTCCACACGATGGTCTTCGCGGTTGCGATCACGTCCGTGTAGGCCGCGATCGTCTTGGGGCCGATGTCCAACCCCATACAATGGTCTGCGATCGCCCCTTCGCACACCTCCCTGGCGGCACCTTCTCGGATCTCCGTGGCAACGACGGAATCAAGCGGCAGCCGGAGTCGATCACCCGCCTCTCTCCGCAGGTCTCTTGCCGTTTCGAACAGGTCAGGTTCCACAAGACTCTTGCCAACGCTCGTTCCGTCAGCAGCAAGGAACGTATACGCCATGGCTCCGCCGATCAAGATCGTGTCGCACTTTGTGAGCAGCGAGCGGATCACCCCGAGTTTGTCCGACACCTTGGCACCGCCGAGCACACACACAAATGGACGGGCCGGGTTCGAGACCGCCTCACCGAGGAACTTCAGCTCACGTTGCACCAGATACCCGACAACGCGAGGCTTTCCCTCCATAAGCCGCGGCACGGTCAACATGCTGGCGTTGTCACGGTGGCAGGTGCCGAATGCGTCATTCACGTACACGTCTGCGAGGCCGGCAAGCTGACCCGCGAAGGCTTCCTTCTGCTCGCGTAGCGAAGCATCCTCGGCAGCTTTCTCATCCTTGATCGTTTCCGCGGCGTGGAAGCGCAAATTCTCCAGAACGCAGACATCACCGTTTCCCATCTCAGCTATGGCCGCTCTCGGCGCGCCGCCGACGCAGTCGCTCACCAGCCTGACCGGCTTGCCGAGCAGTTCACTGAGCCGGCTCGCGACGGCTGCAAGTGAGAACCTGGTGCGATCGTCCGGGCCGCCCTTAGGCCTTCCTAGATGGCTCATCAGAATTAACCGCCCGCCACCATCCATAAGTCGCCTCACAGTTGGCAGGGTGGCACGCAGGCGGCGATCATCCGTAATTCGCCGCTGGTCATCGAGCGGTACGTTCAGATCAAGGCGAACCAGTACGCGTTTCCCGCGAACATCAACATCTTCAATGGTCTTCTTCATGGTTGGACCCAAGAAGCGTAACGTGAACGAGCCATGACTTATAGCCCGTCCGATGCGTCCGCGACGGCAAAAGCCGGCGGCGATCCGGGCTCATCGTATCAACTGGCCCCTCTACGAAACGCTACAATGCGGCGACCCTGGCGATCAGGTCTGCAGTCCGCATCGCATAGCCCCACTCGTTGTCGTACCAGGCAATAACCTTCACCATTTTCCCGCCGCTTACCGGCATGGTCATGGTGCTTGCTGAGTCGACGATCGAGCTATGGGGATTACCGATGATGTCGGAGCTTACCAGGGGATCCTCGCTGTATTCGAGGATGCCTTTGAGCCTCCCCTCGGCCGCGCTGTTCAGGGCGGTGTTGACTTCCTCGGCGGTCACGGATTTTCTCAGCGTCGCCACCAGGTCGACTATCGATCCGTTAGCCACCGGGACGCGAAGGGCAAATCCGTTCAGTTTGCCGTTCAGATCGGGAATCACCTTGCCGACCGCACGAGCCGCGCCCGTGGTGGTCGGGATGATGTTGATCGCCGCTGCCCGGGCTCGACGCGGATCCTTATGGATCATATCGGAGACCCGTTGATCGTTGGTATAAGCATGCACGGTGGTCATCAGGCCCTCAACCATTCCGAAGGACTCGTGCAACACCTTGGCCACCGGAGCCAGGCAATTCGTCGTGCAGCTTGCATTGGAGATACAGTTGTGCGTCGTGGTCAGTTGATCGTCGTTGACCCCGAGCACCACCATCAGGTCGGGATCGTCCTTAGCCGGGGCGCTGAGGATCACCTTCTTCGCGCCGGCTTTTAAGTGATCACCGTAGCCGCCCTTCTCACCGTCTCGCGTGCTGAACACACCGGTCGATTCGAGGGCGACCGTTACGCCGAGCTGACCCCAGGGCAGCTTCGCCGGGGCCCGCTCGCTGAGCACCTTGATCTGACGCCCGTTGACGACCAGGGCGTTGTCCCTGGCCTCCACCTGCCCGTCGAAGCGCCCATGCACCGAGTCATACCTGAGCAATTGTCTAAGCGTCATGGGATCGCTGAGGTCGTTGATGGCCACCACCTCAAACTCCTGTTGCCGCTGAGCCATTATCCGAAATACCAGCCGTCCGATCCTTCCAAAGCCGTTGATCCCAACTCGTACTGCCATTGCCAACCACTCCAAATTGATCTGTATTGCGCTGTGAGTTCCAGCGTTTGGTAAAGGGTCCTACCGCCCCGCGCCCGTAGGCCAAACTTCCGTCCCGTCATCCACAACGGACGTTCTAAGACGGCTTGGTAGCCTACATGGTTACCGGTGTGTGGTCAAGACGCTTGCAGCGCGGTCCACATCTGTGTCGCGGCGTCTCGAGCGGAGGCGAGCTTGCCGGCGACTTTCGCCCGGCCCGCCGACGTCGAGATTGACTCTTCGGCCGTCGCCAGATCGATGGCCTCGCCAAGCGCGGCAATAACCGAGTGACATGATGATATCATCACCTCGATGAGTGAACGCTCCTGATCCGTACCTCGGGCAAGCCGCGACTTGAGGAAACGGATCGCCGAGTTGTGCGCTGCCATTACCGAGGCCGCGAGCTGCACATGCCCCTGCCTGAGCCCGGGGCCGTCCGTAACGTACGCCTCTTCGTCCTCCAATCGTGCGATCCACGCATCGAAGGCCGCCGGGCCTGTGACGACGCCAAAGCGGCTTTCCAGCGCGTTGCCCAGCACGCGGCGGGCGTGATCTAGTGCGAGCTCCAGCAGCTCATTGGGGTCGGGCTCTGCCGGCGTGATCGTTTCTACCACGTAAAGCTGAACGGGTGGACCCTCAAGCGTCACCGGATCGCCCGGTGCGGACACGGCCTCTGGCCGGCCGACTACCCCCGCAAAACCAACGCCACCGTCGCATGGACGCTTGATGATGCCCCACAGCATGTTTCGATCGCCGGGCCAGCCCTGCCAAGCAAGTACAGGCTGATTGTGCTCCAAAGCTCTGAGGACCAGCGGGCGATAGCTGGCGTCGAAGTGCTGCTCGAACTCGGCCAGTCCGCTTAGTCCGCGGGCCGCTTCGGGTGGGTGGATGTCCCGGATGACCATTCCGAACAGCCGACCTGTCTCAGCGAGAAACGCATCACGGGCGTACATCGGCCAGCGGGCTAAATCACCCTCACCCTCTACAGCCGTAGTCATCCAGGACAGGCCCAACGTGGCGTTCAGATCGTCGTGATCAATCTCGTAGCCCGCATTATGGGCGAGGGCTTGCAGGGCAAAGGTGAGCGACATGGCCGGATCACCTGAGGGTGAACCGGCTGACCCGTCTTTACTCTGCGGCGCGCTAGGCGTCATGACTTACCGACCTCCGTCGAGGAAGATTCCCAGGGCGCCGGGCCTTTAACAGACAAATTCTCACCAATTGAAAAGCGCATCGTCGGCGATCGAGACACCGCGCAGGCTAAAGCCTGCGGCTCGGTTAGAACGTACTATTGCCGGATCACAGTGTAACAGCGTGCGAGATCGTGTGGCAAGTCGTCGTCGTCAACAATCGGCTGAGCAAATGTGCCTTCCACGGGAGAATGTGCTTCAAGCGATGAGCGCCGTCAGGCGAAAACGGCGAGATCTCGATAGCAGGGCAAGAACCGAGAGCAGAAACAGCCCGGTGTTTTTGCACAGCTTAATCCAGATGATCTCCACGCCCGTGCCACACCCGCAATCGAAGGTGATCTTGAAGAAAGGCGTTCCTTCAGCGCTGTGGATCTGCAACGCCCGCATGAGCACCACCGGCGTGAACGCCAAAAGCATAATCACTATCAGGGCCGTCGCACCACGCACCCATAACCCTAAGACCAGGGCGATACCGCAGACAACCTCGAGCCAGGGCAGGACGATGGCGGTGCCGTTGAGAAAATAAGGCGGTGTTTCGGGGGCCAGCCCGTAGGCCCGTATCATCCGCAAGAAGTCTACCGGGTCGGCGATCTTCATCGCCCCCATGTAGATGAACAAACCACCGAGCACCAGCCTGACCAGCAGCAAGGGAACGCCGCTCTCGTCGGCACGCCTTATGATGGACTTGCTCGCAGCCATCGCTTTTATTCCCGTCCTTTGGCCACCGGCATCCCTTTATCCGTCCACTCCTGCCACCCGCCGGGATAAAGGTACAGCTTGTCGCAGGGAATCTCGAAGTCCAACATATCCGAGCATAAGAAGATGCTGTCTTCGCAATTCCCGCCGTTGCAGTACACGATGATCTTCTCGGCCGACTCCGCATGGTCAAGGAGCATGTCGATGTAGTCCTCGAGCCGATAATGGTCGGCCTGAATGGCGCCGGGGATGTGGCCCGCCTCGTACTCGCGATCGTTGCGGGCGTCCACGAAAACATTACCACCCACGGCCGTGTTAGGATCGTTGAAGATCGCCACCACCTGATCGAAGGTCACTACCTGATAAGCGTATTGCTGCTCCCGGTCGGTGGCTTGAGCCGACGTATCACTTGAATCGTGTAAGCGAGCCGACGAAATCCCGCGCGCTGCCTCCGGCGAAAGATGGTCCAAGCGAGCGGGCTTTTCCAAGCTGGCAGCCATCACGCGTCCTGTGCCCTTGTCGAAGTAGTTCTTTGAGAACTTGATGGAGCCCGACGCTCGGACGGCATTCGCAGTAATTGCCACGACCACACCGAGAGCGCCGAGGATCAAGGCTTCAAGCACGGTCCTACGCGCGGCATTCATCGGTCAACCCTCAGAAGCATGGTTATGGGCAAGAGACGCGCACCGAATCTCACCAAAATAAATCATTGCAATCCGGCCCAGCCGGGTCAATGGGGATGCAAGTCCTCGTTGCGCCCTGGTGACACTCGCGACTACGGTGGCTCGCTCACCAGGATAATTCGGACTGATTTGGGGTTGATCCAAAACCGGATGTGTCCGCCGGTATCGACGTATTGCCGGCTGCCGCCGGTGCGGAGCGGCTGAATATAGGTCCCGCCCGGTTGGCCGGGGTGCCGGCCGGATCGTCTCCCTGGTGCAATCCGGCCAAACTGCGGGCTGAGTATGCCGATCATTTGGCCGGGCTTGCCGGCCTGCAGCGTCACCTTGTGTTTGCCGCTCCCGTAGTTCACCACCAGGATCACCTCGTCATCCGGCATGGTGCGGGCAAAAGCGAATAATTGGCGATCCTCGTCCAAAAGGACCGGACGAAACCCCCCACGCCGAAGCGGTTTCTGTATGCCGCGCCGCACGTGCAGCCATCGAACAAGCGAGGCGAACTCGCCGCGATAGTCCGTAGCCTTCGACGTGGGATCGGGTAGGTTCCTCCACCACATCGGCGCCCGGCTCAGCGGCCCCTTGCCCCCATGCATACCCACTTCCTCTCCGTAATACGTTATCGGAGTGCCGGTGACGAAGTGTTGGACTACCGTGGCGAGGTGCCACAGGGCGCGTGCCTCGCTGACGGGTCTATCCGCCGGGGCTGATAGTGCGGGGAGAAGGCGGCCGGTGTGGGGACCGCCCAGCGGCGTAAGCACGGCAGGAGCTTGTTCCTCCGGCCCATCGTGTGCCTGGATCTCAGTCAGGTCGTCGAGGAAGTCCTTCAATCTATAAGTCGGCGTTGTGCTCGCGAAGAAGCGTCGGATGGCATCCCCGGCCTCGTGGGCAACGAACACATCGAACTCGGAGCGGCTAACCGACTGTTTGTTGTCGCCTATGTCACCGATGAGGATCGCATTGGGGTCGATCTTCCTGACGTGTTCTCGCCACGCTCTCGAGAGCGCCGAGTGACTTCCGCCAAGCTCGCGGAGGACCCATCCGTCCAGGCCGTCGGAAGTCTTGCCGTCGCCGTTGGGATCCATCCACCGCCTGACGATCTCGGGCAGACGCTTTTTTACCGTATCCCTCTCGATGACCACCTCGACGACAACACGAAAACCGTGTTCATGGGCGCTCTTGAGGAGGTCAAGAAAAACGTGGTCACTCGCCGAGAAGCTCCACGTCACCGGGTCATCCGTCTCGTCGGTGACTTGCCCCAGGCTGCCCTTGACGCCCAGAGTGTCATCGACGTGCCGCAGATCGACCTTGTCGTACCGCCCTTGCGTGCTGCCTCGGAAGACGTGGGTAAGGTACAGGGCGTTGACTCCAAGCTCCTCGAGGTACGCCAGGCGTTTTTGAATGCCCTGCAGATCGCCGCCGTATGGCAGGGCGTCCAGCTCGCCGGTCTTGCCGGGCGGGCTCGTTGGCGGTGGCCACTCGACCGTCCACGGCAGCGTCCCCGCCGGATCGTTAGACCGATCACCATTATGGAATCGGGGAACAGCGATCTGATACCATCGCGCATCGTACGCCCACGCGGGAATGGCTCGGTCAGCCTGGCCGCTTGGGGAGGCGGAACCGGTATGCGGACTTGTGGTCTCCTCACGCTCGCAGCCGCCGGCACCGCATAGGCCCGTGCACAGCATGAGCGCAAGCATAATTGCCAAGTTGCCCGACCGGCGAACGTGCATGAGAGGTCTCCGTCAGTACCAGACGAATATCATGCGGCGCTGCAATGTAATCTCGTTGACTGGTCTGAAGCTGTAAACCGGAAGCGCTACAGCCGCCGCGCACAACACCGGATTGTACGCAAGCGTCGGTGTATCGCAACATCAACCCGCGATTCCCTTAACGCCGATGCCGTACGTGAACCATCCCAATTCCGCGATCGGTCGGCAGACGGTCACTGGCTACGATGAGTTGAATTCCCGGCAGACGAAGCGTTCACATCATCGAGGGTGGACATCCGTTGTCCCATGACTAGACTGACTGACCGCAAGGTTCATTGGGAGAAGGCCGGATGGCCAAAGGGCAGAAGACAGACCGCACCATTCCGCGGCGGCTGAAGGGCTTCCGCGACATCACCGCGGGTGATGTGCTCGCCCGGGACCGCATGATCGCCAAGATTCGTGAGGTCTACGAGCGGTACGGGTTTGTGCCGCTGGAGACCCCGGCCTTGGAGTACGTAGACGTCCTGGGCAAGTATTTACCGGAGGCGGATCGGCCCGACGGTGGCATCTATGCGTTTCAAGACGAGGACAACGAGTGGATCGCCCTGCGCTATGACCTGACCGCACCGCTATCGCGCTTTGTGGCAATGAACCTTCAGGATTTGCCGCTGCCGTTTCGGCGCTACCAGGTGGGTTCGGTTTATCGCGTGGAGAAGCCCGGTCCGGATCGCTTCCGCGAGTTTTGCCAGTGCGACTTCGACGTCGTCGGTACGGCCTCGATGCTGGCCGATGCCGAGTGCTGCATGGTGATGTGCGACACGCTGGAGGCTTTAGGGATCAATCGCGGCGATTACATCGTCCGCATCAACGACCGCAAGGTACTAAGCGGGGTCCTGGAAAATGTCGCCAGGCGCGGCGAAGTCCCGCCGCAGGCCTCGCTGAATATTCTGCGGTCGATCGATAAGCTCGACCGAGTCGGACTCGACGGCGTCAAAGGTCTCCTGGGCATGGGCCGGCGCGATGAGTCGGGTGACTTCACGCCCGGTGTGGGCCTCGCGCCCCCCCAGATCGACATAGTGTTGCACTATCTAGGTATAAAGGCCGAATCACGAACCGCGGTGTGTGGCGATTTGGAAAGGGTCGTCGGCGATAGCCAAGTTGGTCTAGAGGGTGTCGAGGAATTGCGCCAGATCGGTAAGGCTCTTGGCAGTGCCGGCTACGACGAAGATCGCGCGGTAATTGATCCTACTGTCGTACGCGGCCTGACCTATTACACCGGCCCGGTGTTCGAGGGGCTGCTCACCTTCGACATCATGGATGACAAGGGAGTCAAGCGGCAGTTCGGCAGCGTCTTCGGCGGCGGACGATACGATGATCTGGTCGAACGCTTCACCGGTCAGAAGATACCGGCCACCGGTTCGTCGATCGGAGTGGATCGGTTGCTCGCTGCCCTTCGAATGTTGGGTAAGATCGACGTTGATGCCACGACCGCGGCAGTTCTCGTGACCCGTCTCGACAGGAACTTGACAGCCGAATACCAGAAGATCGCAGCCGAGTTGCGATCCGCCGGGATGAACACCGAGCTGTACGTCGGCAAGCAGGGCATCGGCAAGCAGTTCAAGTACGCCAGCGCCACCGGCAAAACCGTCGCGATAGTGATGGGCTCCGACGAAATGAAAAAGGGCGAAGTCTCGATCAAGGATCTTCGCCTCGGCGAGGAACTCTCCAAGGAGGTCGGCCCTGACCGAAAGAAATGGCTTGAAGAACAGCCGGCCCAGTTCTCCATCTCGCGTTCAAAGCTAGTCGAGGCCGTCAACAAAGTCCTGGGACGATATGCGACCCGCTAAAGGAGCTCGCTTCTGTCAGGAGCTGTCAGTCACGTTGACGTAGAAAAACGGCGGGATTGTCAAGGCCGCCACGTTGTCGCCGCCGGTAGTCTCCCGGGCCCGGTCCAGGGCATGTTCCAGGCTGGGTGACCAGGACACGCCCAGGCGCCGGGCTGCAGTGTCGCTTGGGGGGCCAACAAGGATCACCTCGGACAGGTATTTCAGAGCATAGGTCGCCCAGTACCAGACGGTGAAGGGATGGAAGCCGTGATGTGCGTATCGCCGGCGGTAGCAATCGATAAGATACGGATCACGGGCGTACTCCTCCTGGAACCTCTCCCGCATCTCGGCGGGATCCGCTGTTACCGGCAGCACTTCCTCGTAGAACTTCCTATAGGCCACATGGTATTCGTCGTGGAAGACCTCAAAGACCGGGTTGAGGATGATGACTACCCCGCCCGGTTTCACGAAGGGCTTATTGTAGAACCAGTTGAACACATACCCCAACACGTCGCTCACGACCAGAACCGGGTTGATGCGTGCTCCCACTGCATAGGGGCTCAGATCGGGCAGGCCAAAGACCATAGTGTCATATTGTCTCGGCACGGAGACCGCCAGTTGAGTCTTCATGGCCTCCAGTGTGCGGGCGTGAACGGCGTCGATGGCTCCGGCATTGATCTCGATGGGAGCGTAGGCCGCCCGCATACCGTGAAGGGCCACTCTTCTGACCGGCTCGGGTGTCAGGGCCATGGCCGTGGGTGTGACCCCCTTCATAAACCTCTCGACGATGTTACAACGCCTGTTCGGCTTGGCGAGGTAGCGAAGGTGGAACGGGTATATGGCGTTATTCATTGCCGCTTCCATCACCATGATCCGACTGTGCTTTTGTATGACCCGGCTGATTCGCTCGATGCAGTCATGCATCTTGGAGTCTTCCGGCTGCATGACGTGTGGACTGTCAACCGTCATTTTTGGGTGATGGTGATTTGAGATTGACTCATAGGTGCCCAGTCCCACGGCCACGGACTTATGACCTCCATTGAGGGGGATTTGCACCGAATCCACGTATATTACCAGATCGCTCTCGACCACCTCTCTGCAGACTTGGACCCGCTCGCTTTCTTCCGTTTCGCCGAGGTCAACAATGTTCTCTCGATCCTCTGCATCGAAGTTGTCGAGCTGCTGCGGGTGGAACTCCCTCATGATTCTGGGACCGACCATGCGGGCCAGTTCGTGCTTCTTCATTTTCCGGTGCAAGGCTACGGCGCAAAGAAGTCGGATATTCTTTTTCTGAACACCATACGAATAAAGAAGTGGCAGGAGGGTCTCAAGCGCCTGTTGGCGGATATCCGGCTTTGAGGTTTCCGGAAACGGCTGACAGTTGTCGTCGAACGCTATCAAAACTCTGGAAGGGCCGCCCACCAGCTTGTCCAAGGGGGGCATGCCCAGTGGGTTTTGAAACGCGCTGGCAACGGCCTGCGGAACCTGCCGCCTTCCTATGCCGGCAATCTCTCTCGGGGCATACAGGATCTCGGCTCCTTTGGGCAGACGGGCGTTTATGATGTTATTACCGCAGTATGTTAAGTATTCCATGCCCGCCGTCTGACCCGCTGGCCGCCGATGAGGATTGCCATGTCTTCTATGCGGAGGCCCACACAAGCCGTGCCTTGGAGGTGGGCCAATCGCTTGCCCTATAAGCTGGATTCCGTTTAGAGTCAAGCTGACAAGAGTGTCAAAGGTGATCGGTCAGGTCGGGCACGTTAGGCTTGCTTGGCCTGTAGGAACCTATGCGGTAGACTCTCAGAGGTTACGGCCGGATGAGGCACACGATGAAATACGCGATTGTCTTGCCTGACGGTGCCGCCGACGAGCCGGTGGATCAGCTCGATGGTCGGACGCCGTTGGAAGTAGCCAAGATACCGAACATCGACTGGATTGCCACGAATGGGCGACAGGGTCGTGTCGTCACCGTGCCGGAAGGCTTCAACCCCGGCAGCGACGTAGCCACACTGACGCTTTTCGGATACGACCCGCGGGTCGACTACACCGGGCGGGCACCACTCGAGGCTGTGGCTCGGGGAATCGACACCCGACCCGATCAGACGATCTTCCGATGCAACCTGGTCACCATTACCGACGGGGCCATGAAGGATTTCACCGCCGGGCATATCTCTCAGGCGGAGGCTGATCAACTCATTGCCGATCTGAATCAACACATTGTTGACAAGCGGTGTCAGTTCCACAGCGGCATGTCATATCGCCATTTGATGATCGCCTCGAACGTAGCCAACCTGGACCCCCAGTGCACCCCGCCGCACGATTTCCCCGACGAGCCTGTGTCCGGGCACCTTCCGCACGGGCCGGGGGCGGAGTGGGTAAAAAGCGTCATGGAACGCGCCCGAGCCATCCTGGCCCGGCACGACGTGAACCAGGTCCGGGGCGATCTCGGGGAGAACCCGGCCACTGACATCTGGCTATGGGGACATGGCAGGCCGCGAACGTTCCAGTCCTTCGCAGATCGCTTCGGCGTGTCCGGTGCCGTCATTGGGGCGGTCGATTTGATTCGTGGGATCGCGCGCAGCATCGGCATGGAGCTGCTCGATGTGCCCGGTGCGACCGGTTATCTCGATACGGACTATGCCGCGAAAGGCGTCGCCGCGGTCAGCGCTCTGGAATCGTTCGACTTGATCGTTGTACATATCGAAGCCCCGGATGAAGCCGGTCACCTGGGTGACGCAGGTGAGAAAGTGTTGGCAATTGAGCGTATCGACGAACACATCGTCGGCCCGCTGCTGGAGAAGCTCCGAGGCTATGACAAGTGGAAGATCATGATCGCACCGGACCATCCGACGCCGGTGTGCCGGCGGATCCACACGAGCACGCCTCCACCATTTTGCATAGCCGGACACGCCGTTGCGGCCGTCTTGAACCGGCCCTTCTCCGAGTCAGCGGCCGCCGGCAGCGATCTGCAGGTCGACCCCGGTCACGAGCTGATGGAATACTTCCTGCGACCGTGAGTGTTGATCGGGGAGATGGGGACGATACCGGCGGTGCAGAGCTAACATCACTAATTAACTCAGACTGACCGGTTCCTTCGTTGCGATTGACCGGGGACTCCTGAGCCGCGGGCTTTAGAGCATTTCCCGAAATTGTGATCCGAGCCGCGGGCTTCAGCCCGCGCGGACTCCCAAGACTCTACAACGATCGAGCAGGCCGGAACCCGGTACACAGAAACGGGATTCGCTTTAGCCCGCGCGGCGTTGCGTTCGCCGAATCAGCGTTAATGGCAATCGATAGTCCGCGCAGACTGAAGTCTGCGGCTCGGGAGCGAGAAATCGGTCAGTTTGAGTAATTAAGAG
>Ga0114930_10001219_pt1 | contig 25093 bp, 20 predicted proteins | sample AnhtaG_FD_87300 | JGI IMG/M metagenome (GOLD analysis project Ga0114930, IMG submission 87300) | Deep subsurface microbial communities from Anholt, Denmark to uncover new lineages of life (NeLLi) - Anholt_01485 metaG | ecosystem: Environmental > Aquatic > Marine > Oceanic > Sediment | place... | reverse complement strand
TTATGTATTGCTATCATAGCCTGATTTATCAGGCGCAGCCTACTAGCCTGGACACTTTCTCCAGGCGGGCTACGATCAGCGAGTTCTTTGACCTCCACACACGCTTTTCTGGCCTACGTAACAACAAGACAGCCAGCGGATTTTCCGCCGAGAATTCCTATATATAGTGGCTTGGTCTCGGTGACGAAATAGCGCTTGATTATGTACGCGCTCACCCATCAGAAAACGCTGGATAACGAACCTCGTGGCCCCAGGCAACCACTCACCTGCTCCCGCTGGACGACAGTCCAGCAGCCTATTGATGAATTGGTTTGCTTAATGACGTAGTACTATGCAGTGGATTGTCATCCACTGCGAGCACAAAGTGAGTGGCTATTTCTCCCGGTTCTTGTCCCCAGCGCGATACGCTCACGCTTCCAACTCACGCAATCTCGATCAGCCGCGCGCACAGCTCCTCTGCCCGCTCCGACCCTGTGCTCATCAGTTGGCGCAGGGCGTTCCACGTTCGCTCCTGGACAAAACGATCTCGGTCCTGAAGCAGGTATTCCTCGATCAGATCCAGCGCCACCTCAGGTGATTGTGCTACCATGTCGGACAGCACGTCACAGATGGCGCGGCGTATGTGCACGTCTCGATCGGCAGTCAGGGTCCGCAGGAGGTGCAGAGCGGCATGGTCGTAGGCGCTGTGGAGCAGCCCGATCAGTCCACTCGGGTGCCGTGCCACCGCTCGACGCACGTTCTGATGTTCTGCCGGTTGGCCACCCTCCTGGCGCAGGAAATAACGCATCATCTTGAGCGTCTCGGCCGGCCGTGACGGCAGTAGCCGGTGGAGCGAACGGGCCAGACAAATGCGGATCAACCTCTCCTCGTCCTCCAGATGCTTCCGGATCGTCTCGGTCGCCGCGTCTGGATCGGTCGCGCAGTGGTCCAAGATCTCTGCGTAAAGCGTCGCCGCTTGCCGATGCCCATGTTCCATATGACTCAGCAGATTCGTCCGGATCTCTGCTGAGAGATCTGCGTCTCTAATGTCAGCCAACGCATCCAGGCTCGCCAGAGCCGCGTATACTTCATCGCCCTCCCGCCAGCGGAGCAGAGAGGCAACGGACTCTGGTCTGATGCGCCACAGTGCAGGGACTGCCTCGATGACTCGGCGGCGAATGTCGGTGCGCCATTCCGGATCGGGCGGGTCGTCGCGCAATGTCTCCATGAGCGGGACGGTCCATTGTACGGGACGTACCCGACCACCGACGTCTACGTCCCTACGTTCCGCGTGGGTCAGCAAAGCGGGCAGTGCCTCGGCTAGACGTCGCTTCAGCTCCCAGCGTGGGCTGCGCGCGACCGCGGCAAACACGGTAAAGGGCATCGTACCAGCGGGCAAGCGGCCAGCGATGCAGTCTCCCAGCAGATCATCGAGGTAACGCTCTTCTTCGCTCAACCAGCGAGCGGTGGGTGTGCCGCTGGGCACTACTGCAAGATCGGTCTCTGGCAAAGCCGCTCGCGCTCCGCGCAAGATGAGCAGCAGCGTCTCTTCGACAAACCGAATTTGGGCGGGCGTGAGCTGGGGATCGGTGCGCAGCGCTTGCAGCTCTCGGGCGATGCGATAGAGCGTTTCATCGCGCGGGTGAAGCGAGAGTTCGGGTGCCGTACTGGGCGCCAGGTCAGCGGCAGAGAGCAGCGTATCGGTCTCGCCCTGATTCAGGCCCAAAGCTTTCGCCAGGGCTATGACCTGTCTACGCTTGGCCAGTGGACCCCGCTCTCCCTTCTCTACCCGGCTGATGGTGCTGGCGCTCAGCCCGGCCTGCGCCGCTAACTGGTTCTGTGAGAGTCCAGCGCGCGCGCGATAGGTTTTCAGCAATATCCCAAACGTGCTCATCGAGTCCTCTCCGGCCTGCGGTCAAGTACCGTATTCCAAGTATACCACGCCTTATGCGTTCTGTCAATATTCAGGCGGCATGTTGTTGACAGAACGCAACAACATCCTTGCTCATCGCTGTTGGGCTTGCTCTCTCGAATCAGAAAGAAGAAGAGCAAATGGCAGAAAGGCTTCGCCGCGAGCGCTGCCCACACGGAACGGTTCCGCCGAGCCGTCGCCGCGAGGCGTGGGTCGCCGAACGGCTTGCCGAATCCTGCGCAAGACCGATGTTTGTCGGTAACCTGTCCGAGCCTGAAGACGTTGGGGGAACAGTCGGAGCGGGGTTGCAGGATCGTAACACGTCAAGCTGCACGTAGGCTGAGAAGCACTGTGAAGAGCGGGAACGACATCAACAGGGGGCTGAGGAGAGGCTCAGTTGAAAATACCCATCTCGTTTGTCTGCCGGATGCCCTTAATCCGGAGCGCTTAACGAGAAAGTTGCTCAGAAGCCGAATCCAGACAATCGTATCCTGTGAAGCTTTGCGTTCTGTCACTGATTTGTTAACTGCATGTTGACAGAACGCACAACTTGTGGTAAGATAAGTAGTGGGTCTCCGGAGGGACTATCTCCGGAGACCCGAGACCCACCACTGATCGCGGCAGTGGCAGGCTGGTTGATATTATAGCACGCTTTGTTCTGACGTGCAACATCAACTAGCCAACGCACGCATGCAGCTCACTGCCCTTGACAGTGAGCTGCACGTGTTTAATGGCGAGGGAAGCGTCGACCCAGCAGATCCAAAATCGCTCCAAGCGGGTTGCCAGATCCCCGATCTGGACCTGGATGACCCAAGTTTTGTGGTGCATCTGCAGTGCGCGCGCAGTCCAGGCGGAGCAAAGTCGGATCTATTGAGATCTGCTTTGAGCCAAGCCGTCCGTGACCAGCGGTCAGGTTGGATGTCGCAAAGGTGATGAGATGTAGAGGAGGATGAACCATGATCGTTGGGGTGGACATTGGATACGGCTACACCAAGGCCGTGGGAGAAGAAGAGCAGGTGGTCTTTCCCAGCGTGGTCGGAAAGGCGGAGAGAATTCGATATCAGAACGATCTGCGCCGTGCGGACACGGTACGCCGTGCGGACACGGTACGCCGTGCGGACACGGTACGCCGTGCGGGGATTCCCGAGGACGTGCCTGGGATAGCCCTGATCACCGAGGAGGGAGATCGCTTTGTAGGAGAGCTAGCCCTGCTACAGAGTCGTGTTCAGTGGACCCTCCTTGATCGCAGTCGGGTGGAAGATCCCTCCGTCCGGCTGCTTTTCCTTGCCGCGCTCACCGAACTGGCGGGAGATGAGCGCGGCCCCCGCGAGTTCCGTGTCGTGACGGGCCTGCCCGTCAAGTGGTACGCCGATCGCGACAAAGTAGTGAAGCAGTTGGCCGGCAAACACGTCGTGCGGCGGGTCAACAGTCGTCAGATCGTCTATCGCTTCTCCGTGCCCGAGGTGCTGGTTGTTCCCCAGCCCTTTGGCTCGCTCTTTGACACGCTGCTGGGGAGCGAGGGACAGATCGTAGACGAGGACCTGGCCCGCAGCCGGCTGGGGGTGATCGACATCGGGACCTATACCACCGACTATGTGCTGGTAGATGGCCTGCGGTACATCGAAAAGGGGTCTGGCACCATCTCTACGGCAATGTCTGGAGCATACGCGCTCATTGGACGCTCGGTTCTCGATACATTCGGCCTGGACCTGCGCATGCACGAGGTAGACAGGATCGTGCGTCGAGGTCACGTGACCATCTTTGGCGAGGACAGGAAGGTAGACTGGTTGGCCCGTCCTGTGCTCGACGCCGTCGGCGCAGAGATCCTGGCCCGGGCCGCCACACTGTGGGGGGACGGCCGCGATCTAAGTGCCATCCTGGTGACGGGAGGCGGAGCGATAGTCCTGGGAGACCGCATCTGCAGCCGCTACCGACACGCCAGAGTGCTAGGGGACGCGGCGATGGCCAACGTCAGGGGGTTCCAAAAGTACGGACGTCGCAAGTGGCGGGCGCTCTCTGAAGAGGAGTAAGGCCATGACCAGTAGGCCACGCTTGCGGTACGACAATTCGCGATGCCTGACCAATCACATCTGTGCTCGGGACCTGCGTCCTCAGTTCAGATTGCGCACCGGGCGGGATGATGAGCTGATCGAGTGGCTGACGGCTCTTGCTCCACGACAGCGCAGCGCGGCCATTCGCCGGGCGCTGTCCCAACACCTGGCTGCGCGCAAGAGTGCCGGAGGTGGTCGTTGGCAAGAGAACCCCAAGCTCGCCGCCGCGCTCGACTCGCTGTTCTGATTTGAGCACATTGAAAGCCAGCTTGGCGAAAGCCCTGACCGGACTTGACAATGCTGGGAAGTGTGGTACAATAAGAGTAGCACAAATGTTCTATTCCCGTTTGGATGTATCCTTGTCCTCGGATTGTATCGTCAGCGTCCAGTCTTGTCCTGGAATGCCATACCGGGCGCTGTGGGGATTGGTGCTTCCTTGGACCGTAAAGGAGGTGCGTTGTGAAGCGTCTGCTGTTGATCGTGGCGCTGGTCGGGCTTGCACTCGGAATCGGCCTGTGGCTTGGCTGTACGGTACGCAGACCCACAGCATACGACGTCGAACGCATGGCCCTGAGCGTCGAGTTTGCTCGCAAGCTGCTACCTTTCAAATTGGCTTTCTTTGTGCTACTGGGCGGCGTGGCGCTTCTCACCCTGGGAGGCCTGGGGTGGGGCGCGGTGCGCTGGCTCGATCGACGCGCCGATACCGTATACCCGGATCGCTCAGGACTCTATCCCCTTCGCGAGGAACGCATCGGCCGGGCCAAGGTGTTCCATGATCCCAACCGCACGCTAACGGGCACCACGGTGTACACGGCTGGCGGCCGAACGGTCATCGTGCAACACCCTCTGCCGGAAGGGATGGCTGGCGCTCAGCAGCAGGTCACTGGCCAAGCCCAGGCCGCGCAGGCACTGCGGGCAGCGGTGAGCGGGCCATCGGCGTTGCCGCCCAGTCAGCGCCTCCCACTCGACCTCCTCGGTGTACATCGAATGTCACGGCCGCTACCAGAGGTGAAGGAACTGGACTACGAGCCTTCGCACATCGAGCGTCTCTTGCTGGAGGATGGCGACTCGTCCGCATAGGTACCGTGCACACGAGTGGGAGAGGTTCGGATGGTCGCGAGCGGAGAAAGCACAGAGAGGAACGGCTGATGTGGGACCCCAAGGTCGACGTGTACCGGGCAGCCGAGCGTATTCGCAACGCGCTGACCCGGTTGGGCTATTGTTACCACACCAAGGGCGGAGACCTGATCGAGGTCTCTTACCGGCAGTTGGGCGTGGTGAGTGACCGATACGGGCTGCTCGAGGTGGACGTGCAGCGCCTGCCGCCCCGGGTCAGCGTCGCCAAGCTGACCGGCACGCATACCCTTCACCACCTGACCGCAGTAGTGGGCAAGCCTGTGCACAAGCTCAACAGCACCGGGCTGACCTACTGCGTCGAATTGCAGCCTCGCTGCAGGCGGCGTCTCCCAACAGAGGTCCGCCTGGATGTGGGCACGCGCCCGCCCGGCGAATACATGATCCCGATCGGGCAAGGCCTGGGACGGGTCGAATGGCGCAGTCTACTAGACACCTCACACATCCTGGTCGGCGGCGAAAGCCGTAGCGGCAAGTCGACCTGGCTGAACGCCATGCTGGTGGCCCTGCTCTCTACGTACGATCCTGTCGAGTTTCGCTTGGCACTGATCGATCCCAAAGGCATCGAATTCACCCCGTACGACCGCCTACCTCACCTGATCAAGCCGGTGGCTATCACGCCTCAAGCGGCTTCGGCGACGACGAGCTGGCTGGTCGCCGAGATGGACCGGCGACGCGAGCCATTCGCCCAGGTGTTTGCTCGCAACTTGTCGATCTACAAAGAGCGGGCTGCGAGGGCCGGCCTGCCGCCACTACCTCTGGTCGTGGCAGTCATCGATGAGGTGAGCGACATCGCCCTACAGTGTGGGCTGAAGAGCGTCTTTTACAAGAACCTTATCCGCCTTTCCAGCAAAGGCGCTGCGTTCGGGGTAGTGATGGTACTCGCCACGCAGAACCCCAAGGCGGAGGTGCTGAACACCCTCATCCGGGGTAACCTGTCCACGCGGATAGCCTTCCGGGTAAGCACTGTCGAGCACTCGCGCACGATCCTTGGCCGTGGTGGGGCGCAGCGTTTGCCCCGAACGATCCGGGGACGGCTGATGGCGCGGCTGGACGGATCCCTGGTTGAGCTACAGGGCTTCCATGTGTCCGATGAGGATGCTCTGGCCCTCGCCAGGCGCTGGGCCGGGCGGAGAGGCCCGAGGCTGACATCTGTCGAGCGGGGTCTGATAGCGTACGCACGAGAGGAATTGGAGGGCGCCTTTCCGATCGGACGCCTGTACGAACGCTTCAAAGGCACGATTTCCTACCGCCAACTGGTCAAGTTGGGCCGTCGGTGGGAGAACAACGGCTGGCTGTCGCCGCCCACTTCTGTAGTATCCGCCAGGCAGGTCACGGACAAGCTGTGGGAGATCGCCCAGCGTTCGGCGGGAGATGAGATGGACTGCGCGAACAGCGAGGCCCTGGATCAGCAGCCTATTGACGTGTGACTCTTGTCCGCTCTGACCTTGGCTGCCGTGCGATTTGTCAGCAAACCAAGGGCAGTGTAAAATGGAAGAAGCACTGGCTCTGATCGCTCTGTGCTGCTTCTCTTGCGGGCCCGCAGCGCGCAATGCCCTGAGCGGGCAAGGGGATTGGTCCACAGTCACCAATGAGGAATGACGAACAAGGGAAGGCGATCACAGCAGACAAAGGAGGCCAAGAATGGCACTGGACGTCTATTTCAAAGAAGACATTCTCAACGTATTGCGTGCCACGTACGTGGCAGGTGAAGGGCCAGCCACTCTGGTGGCCGAGATGCTTCAGGATCCAGAATTGCAGAACGTACCCTTGGACAAGCTCTTGGGTGTTTACAGGAGAGGATTCGTCACTGCGCTCGGGGCAATTGGCTTGGCGTTTGGACTCGAGCCGACGCGTACGCTTCGCGGAGACTCTGCGGAACCGTCGCGTACCTCGGTCGAGAGAGAACGGAGAACGCAGGCCCAGCAGCCACCTGTTGAAAACCAGGGGACATCTGCTCTCTATGGAGCCTCGTCCCGGCGGGTAGGCCCAGGAACGGCCGGCGAGCTGCGGTCGAACCATGTACGCGACGACTTTGACCTGACCGGTTTTCTTTGGACTCACGCGCAGTACGAGAAGCAGAGCCGATAGCTCGCCGCACAGACAGGTGTGAGCGAGGCCCGTCATACGGTCTTTTCGGGTGTTTTCTTTGCGACCGCGGTACGCGACGGTTCCGCAGAGTCTCCGCGAAGCGTACGCGTCGACCGTGACCGAGGAGAGGAACGGTGTCGGTGGCGTTAGGGCCGGACCAGGGAGCCGACTTGAGGGAGGTTTTGGAGAACTGGTTCAGTCTCAACGAGCTGAGAAGCCTGGCTTTTGACCTGGGCGCTGATTTCGAGCTATTCTCTCACAAGACCAAGAGAGGGTTCTCCTTGGCCTTGATTCGCTGTTTGGAGCGCGCGGGTCGACTGAGTTGCTTGGTGGACCAGGTTCGGAGAAGCGTACCAGGTGCCTATCTCCCCCAATTGCCGTCCGATGTTCTGCATCGGCTTGGATTGCCCCCTTGCGTGCCCCACGTAAAAGTGCAGATCAGCTTGCCCGTGGGTTGGGCGGCGGTGCGTGTATCGAAGCTGAGAAAGGAGCTCGCCGCCTGTTTTGAGGTGGCAGTGGAGCGAGTAGTGTGGATGGGCGCGGCAGGAGATGGCGTGCGCCTGTTGGTTAGTGTCCCTGAAAGTGGGGATGGTTTGCCCGATGCCCGCAGTTTGGGCAAGGGTCGATATCAGGGGGCGACGATCCGCGCCTTTGTCGCTCTGGATCGAAGCGTTCAAAAAACGTGGCGTGTGGTAGTTTCTCGTTGGCCGCCCAGACATGGTGACGACCAATTGCACCCGGCGGTTTCCTGGCAGGATGCGCGTAAAGCAGCCAGGAGGCGTTGGTCCTGGGTCGTCGCGGTTGGCCTGGTTTTGCTTGTTGTGGGCGGCTCCTGGGCATACGATCAACTTTTGCCATGGGTACCGGTCGCTTTGTCCAGACTGCGACCTGGCTGGTTGAGTTTTGTGCGAGAGGTCGCGCTCTGGTCAGAGTTCTTTGCTAGCATTTCGTTATCCCTGGTTGCGCTTTCTTGGACAACTGCGTTGCTGTTCGGCCTTTTGGCAACGTTGGTATACTTGGCTCCTGGCCTGATTCATTTCATCGCGTCAAAGTACCCCGGCGACGCGCGTCTACCTCGGGTTCGGGACCTGATCCGCGAAACGCTAAAGAAGCATGATCGGCTGGTCGGAACGCTCCTCAATCTGTCCTCAAGTGGTTGTGCGCTGTTGGTTTTCTCTCGAGTGATTCGTCGTCCGCCGGATTATTGGGATTTCGGGATCCAGTTCCTGATCGCGCTGGTGATCGAACTCATCATCCTGGGCGTGATGTTTGGCCGTGGCAGAGCAGGCCTGATCTCATCCATATGTCTGTAGAATCGGGGGCAACCGAGGGTTGCACGGCGTTTGTAGTAGGCGCGCATTTCAGTGTGCGTTAGCCGCTTTCCGTTGGCCGGAAAGACGACTGGTCAGGATCTGGCCGAATGGCATCAGTGTACGGATGTTCTCTATCCGCGTACGGATGCTCTCTATCCGCGTACGGATGTTCTCTATCCGCGTACGGATGTTCTCTATCCGCGTAGGTCCGTGTCAATCTGTGTCTCATTAGAGCGAGACGAAGCACGAGTCAAAAGGTATTCAGTACTGATGCTGCCATCGCTGAACAGGTCGAGGGCGGTGCTGACGGTCCGGAAAAACCTCCAGCAGGTGACCTCCATTCCCCGGTAATCGTACACCGGATTGTTGCGGTAGACACCGGACAAGGTACATCCTGCCCCTGGCTTCAGCGGGACGAAGGCGTGTCGTCGGGAGGTGGGGCCGTATGGCTGTCGGAGGACCAGCCGTCGCACGCCGATTTCGTGGCAGCGGGTCAGGAACTCGTCTACCTGATCGGCGTTATGCTCGTTGACCAGGCACGAGACCTTGACCGGGATGCGTGTGGTCCGTACGATGGCTGCAAGGTCGGGCATTTGTCGCGTGCTGGTCATCTTTTCAAAAGTGTCGGGATCAAAGGAGGGGAAGGAGACCGTCGCTCGGTCGTAGAGGTTGAACACTTTGATTTTATCGAGAGCCAGTTGTCCATTGGTATGCAAAGAGATCTGTGCATCGGGCAACTGCCCTCGCAGCCAACCGATGAGCCGTGCTTCGTGGCGGTAGAGCTGAGGATCGGTGTTGGTGCCCGTGAAAACAATTTGCCGCACGTGGTGCTGGCGCAACAGGTCTACAAAGGCATCCTGGTTTCGTAGGGGGAACTCGTCCAGGTTGTTCTGGTTGAGCGCCGGGTCTACCTGGTGACCGATGCAGTAGAAACAACGCTGGTTACACGGTCCGGCAAACAGGATGTTGGCGAAATCGTATTGCTGGCTATGATCCGTATGGACAGGTCGCGCGCTCAGCGTAGGTGTACCAGGTTTCATGTGATCTCTGCCCGCGCGCTTTGACGGCAGTCGACGCGTACGCTTCGCGGAGACTCTGCGGAACCGTCGCGTACTGTGCTTCATCTCACGCTGCCTTTCTGGATGGTGCTTTTGTTTGCGGCGTGCTAAAGTTGGACTCGAGGTGGACCAGGTATTCCTTGACCGCGCCGGCATAGAACAAGGCCACGATCCCATTAAAGAACCGTGCGCCTTTGAGCGTGAGGCGCAGATATGGGCCGACGTACTCCATCAGGCCGTGCTGGCGCACGAAATCCACTTCGCGGGCGAAATGATCCTCCAACCGGACGCCAAACTTGGCGAGGAAATGGCCCGTGTGGATTTGTCCAAAATAGAACGACACGGCGATCATTTTGGCCATAGCCACGTCCAGGGGCAGGTGATAAAGATCCTGGATCGGCAGACGCCCGGCGTGCACAGCTCGCAGGTAGGGCTTGAGCGCTTTGGCTGCTGCGCCCAGGTTATACGACAGCGTGTGGTGCGAGAGCGACTGCGCGCCCAGGCCCAGGTAAGGCGTGCCCTTGACCACTCGTTCGGTCAGATAGTCACTGGTGCCTGCGTCGCCCGGGAGCTTGCTGTAGGTGTTCTTGCCCGGCGTGCCAGCGTAACCTGCCGCCAGCAGCAGGTCGTGGGCGATCTGTAGGGGACGGAGTACGTCCCACGCTCGTTGATCATGCTTCGGGTGACGCGGGCGGCCTGGCTCTGTATTCGTGTGCCCTTGTGCCGCATCTGGTAGAGGGTGATGTATTCCGGCCCCAGGCCGATGGTTTGCTCGACGGTGGACCGCCACATCTCTGGCTTTTGATCGGCAAACCCGTACATCAGGTCTATGTTGAAGTGGCGAAAGCCGGCATCGCGAATGTTGCGCACGGCGCTTTGTAGCATTGTCAGTCCGTCGTACTCGCGGCCAAGTGAGTGAGCCAGCTTGAAATGGGTCGTCTGCACGCCCATGCTGATGCGCTCAATGCCTATTTCCCGGTAGGCAAGGATCTTTGCCGGTTCCCGGTCAGCGATGAGGGGCGTTGTTTCGATGCTAATGGTCATATCAGGACGAAAACGGAACGCCGCTCTTGCTGCTTCGACCACCCGGCGGATGTTGACTGGTTTGACGAACGAGGGCGTGCCGCCTCCAATGTCAAAGCCGATGAGAGTTTTGCGGGTTGTACCTATCCGTTCGCGGTAGAGGTTGAATTCGCGCAGCAATCCGTCAAAGTAGGTATCCTCGGCGTCGTTTTCGCTCTGGTCTACAACGCAGTATTCGCAGTATCTGCAACGCGCAGCGCAGAACGGCACGTGGACGTACAGGCCGAGCGACAGAGTTCCTTGCCAAGCGGCGATCGCAGTAGGCTCGATCTCTTGCCTGGCGACGCGATAAGGGCGCATGGTTGTCTGATGATGAATGGGGTAGGCAGTGTTGGCGATGTGGTGGTGGCGCAGGCCTGCTTCAAAGACGAGTTCAGGCGGGAATGTGCGCTGGTCGGCGGGCGATGGGTGCTTGAACGAGAGTGTGCCGCGCTCTGTATGAAGGGATGTCTCCTTGGGGTCTTGCCAGTTCATAGAAGCTCTCCTTTCAATAGTGTAATAGGTACACAAAGTACTCGCCAAAAAAGAACCCAATGGGTTAGTGTATAATCTACACTAATTATACCAGAAAATCCCACCGTTGTCAAGACCCAATATCTTTGCAACAGGGCATTCGCATTCGAAATCGTGGACCGATCTGTTTTACTCCCAGTGGACTGCCAAATCCACTGGGCTTGGCCCGAGAGTTTTCCCAAATGCGCTTGCCCTAACTCCAGGATGCATCCTTGAAAGATAGACCCTTGAGTGCTATAATAGAACTGGAAGGCAGTTTTTCAGTAGAACCACAGATTGAAAGCAAGAAGCCAGGAGGAACAAAAGTGGCAAATTTCGACAAGGCGCGTACATTGCTTCGCGAGTTCAAAAGAGATACGTATCTCCACGGATTGGGTGTGTTACCCGGGATAGGGGCGGTAACGGCCAAATTGGGAAAACGAGCGGCGCTGGTGCGCGACGTTTTCCCTGGTGCCGACACCTTTGTAGAGACGATCAAAGAATCACTGGCCGCAGCCGGGGCAGAGCTACTGGGGGAGATCAAAGGAGCCCGTCCCAATGCACCACGTGAGGACCTGGCCCGAATCACCGCCGAGTTGCAAAAGTTCGACCCTGATGTGGTGGTTAGTTTTGGCGGCGGCAGTACCATTGACGCCACCAAAACGGCTGAGGTGTTGCGTACCCTGGGCGGAGACGTTGAGGATTACTTTGGAACAGGGCTGGTCACCCAGGCCCTGGCCGACGCGGGGAAGAAACTGACGCCGCACGTAGCGATCCAGACCGCCGCCAGTTCTGGGGCTCACCTGACCAAGTACTCTAACATCACTAACCTGGCGACAGGACAGAAGAAGCTCATTGTCGACGATGCTATCGTGCCCACCCGGCCAGTCTTCGACTATGAAGTGACGTTCGGGGCTCCCGCCGCGCTGACCGCCGATGGGGCGCTGGATGGTATTGCTCACTCGCTGGAAGTCTTGTATGGTGCCGCTGGCAAGCCGCATTACGGCCAGGTGGAAGAGGTGGCGAGTGAGGGGATAGGACTCGTCGTGCAGTACCTGCCGAAGGTGATGGAGAACCCAAAGGATGCAGAGGGGCGAGAGGCACTCGGTTTGGCAACAGACCTCGGTGGTTACGCCATCATGCTGGGCGGGACCAACGGCGGGCACTTGACCAGCTTCTCGCTGGTTGACGTTCTCAGCCACGGGCGGGCTTGCGCGATCATGAATCCATACTACACTGTTTTCTTTGCACTAGCCATTGAGGAACCACTGAAGCTCGTTGGTAAAATCTTTCAAGACGCGGGGTACACTGACGTCAGCGTGGATGAGCGTGGGACGTACTCTGTTCCCTGCGGACGCGAGCTGGGCCTGGCCGTTGCCAATGCGATGATCGCCTTTGCAAAGAGGGTCGGCGTTCCGACCACCTTGGGTAAAGTGCAGGGTTTCAGTGACGCGCACATTGAACGCGCTCTGACAGCGGCCAAGGACCCGCAGCTCAAGATGAAGCTGGAGAACATGCCGATACCCCTGACCGCCGACATGGTGGATGAATACATGGGATCGGTATTGCAGGGGGCCAAAAGCGGAGACCTGAGCCTGATCAAGTGCCCTGTCTAGTCAGAACTGTTCGGCTGAGCCCGTTCGGGCGAGCCCTCAGGGCGAACCCTCGCGGCGAAGCCCTCAGCGAGGGATAGCAGGATTCACGGAATGGAAGGACAAAGAATCCGTTCGTTGTACGCGACGTACGCGTCGACCGCCCTGTCCATTAGCTTGTTGGCCCTGTTTTTAACCCCAGCCTTGCAGCGGACGGCGACCGCTGACCCCCCGGACCCCTCTCCTGGGTTGTTGTTGACGCCGGTCGTCTTTGACGGGGGAGGCGACGTCTCGCTCTGCTACACCGGTTGTGGTGGAGAGATCGCTCCGGTGGTCAATGCCGACTATGAACAGCAGGTGGTGGAGCTGGTGAACGCCGAGCGCGCTGACATGGGGCTTCCCCCTCTCAAGCGGGTGACGGAATTGGAAAACGCTGCTCGCTACTATGCTACGGATATGGGGCAGGATGATTACTTTGCCGTCGTTGATCACGAACACGATACCTATGACAAAATCGCCGGGTACCACGTATGGGTATGTGACGCGTGGACTCGGATCCAGTCCTACTATGTGCAACCAGAGGTTGCACGCCCATCCGCTGAAAACATTGCTGCTGGAGATCCCACGCCCCAGCGCGTTATGGACTTTTGGATGGTTATCCCAGAAGATCGGAGTAATATCCTCAGTACGTACAGTTGGGAGATCGGCGTGGGGTACTATACGGGCGAGGGCTGGTGGTCCAAATTGGGTGGGTATTGGGTGCAAGACTTTGGACGACGGAGCGACGTTTACCCACTGATCATCGACCGGGAAGCAGCGAAGACAAACTCGCGGAATGTCTCGCTGTACATCTATGGCTCTTGGGATGAGGTTCGTCTGCGCAGTGACGGCCCATGCGTAGGTTGCGTACACGGTTCGTGGTCGGGCTGGCAGCCGTTTCAGAACACTATGAACTGGACGTTAGGCCTGGGAAGAGGCGAACATACTGTCTGGGCCGAGATGCGCAAAGGCGGCCAGTCCGCGTCCAGCAGTGACACGATTTACCTCGATGCCTCTACCCCTGCCCTGGGCAACATTCCTGATGCTCTCCGATTCGTCTACAGCATTCCCGATCAGCGAATACTGTCTGCCTCGAGCCAGGTGACGCCCAAGAACATCGGAGGCAGTGAAACGCTCACCTGGAGTATCACCGCTGCAGGGGCGTGGTTTACGGTGGCACCTCTTGCAGGCATCACCCCGACGTCATTCCGGATCACGCCGAGTGCGTTTAGCACCAGTATCGTGATAACGTACACCGGCGCGGTCACCGTGATCGTCACGGACCCGACTGGCGTAGAGGGCTCGCCGCGTGCGATTGACCTGACGCTGCGCGTCGTCGACTCTTTTATCAGCGACGTTTACTTTCCCTTGGTTGCCAGGGGCTATCAGCCGTAAGACCAGGGGATGGTGAACATCCCACGAAACTTATTTTCCAGGGGATGCGGACATCGCACCGCTATCCTTGTTCAAGCCCGGATGTTCTGTATCCGCGCAGTCCGAGTGCCCGTTGGGCGACCGCAGGACCGGTAAAGCCGAATTCCTCCCATAACGCCTGATACGGTGCCGAAGCACCGAAACGCTCGATGCTCACTACATCGCCGTTCGGGCCAACGTAGCGATCCCAGCCCATGCGGACGCCAGCCTCGACCGCTAGACGGGCGGTGACCTCTGGTAGCAGTACGATGTCCCTGTACGCTTGCGTCTGATGTTCAAACAGTTCCCAACTGGGCATGCTGACCACGCGGGCCTGAATTCGGTTTTCCGCCAGCAGGTCGCGAGCGGCCAGCACGACCTGCACTTCGGAACCGGAAGCGATCAGGATCAGGTCTGGTGTGCCCTCTGTGTCGACCAGCACATAGGCACCTTTGGCCAGTTCGCTGGCCGGAGGCAGGGCGCTACGGTCGAGGACGTCAATGTGCTGCCGGGTCAAGATCAGGGCGACCGGCCCATCGTGCTCGATGGCTATCCTCCAGGCCTCGACCGTTTCTGTTGCGTCAGACGGGCGGATGACAATCAGGTTGGGGATAGTGCGCAGGGCAGCCAGGTGCTCCACCGGTTGGTGCGTAGGGCCGTCCTCGCCAATGCCGATCGAGTCGTGGGTAAAGACATAGATCACGTGTGCGTTCATCATCGCGGCAAGGCGGACTGAGGGGCGCATATAGTCGGAAAAGACCGCAAATGTGCCGCCATAAGGGATGAACCCACCGTGGAGTGCCATACCATTGAGGATCCCGCCCATGGCGTGTTCGCGCACGCCAAAGTGCAGATTTCGGCCCTCGAACGCTCCCCTGTTCACGTCACTCGAACCCGTGACCAGCGTGCTGGTGGACGGAGCCAGGTCGGCAGAGCCGCCAATCAACGCCGGCAGCCTGGGAGAGATGGCGTTGATCACCTGTCCTGAGGCACGACGCGTCGCTAGCGGCTTGCTGGTGTCTGTAAACTCGGGCAAGTCGGCGTCCCACCCTGCGGGCAATTCGCCCTTCATGCGCTGTTCAAACTCGGCGGCCAGATCAGGGTAGGCGTCGGCATAGGCTTTGAAGCGTGCGTTCCACTCTTCTTCGGCCTCCTGTCCTTTCTTGAGCGCCTTGCGAAAGTGGGCCAGGACCTCGTCGGGTATGTGGAAACGCGGCTCGGTGGGCCAGCTCAGGGCATTCTTGGCTGCGTTTAGCTCTTCCTCGCCCAAGGCTGCGCCATGGACTTGGGCGGTGTCTTGCTTGTTTGGCGCGCCGTAGCCGATGTGCGTGCGTACCTTGACCAGCGAGGGACGACCTACCTCGGCCTGTGCTGCGCGGATGGCGTTAGCGACGGCGTCCCGGTCGTATCCGTCTACCTCTTGTACGAACCAGTTGTACGCCCGGAAGCGAGCGGCGACGTCCTCGGTAAAAGCCAGGTCGGTGCTGCCCTCGATCGAGATGTGGTTGTCGTCATAAAGGGTTATGATCTCGCTCAGTCCCAGGTGCCCGGCTAGTGATGCGGCCTCAGAGGCGATCCCTTCCATCAGGTCGCCGTCACTGACGATGGCATAGATGTTGTGATCGACGATGGCGTGTCCGGGGTTCGCCTGAGGGCTCTCCCCAAAGGGCTTGTTGTAACGCGTAGCCAGCAGGCGAGTAGCGAGGGCCATGCCTACCCCGTTGGCAAAGCCCTGGCCCAACGGGCCGGTCGTCGTCTCGACGCCGGGGGCTCCGCCATACTCTGGGTGTCCGGGGGTCATGCTTTCCCACTGGCGGAAGCGCTTCAGCTCTTCCAACGGCAGGTCATAACCGGTGAGGTGCAACAGGCTGTAGAGCAACATTGAGCCGTGTCCGGCCGATAGGACAAAACGGTCGCGATCCACCCAGGAAGGGTTGGCTGGATTGTGCTTGAGAAACTGCGTCCACAACACGTATGCAGTGTCTGCCATACCCATCGGCATGCCTGGGTGCCCAGATTTGGCCTGCTCTACGCCGTCGGCAGCCAGGAAACGGATCGTGTTGATGCAGAGCCGATCCAGATCTTGTGTCATTGTATCCCTCCGATTCGCTATCGAATTCTTTGTTCTACATTGTACGGCAAATGAGGGAAATCAGCAAATGAGGGAAATCGGCAAGTCGCGAGTGGTGGGTTGCCGGGCCAACGGGCGTTCCGTCTGGCGACCAAACTGTCCCGCCTCGGAGAGCGTCAACTTGACATCTTTTCGCTGACGTTCTATACTTGAGGTGGAAACTTTTTCCCCAGTGTTCGTTGAGCCATCAGAAGGGAGTGAACAATGTACTATCCGCCACAGCCTCCTCCGGGCTATACACCTCAACAGCATGGACCTCGCTATAGTGGGTGTCTCAAGTTTATCTTGTACGCACTATCCTTTTTTATCCCCATTGTGGGCATCGTGGTCGCGATCATTTTCATGTCCAAAGGAGACCCCGAGTCCAGCAGCCTGGGGAAAGTCTGCCTGGCTATATCCATCGTCGCCATCGTCATAGGATGTTGTGTTGGCAGCGTCGTGGGCATCCTTCCTCTCCTCACGGAGGCGATGAGCGGGTAGCTCAGATCGCGGACTCGGTAGATCCACAGTTGCCCCAAGGGGATTGCCCGCGCACGCAGTGCGACCCCGATCTGGGCCTGGATATCGCACGTTTCGTGTGTGCGGCAATCCATGCCAAGCAAAACAGGTGCGTCAACCGATAATCGCCCTCCTGGAATCTCCACGTGTGGCCGTCGTCCTCGTAGAGCAGGCTTGTGCCGTTGCCTGGATACACGTGCAGTGTCAACACATCTACGGGACGCTCCCCGATATATTGCATCGCGGGCCAGGTCGGGACGAGGCTCCCGGCGCGTACCAGCAGCGGAATGCGGTCCAGCGGCGCTTCCAGCCACGTGATCTGCGGCCCGGCGGTCAGGGTGCCATCCCAAAAGTCGTTGCACGCGCCGTCTGCATGCCGTAGACGTTGTGCGCCTCCCGATGGTCGGCGCACTGTCCTTCCCACTCGTGCTGCACGACATTGGGAAAGGTGTCACCCGCGTGGCCGAAATATGTTTCCAGCATAACACCCTCCCACTTTGCGGCTCCCAGCCGACGCCTGCCGCGTCGGCGTTGATCACCTTTCCGTCGGGATCGAGAAAAGTGATCGCCAGGTGGGCCTTGGTGACGCGGCAGTGTAGCCTGGGGGTGCGGATGACCAGAGGTTCCGTTTATCACGGGGCTGGGTTTCTTGTCACATGTCCGAGAAGCGCAACGAGCCTGTTCATTACTGGGGACCAGCGGCTGCGGATTCAAAACATCCGCGAGACTTGCGTGGTTTTGCCGAGTCGGTATATAATCCTCTTTTTAGCCAACGACGAGTGCTTTGTTTATCGATCTGTGACGGGTGACTTAGCCCCGCACGCGGCCGTTCTTGCCCATCGAATGAGGTCGACTGTGCACCACAGGCATTCGCGCGGATGTTCTGAATCCGAAGGCAATCAAAGGGTTCGCCTGAGGGCTCTCCCCGAAGGGCTTCGCCGAGAGCGCTGCCCACACGGAACGGTTCCGCCGAGCCGTCGCCGCGAGGCGTGGGTCGCCGAACGGTTGCACGTTCAATGCTTGAAGGGAACGACGATATGATTGACGTTACGGATGTTAGCAAATCGTACGCCGTGGCGCGTCGGACGGGCCGGACGCACTTAATCCACGCGCTCGAAGGAGTCTCTTTCCACGTTGATGCAGGCGAGGTCATTGGCTTGCTTGGCCCCAATGGCGCAGGTAAGACAACGCTGATCAGGATCTTGACTGGATACTTGCAGCCGGACAGCGGTCGGGTGACGGTAGACGGCCTGGACGTTCTGACCCGTACCCTGGATGTGCAGAAGCGGATTGGCTATCTGCCAGAGAACGCACCACTATACCCAGAGATGTCGGTGCAGTCCTACCTCAGGATGATCGCCGAGCTGCGAGGTGTCCCGGCAGTTGAACAGCGAATGTACCTCTCTGAGGCCGTCCGCGCGACAGACCTGGAGGACCACCTGATCCGCCCCATTGGCGAGCTGAGCAAGGGATACCGCCAGCGCGTCGGGTTGGCCCAGGCTCTTCTTCACCAGCCAAAGCTGTTGATCCTTGACGAGCCTACCATGGGCCTGGACCCGACCCAGATCGTCCAGGTGCGACGGCTGATCCGCCGGTTGGCGGCCCGCAGGGTACGCGGGGATCACACTACCGTATTTCTCTCTACGCACATCCTCTCCGAGGTGGAGGCAACCTGCGATCGGGTCATCATTCTCATGAACGGCGAGGTCAGGGCCGATGCCAGTCTGTCGGCTCTGTCTGCCACGCCCGGTTTTGTCCTGGTCTTGGCCAAAGATGGCAGCCTATCCAGCGTAAGGCAACCAGAGGTTGCACGCGAGCTGCATGCACTTGCCAACGTGGTGGCAGTTGAGGGTTCCTTGGTTCCTGATGGGCACGAGTACCGAATTCGGGCCGCTGGCGACATTGACCTTCGCCCGGTTCTCTATCAACTGGCCCGCGACAAGGGGTGGCCGTTGCGAGAACTGCGTCGCGACGTCAAGACGCTCGAAACGGTCTTTAACGAATTGGCCACGGCGGCGCAGACGGCGATCTCGGCAGAACTGACTGCAGGCAACCAAAGGCTTCGCCCTGCGGCTCAGCCCAAAGGGTTGCACACGGAATAGGGAGGGAGTGGACGATGTGGCAAAAAAGTTTGCACGCGGATTCACTGCATTCGGTGGCCGAGAGCCTACACATTGGCAACCAAGTTCGCACGTTGAAACAGGCTGGGACGATCGCCCGCAAAGAACTGAGCGCGTACTTTGGCTCGCTGATGGCGTTGATCTTTGTGGGCACCTTTTTGGTTGTGACCCTCCTTGCCTTTTTCTGGGTGGAGGCCTTTTTCGCGCGAAACATCGCCGACGTTCGTCCTCTGTTTCGTTGGATGCCGGCGCTGATGATTTTCCTGGTGGCTGCGCTCACCATGCGTCAGTGGAGCGAGGAGCAACGCGGGGGGACGCTAGAGATTCTGCTCACCCTGCCCGTTCACCGGTTCAGCCTGGTCCTGGGCAAGTTCAGTGCGGTCTGGGCTCTGATCGGATTAGCCCTGGGGTTGACGCTGTTTCTGCCGATAACGGTGAGTGTCCTCGGCGACCTGGATTGGGGGCCGGTGGTGGGCGGGTACCTGGCTGCGTTGCTTATGGCCTCGGCCTATGCGGCCATCGGGTTGTTTGTTTCGTCGCGTACTGACAACCAAATCGTGGCTCTGATCATCACACTGCTGCTCTGCGGAGCGTTCTACATGGTAGGTTCCCCAGGCCTGACTGGATTTGTGGGGGATGCTCCAGCCGAGATTCTGCGAGCCATCGGCACCGGCAGCCGGTTCGAGAGCATCGAACGGGGCGTGATCGACTTGCGCGATCTCTTCTACTACCTATCTCTCACGACGCTCTTTTTGCTGGCGAACATAGTGTCGCTGGATGGCAAACGCTGGAGTCGGGGACCTCACACCTCCGGGTACCGACGCAATGCCTTATTGAGCGTTGTACTGGTGGGCGCGAACCTGGTGGCGGCGAACCTCTGGCTCTTTTCCGTGCACGTCCTGCGCGTGGACCTGACCGTCCAGAGAGAGTACAGCCTCTCTAGCACTACCCGGGATCTGATCAGCAACTTGCAGGAGCCATTGCTAATGCGCGGCTACTTTAGCGAGAAGACGCACCCGCTCCTGGCTCCATTGGTGCCCACTATCCGCGATACGATGCGCGAATATGCCATCGCATCGGGCGACAAGATCAAGGTCGATGTCGTGGATCCGAGGGAGAATGAGGACCTGGAGGTAGAGGCCAACCAGGTCTATGGCATCCGGCCTGTGCCCTTTCGCATCTCTGGGCGGTACGAGGACACGGTCATCAACTCTTATTTCGATATCCTGATCCGCTACGGGGATCAGTCAGAGACCCTGGGTTTTCAAGACCTGATCGAGATAGAGCCGCGCAGTAGCGGACAGGTGAGCGTCAGGCTGCGGAACCTGGAATACGACCTGACGCGTTCGATCAAAAAAGTGGTCTATGGCTTCCAGAGCCTGGACGCGGTCTTTGCCCGCATGGAAGAGCCGGTCAAGCTGATGGCTCTGATCACCGAGGAAACGTTGCCTGCGTCGCACCAAGAGGTGGTTCAGTTGATCGAGCGTGTGGCGCGGGACCTGGAGAAAGAGGCCAGGGGCAAGCTCGCCTTTGAGATCGTCGACCCAGATGCGGGTGGCTCCCTCACGCGCGAGAGCCTGTACGAGTCATACGGAATACAGCCTTTCGCCGTCTCGCTGTTTTCGACCGACACCTACTACCTTCACCTGCTCCTGCAAGGCAACCAAGGGTTGCACGGCGAAGCCGGCCCAGTCGAGACACAGGTGCTGTACCCTGGTGGTAATACGAGCGAGGCTGACCTGCGCACCGAGATCGAGGCGGCGCTCAAGCGCGTTGCCCCCGGCTTTCTCAAGACTGTGGGACTGTGGCATCCCCCTGAAGACCCGGTACCTAGCCCCTACGGGGGCGGCACGACCCAACCCATATCTACCTGGCGATCTGTTCGGACGCAATTGTCGCAGAGCTATACGGTTGAATCCGTGGATTTGACGTCCGGGCGCGTGCCAGGCGATGTGGACGTCCTGGTGGTGATCGCTCCACAGGGGATGACCGACAAGGAGCGTTTCGCGATCGATCAGTACCTGATGCGCGGCGGCGCGGTCATCGTGGCCGCAGGCAATTACGTCCTCTCTCCCCAACAGCTTGGCGGCGGCATTGTGATGGATCCTGTGCAAGATGGTCTCAAAGAGATGCTGGCCAGCTATGGCGTGGAGGTTGGGGACGCGCTGGTGATGGATCCCCGTAATGAGCCGTTCCCCGTGCAGGTGCAGCGCCAGGTGGGGGCCATGAGCGTGATCGAGATCCAGCAGATCAAGTATCCCTTCTTTGTAGACGTGCGCCGGGATAGCATGGCTGAGGAGAGTCCTATCGTGGCTAACCTGCCGGCTATCACGTTGCAGTGGTCCTCGCCCATAGAGATCGATGAGGGAAAGAACCAGGGAAGGGAAGTGGTTGTGTTGTTCCAGTCCTCGGCTGACGCGTGGCTGCGGAGCGATACCAACGTCAATCCCAATATGCAGCTCTATCCCGAGTTTGGGTTTCCGGTGGAGGACGAACAGAGTGCACGGCCGCTGGCGGTCAGCATCAGGGGTTCTTTTGACAGCTACTTTCGGGATCAGCCTTCTCCCTTCCAGGAGGGTGAGGAGCCCGCGGGCGAGGACGAGGAAAAAGGGCCTATCCTGGGGACCATCGGTACCTCGCCCGAGTCCTCACGCCTGGTGGTCGTGGGTAGCGCCGAGTTCCTGGACGACACTGTCCTGGACATCTCGCGCAGCATGTCCCAAGATCGCTACCTGCACAACCTGCAGTTCCTGCAAAATGCCGTGGACTGGGCGGTGGAGGATGAGGACCTACTGACCATTCGATCGCGAGGCACTTATGCCCGGCTGCTTCAGCCTATGACCAAGCAGCGACAAAAGATCTGGGAGGGCCTGAACTATGCTGTGGCTCTGATCGGGGTGATCGCTATCGGCGTGGCGTGGTACTTGCGACGGCGGAGCGAAGAACCCATGGAACTGGTGGACGCCAGCGGGCTCCCGTGGGGTGCAGCGGCAGTGTCCGAAGGGGACTGAGACCTTGGAGGCAACTGGAGTTGCGAGGCAACCAGAGTTGCCACGGAATAGGGAGGGATACGATGAGCCGAAGGAACCAGATTCTGGCGGCCGTTCTGGCGTTTCAGCTTGTCTTGGTAGCGGTGATCTCTTGGGCTAAATCGGCGCCCGTACCGGGCGGTGAATCCCTTTTTCTCGGGCTGGAAGCGGATCAGGTCGTGCGCGTGACGATCCACGATGAGCAAGGCGAGCGCATCGAGTTGGCTAAGCCCACCGGCAACTGGGTGGTCCCCGAAGCAGGAAACTATCCGTGCAAAGAGGATCAGGTGGCCAAGCTCCTGGAGCAAATCGCCGGGCTCAAGACCGATCGCCTGGTGACCCAGACCCGTGCCAGCCACGAGCGCCTGAAGGTGTCTGAGCAGATATACGCACACTCGATCGAGGTTGAATCGGCGGATGGGACCGGGCACAAGTTGTACCTGGGTACCTCGCCCAGCTACAGCGTGATCCACGTGCGTGCTGAGGGGCAGGATCAGGTGTACCTGGCTTCTGGCCTGTCCAGCGCAGACGTGAGCACTCGGGCTGCAAACTGGGTGGATACGTTGTACTTTTCTGTGTCCCCAGACCAGGATCAGGTCGTGGCCATCACGTTGGAGAACGCCAACGGTACGTTCGAGTTCAGGAAAGGCGACGACGGTGAATGGACGATGAGCGATCTGGCTCCGGACGAGACGCTGAACAAGAACAACGTCACGTCACTAGTCAACCGCGTGGCGTCCGTGCGCATGCTGCGGCCGCTGGGCAAAGAGGTCCAGGAAAGCTACGGACTGCAGAACCCCAGCGCTGTGGTCGTGATTCAGGCCCACGACGAGGATGGCAAGAGTAAGACCTATGTGCTCCACGTGGGAGCCAAAAGCGACGAGGACGACGTGGCCGGAGCAAGTCCATCCTATGTCTTCAAGTCGTCGGAATCGCCGTACTATGTGCGCGTGGCCGAGTACACGGCGAAAGATCTGGTCGAAAAGACGCGCGACGATTTTCTCGAGTTGCCCCCTACACCCACGCCAACTCCGGCTTCGTAGAGGTCGGACGGAGCGTCGTGCAACCCTTTGGGCTGAGCCGCAGGGCGAAGCCTTTGGTTGCCAGGTTGTTGAGACGCTGTTGACTTTGCGGACACGGTACGTCCGTTCCCCAGTCCGCGCAATCCCCTCCGGATGGTGCTGTGGCTAGCGCAGTATGCGTCGGACGCGGCGATTGAGCTCTGCCCTGCCCATCGACTGTTTGGCAAGCCCTTTCACGGCTTCGGACCACGCTCTGGCCTGCTCGGCGTCGAGGGCCGACGTGGCTAGGCTGGGCTCTGATACCGTCCTCATGGGCGCCGAGACCTCCACCCGCTCCCTCAGGGCATTCAGGGAATCCTGCATCTGCTTTTGGAGCTCTTTGAGCGTTTTCAGCTCCGCGTTCATGCCTAGTCTTTTCAGCTCTGCATCCAGCGCTTGGCTGTAGGCCCGGCCACTCCATAGTGCGCGGGCCTGGTCCACGGCGTTCTTGGTATTCTGTAAGAGGCCGATGAGCGAATGGACGGGGGCGGATCCCGTACCGATGATCAGGCCTGTGATAAAGGTGTCGATCCAGGGCCACGACAGCTCGATCCCCAGCAGAGAGAACATTCGGAGTTGGGTCAAGAAAGCGATGATCAGCGCGAGCACGATGCCCAAGCCGAGCGTAAGGCCCCGCTTTCGGCTGGTGTAGAGGGGCGACTTTAGGTAGCTTATCAGACGTTCCTGGGCTTCCTCCAAGGCGTCCTCTGCCTCCCTGAGGGCATCTCCGCTGAGTCTATCCCACTCTATCGCGTGCCGCCATTTGTTCACCTGATCTCGCGCCCAGCCGAGGTAGCTTTTGCCTTGGCCGATCAGACTGCCGGCATTGAGGATGATGCTCTCGTACCAGTCAAAGATCATCTCGATGATGCGCTCGATAGCGGTCGCTGCTGCCAGCAGCGGCGCCAGGAGCGAGACTACTGTGCCGGCGCTAGCCTCGCCTTCGCCTTGCGCCCAGGCCACACTCGTGGCCATCAGTGAAAAGACCAGGATCAGTCCCCCCGTTACGAGAAGACGTTTCATGTCACTTCCCTCCTTCTGGAGCGGATGTTCTGAATCCGCGTGAATTAAGAGTGCTACATCTCGCGCGAATGTAGGGAGGATGCGCCGTGCACACGCAGTGTGCGCAGCGGACGCACTCTGGAGGATGCGCAGCATCCACTACAGAACGCCCGAATACCCGGCAGCCTATATCAAGTCGCCTCCATCAACCTCTGCGGCGACCTGCTGGCAAAACGCACGGAAGGCTTTCAGCCGCTGCTGTCCGGCCGCCCGGGCTGGCGCGGTATGAAGGCTGCGCACCACGTCTTCCTGCCAGTCTATATCGGCCAACCTTTCCAGCAACTGCACCGTGGGTCTTTCGCCCTTTGTCAACAGGAGCCCGACAAGGTGCAACACGGTCGTGGCGCCTAGCTTGTTCAGCTTGTCCGCGTCCCAAAGCACGGCCGCTTCCAGCGGCTCTACCGGTTCGGGTTGGTCAAGCCACACATGCTTGGCGATGGCGTCGGCGACCGCGTCGATCTTGTGCGAGGGAAAATCAGTCTGGGCCAGGATGTAGCGGGCAGCGATCGCGCCGTCTCGCCCGTGATCCTGGCTGCGCGCCTTGGCAATGTCGTGTAGCCAAGCTGCGGCTTCCACAACTTGCCGGTCGGCGCCAGTCAACTCGGCCAGTCGGATCGTCAGGCAGACGACGGCCTCGACGTGTCCCCAGCGATAGTTGAAGGCCGGGCTACAGTCGGCATGGCTGTCATACGGGTCCCTCATAGCCGCCTTCCGAGCGGCTGCCTGGACAGCCTTGCGCCAGGCGGGTGGATCGATGCGGACAAAGTGCGTCGTGCAACCGTTCGGCGACCCACGCCTCGCGGCGACGGCTCGGCGGAACCGTTCCGTGTGGGCAGCGCTCGCGGCGAAGCCTCCGGTTGCCTTGCGATTGCTGTTGGGCATGGCTCCAGCCTCAATAGAGGTCTTACCACCGAGCCACCGAGGGCACTGATAACACCAGTTTCTGCCTGCTTTTTCCCTGTTCCTCGCGGATGTTCATGCGCTCATTATATCCTTCATCGGCTGACAGAGCAAGCGGCAGTAGGCAAGCGAGGC
>Ga0114930_10001217_pt1 | contig 25102 bp, 25 predicted proteins | sample AnhtaG_FD_87300 | JGI IMG/M metagenome (GOLD analysis project Ga0114930, IMG submission 87300) | Deep subsurface microbial communities from Anholt, Denmark to uncover new lineages of life (NeLLi) - Anholt_01485 metaG | ecosystem: Environmental > Aquatic > Marine > Oceanic > Sediment | place... | reverse complement strand
GTAGTCCTTGAGCAGCAAAGACAATGTGCTGCTGCCCAGCCAGCCTTTGATGAACCCGTCGGTGGAGGCCACCAGAAGCAGAATGGCAACTGCTGCGCGAAGGTCGAGGATGGCAGCGAGGCTACACAGCAGGCAAAGCAGCGTGGCCAGTAGCTTTGCATATCCCATGCCCATGGTGACCCAAAGGAACGCCAAGTTCAGAAACAACACAGCTGTAACCAACAGCAATCGCTGTGCGCCCATCTGCTGAGCTAGCCGACTCATCCGAGCGTGCACGGTATCACGCTGCTTCTGATCTGCGGCGCGCACGGGGCCGCCGTGTGGCTCAGTTACACGCGACTCTCAGGCGGCCTCGTAGAGCCAACACAGGCAGTCAACGTCGAAGATTGTTTGTCGGAGGCGCCGCCCCATGGTCACGCCACATCGAGATTGTTTCGCCGCCAGTGTAGCCGAAAACCGCCAATGGTTCAAGGACGCCACATGAGACGGCGAACTGGGTTTTCATAGCACCATGGGGTCAAACACATGCTCCAACACTCTCTGGAAGGGGAGGCCCAGCTGCAACTGGGGGTGGCTCGCCACCAGCGCAGCCCCCAGCGGTGCGATCACCGCAGCGGCCATTACACCCGTAGCCTGGATACCCCAGGCGGCTGCGTCGACGATTTACGGGTCCCCCGCTCTCGCAACGGCACTCACCAACCCCAGGTCTTCGATCGATATGAGCGACGGGTGGCCCAGGCGGACGAGACGATCCTGGGCATCGTCCTGGCTGGCGCCTCCACCCGCCGGGTGGGCCCGGTGCTCGAAGTGCTCACCGGCCATGTCGTGTCGGCCAGCACCGTCTCCCGGGTGGCCAAAGCCCTGGACGAGCATGTCCGCGCCTACCATCAACGACCCCTGCAGGATCGCTACCGGTACCTGATTGTGGACGGCATCCGGCTGCGCGGTCTGGAGGGCAACGCTCTGCAGCTGGTCACCACCGATGGTGCCCCGGGACTGATCGCGGCTTTGGATATGGCGTATCCCCGCCTTCGCCGACAGTGCTGCTAGGTGCATAAGCTGCGCAACGTCTCCAACAAGCCGCGGCGGGCCAATCGGAACGCGTGTCTCAAGCACGCCAAGCGGATCTACAAGGCACGCACCCGCCGCCACGCCGTGCGGCGCTCCAAAGCCTGGAAGGTGCGCTGAGAAGCCATTGAGCCAAGAGCGGTCGCCTGTCTGACTCGCGACATCGACGCGTTGCTGGCCTGCTTCGACCTGCCCGACCCGCACCGAGCCAGGATCTGAACCACCAACCCCATCGAACGGGCCTTCCGGGAAGTCCGACGACGCACCAATCCCATGTCCTGCTTCAACAACCCAGCCAGCATCGACCGTATCATGTTCGCGGTCCTTGCTCAGCCAAATGCCAACTGGGGAAAACGTCCCATCCAACAATTCACACAAAAGACTTGACGCTACCCCGACCCCACCAATCAGCTTTCAGCCAGCTCGCCACTCCCCCCATCGGAAGAGGCTCGCGCCCATTGTCCGGGGGCCGCTTCAGCGAGGGGTGCCCAACGACGCCGGTTGCACCCGTGACCAGCACCATCGCATCTCACCTGCGAGACACGTCACGCGGTGAGATCAGCTCCGCCGTGGCGGGGAAATGCTGCCGAACGACGCTGAAGACCTCGTCGGAGAAACGGCGATACGTCCCGACGACTTCCGACACGCGCGCGCCATAGCCCACGCCATCCACGAGCTCCGGATATTGGACGAGGAGGTGATGGTCGTCGCACGTTCCGAAGTCCACGGCCAGCATGATCAGATCCATGAGGTTGGCGAAGGCGTCGGTGCCTCGATGGGCGAGTGGATCGGCCAGGATATCGATCACATACGCTTCGTCCGGCAAGCCCGCCGCGAGCATGGATATGCGGCGCAGCAGGCACGGTACGCAGCCGCCACAAGGGCGTGGCGCCCGACCGATTTGCCAACAGGAGACGCTGGTCTGGAGTTCCTCCATGGACAACCCAGACCGGAGCACATCGCGTATGATCTCGGCCTCCGTGCGGTCCTGGAACGGATTCATTACAAGCACGCGCCGGCCGAGGACCCGGGCGGCGAGCTCCGCGACCCTTGCCAGCAACTGCGGGTGATTGCAGCGCGTCGAGAGGCTGCCAATGCGGGCTCGCGTAAGCGGCAGATGGCATGCGAGGATGCCGTTCTCGAAGGCGTACACCTCCTCGACGCCGGCAGCATCCGCGGCGGCGACCGCCATGGCCAGGAAAAACAATGCCTTGGAGCGCTGCGACGCCTCCATTTCATCTTCGTCCGGAAAGGCGAACTCGGGATCGCAGACACCCGATGGGCCTAAGAACACGTCTACGTGCGTGAGCGTGCAGCCGAAAGCGCGGCTGGAAGAGGCGACGACCTGCCGTTGGGCTTCGTCCACGGATGGGCTGCCCGAGGAGTGGCTCACGAGCAACGGACGCCTACCGGCCTTCAGCAGAGCGGCGGCTCCCGCGAACGAATCGACGCCGCCCGATAGCAAGCAGACGCAGTCAACGTCGGGGACCTCAAGCGTGGTCTTCGTGGGCTGGGCCACTGGCCGGCTGCTGAAGGTGAAGCTGACGTTGTCCCCGGTCAAGAAGTGCACGATGCGCTCCAGTTCGCTGGTGCGATGCTGCCAGAACAGCGGATCGCGGGTCCGCACGTGTAGATTCAGGTCCCGCACCCACGCCTCGTTCTTGCCGCGCCGCACACCGATGTCGGTCATGAGCGTGACTGCGCCGATTTGCAGCAGGTCCAGCGCGCGCGGGCTGGCGTGCTGGGCGATCAGCTCACCAGACTGCAGCGCAACGTTGCGGCGTGGCCCTTCTAGGTCGATTCTGAGCGAGGGCTCAGAGCTGCCGCGTGCTTGATGAGGCGACGGGGCATCTCGTGACCGGCTGGTACCGCTTGTAGTCAGCATCATTCTCTCCCCGCAGTGTTCCGAGCGGAGCCAATCCCTTCCAACTAGCGCCCGACTATGCCCTCTTGCTATATTCTTAGTTGCCTTTCTGCTAGGTTCCACGTGCTAACGCTATGTAAAATCTTTGATAGCTATTATTTACATGCTCTTGCGATGTAGAATCGCGTCATGTTCTTCGGATTCTGCTATCTATCACCCATGGTGCACACCAGATCAGGTTCCTATCCTGGTCCAATATGCCGATGCCCGGGCTGCCAGTCGGCGAGATCCACACCGAGCTACTGTTCTCCCCATCCTTGGCCCATAGTGCCAGTCCTCGGTTCTCGAATGGGTAGAGCCCGACTGAGGCGCGCAGCTTCTGCTTCTCATCGTCCAGGATCAGCACTGGCATTCCGTCCTCATCCAGACATAGGATGGCACCCGACCTCCCTCGCTCAGTGGCGAGAAAGAGGTCCAGGCTCGGCTCCTCCTCGATGGACAACGACGCGTTTCCCTCTCCGACATTGTCGTACAGGTCCGGCGCCGGGCTCCCATCTTCGCCGAGCGATAGGGATGCCCGTGGCTTGGCGTCCTTATCGGCCAAGGTGCGACCGAGGGACCCGTCCTCAGCGAGGCGCAGCCAAGCGCGCGCTTCGCCGTGCTCGTCAGACAGGAACAGCCTCGGGCAGCCCTCCGGCTTGAATCCGAGTGTCGCGCGCATGGTCCCTTGCCAATCTACTAGCTCGAAGCGTTCCGCTCTCAGTACCTTCGCAACGGGTTGGCCCTGGCCACATCCTACGCCCACAACCGCAGCCCCCACCAACACACGAACCGGCTATGGCTGTTCGGAGCATCGCCGAGTCCCGGCACTGCACCCCAAGTACCAGACCACTCAGGGGAGGGAAATTAGTGGGTTTCGGCTGATCATAACGGAGGGTCGAAGCGGCCCTCTGGGAAGGAGCCGAAGCCATGGCGTAAAGGAGGCCTGCAGCAGGCGTGTGCCCCGAAGGCGCCGCTGCACCCCACCCATTTCTCAACACCGGCGGGCCCAACCAACTGCCTCGACGTGCCGGCGAGCACACCCAGCGCCGAGAGCACACTTCATCCCGTCAGCTCCGGCAAAGCATCGGCAGCAGCCTCCCCACCACGGCCCGCCGCAAAAGCCTCAGCCCAGCCAGCACCAACGCTGCAAATCACGGGGTACTTCAGCGGAATCCTCCCTCTGGTCTGACCCTCCTTCACCATATAATCATGCCGCCAGGACGTGTCAAACCGTCCCTTTGTGGCGTCGGCGATAGGGCACATGCAGCAACCGAATCGCCTGCCTCTTGGTCTCTTCGCCGCGGCGTCGGCATCCATGCCCCCGAAGTCAAACGCGGTTTCGAACCTGTGCCACTCGCGTACCTTGTCCAGCTTGGTATTGCCCACATGCCACTTTCCGAAGTAAGCCGTTTCGTAACCGGCCGCCGTCATCACGCGGCCCAGGCTGTCGGCCCAGCCGGTGGGGTCCGGGTTGCACTGGTGCGGGAGGCGGCCGGTCATGATGCTCGCCCGTGAGGCCACGCAAACGGGATAGGCCACGTAGGCGGACGTGAACCGGGTCCCCTGTCTCGCGAGCCGGTCGAGGTTGGGCGTCGCGACCCAGTCACAACCCGCGCAGGACATGACGTCGTGCGTGTGCTGATCGGCGATGATGAACAGGATGTTTGGCCGCTCTCCGCCGCCTCGAGATGTCTCTGGCGGAGAGTGCGCCGCCGTCCATCTGTACGGGGGGTCAAGACTGCTTTTCCAGCTCGACCACACACCGGAACCCGTAGGCGCGCAGGGGGGGTATCAGCCGGGCCAACGTCTCATCCACGCCGGTGAGCATGCGCATGACCAGCCGCCATCTGGGGTGATACTTGAAGACGTTCCGGTTCGCCATGCTGAGCATCTGGAACTGCGGGTAGTGTAGCTTCACCACCGGAAAGACACGCCGTATCTCGCGGTAGTCAGCGCCCACCAGCGGGAACTCGTCGGGACTGGAGAACTTCGCCAGCAACGGGTTGGTGAGCTGATTCTCCTGGCAGACAGCGCGGCCCCCGGGCCGCAAGACCCTTGAGAGCTCAGCCATCGCCCGCGGTAACAGTGCCGGATTGGGCAAGTGCGGTGCCCCGGCTCGGCCTGTGCCATCTCGGGCGACTGAAGGGTGACGTGCGCCAGCGGCATCTCGTGCGAAGCGGGTGCCCACTTCGCAGACGCTCATAACGCGTTGGGGTCGCTCCCGAGGAAGGGCATGCGTCTCGGGGGAGGGGGGTGGTATCCCCTCGGTGAGATTGCAGCCGTGCAACCCCTGGCCCGACTTGGCTAGCGACCGGGGCGGAGAGACGCTACAGAACCTGCCTCGTCGACCTTCCGTACGAAGATACCCCCCGGATATACCCCCGAGCCAGAGGAAGCCAAGGACAGGGCGAGGAGACGCAAAGAAGGGCAATAATATACTTGACGCACCCGACCGCTGGTCGGGCAATGCCAACAGAAGGGAGGTGATAACCTTGGCTTCGTTGGCTTATTGGCGAAGCCAACTCCGCTCGGCGCAGGCGCGCCTTCGGCTTGACCGACTGCGCTTCCTAGCCGAGTTGAGAAAGGCAGACCGGAAGCGGCAAGAACTGCTGCGGAAGGCCATGCAAGAGCTTGGGCGACGAGAACGCCGACTGAGCAACCCCGGGCCCGGTGAACACATCCCCAAGTTGCACGCATTGTGCCAGCCGAGTATAATGGTCTTGCTGGCAGGCGCAAACGTGGCGGCCCTTGGTCGCCCCCTTTTCATTCTCGGGCGCTAGCTAGGCCGCCCCCGAAACGGGGCAAACGTCACACGTGACGATGGCCTGATGGCGGGAGACGAATCATAGGTAGCAGCGGTAGGCGCAGAGTGGGACATCTGAAAGGAGAGAGTTATGTCCACACCGAAAGCACCCTATTACTACAAGAAGGATAGCAGCGATGCGTATCACTGGGAGTTGTCGTGTCACCTGAACAACTATCCGTCCAAGGGATGGGTGAAAAGCGACAAGCCGCCTGCGGGACGAGAACAGTGCAACCCATGCAAAGCCAAGTAGTGTGATTTGACGTGCTCCCACTCTCCGCGCCTATTGCCCTACATCTCCACAACACGCCAAACTACGGGCAAGCCGATCCGACCATCTTTGCATTGACAGTGGCGCCGGCGCCAAGGGCATCGCTTCTCCCGCCAGAAGCCACTCAGGCATGGCGGCAAAAAGAATGCCTCCTGTAGTCTATAGCACGAAATTCTCATTACAGCGAGGGAGGGATTACTACGCCGCATCGCGAATAAATGCTAGGCTGGAGACCATCCAAGTGGCCGTCAGGCAGGAGTTGTGGCGTAGGAGTGGGCAGACAAAATGGACTGCGCCGGATGCGGATCGTCAATTGCTCTGCCGGACGGGGACAATCGCTATTGTCCCGTCTGTGGCCACATGCTAGTCATGCGTGACCCGCCGGGCGATCCCGAGTCAGAAGCTTGGCTCATACTCGGCGAACACGAGGTCGGGCCAGCCACCGGGAATCTGTACTGCTATCACGACCCCAACGAAGCCCCGACCTTCGTGGATCCGCTGGCCGGGCCCTTTCTCGAGAGTACGATCGGGGGGGACCTGTGGTCAAGCTCGGACGCACCTGCCGGTATCAGAGTCCTGGACGAGGATCCCTGGACTGCCCGCGAATCGCGCAGCTCGCGGCGCGATTGGAGCATCTCCCCAAGTGTTGGGGCCGTCGCTGCGCGCCATGGACGGTTGTACTGTGTGGCAACGGATACCAGCCAGGTCGAGGCGTGGGACGTACACGAGGGAGAGCGCGTACGGCACTGGGCTTTTGCCCATGCCAAGCTCGAGGGCTTTCGGCCCGGGAGCGCGGTGGGTGTCAGCGAAACGCTCGTATGCGGTATGTGCAGGCCGGGCACGTCAGCTTCTGTGTCCTTGCGCGCACTGCATGCCGGAACAGGTCAAGTTGTGCTCGACCAGCCCCTTCCATACGAGGAAGCCGTCGGACTTGTGTCACGCGGCCGTGCGTTCGTTATCGGCAGATCCGGCACAAACGCTGCAGCCGTAGCCGTCTATGAACTGGGGACCGCGAGCCCGGTCCAGACGCACGAGCTGGCTGTGTTGGACGTCGAGCTAGCTGGAGGATTTCGGTCAGCCCCAGCGTTATTGGATGGCCATCTGATCTTCGACACGCCGGACAGTCGAGTGTGGCGCTGGTCACCGGAGTACGACGAGCCGCCGGTGATGATCTGGAGTCCGCCCTCCGGCTACACGGTGCAACCGATAGCATACCCACTCGAGCAGGGACAGATCGGCTACCTTGCTGTTCCGGACTCTCTTGACTCTGTTCCGCTGCTGATAAAGATAGGCCGACAGACCCCTGAGGCATCTCCGGACCAGGTGGGCGTCTCGAACCTGCCTCAGATGCCTCATGGCGACGACGAGCCTCGTTTGGCGTGCTGCCATGACCACTTATTCGTCTGCATTCACCAACCAGGCAATCCCGTTACCATCCTCAGGCGCCGACTGGCCGCTGACCAAGGGGCGTGGGACGATGTCACGACCATCACGGGCACCCAGCGCACGCGGCGCTTGAGGATGATGTGCGTCCCCACACGAGACGGTCCTGGGCTTTGCGTACAGATTGTTCAGGATAACAGCCGATACTGCTATCTGGTCACGCCCAGGACGGGAGCTTGGCAAGCCGTCGAAATGCACCCACACGCTGACGACGACGTGCGGGTGGTTTGGACCGGCAAGCGGACGCTCAGGGTCAATCTGGCTCTGGGCAAGGTGCAGGTTATTGGGTAGGAGGCAAACTGGACGAATGCTCGGCTTGGTGTTGCTCATAGGCCAGGCAGCGCTGTTTGCGGTGGCGGCCCAGGCCCAGACAGGTGCCTCGGACGCGCCAACTCCCACGCGGGTCGAGAACTCGACGGAGTGCTGGCGGCATCTCGTACGAGACGACATACTTGACGCCGCGCCTTCGATGTGCTGGCGACGGATACACTGGATAGTAGGAGTAGACGTGTCCAGAAGCACGATCGGCCGCGGTGGTTGGCATGATAAGATGGGCGAGATGTTGATGCACTGGGCGAAGTATACTACGGCCCGGGAGGATCGGGTGACCCTCATTACGTTCGCCCATGACCTACGCATCGAGGGCACGGTGGACATTGACGACAAGCCGAAGCTGCAAGCATGGATAGGCAACCACATCGGCATTCGGCCTCCTCCCACGGGTCATCCGGGCGGCACGGCATTGCCGCAAGCACGGAAGAGAGCGTTGGAGGCTGCGTGCGCTGCGGACCACAAGAAGTTCGTGATCCTGACCATGGTGTTCGCCGACCGTATCGACGAAGACACCGGCGGCCAGCCGATACTCGGCCCGGAGGGTTTCCCCGAGCCGGCGTTCCTCAAGGCCTTCGGGAGAAAGATGGGACCCTACGAGCCCGGCTCGCGCCGAGCCGAGTCGGCATCAGGCCCTCCGATCGGTGCGGAGAGCCTTGCCTTCTACCAGATTGTCAAGGAAGGCGAGCCATGCAGGATCTACTGCTTCTATTCGGTGTCGAAGAAGGCGGCTTCGCTTCCCAGGGGGCCGCTTAACCAACGGTATATCCCACCATCGACGGCGCAGCGCGCTGTCCCCCCTGCGGAGGAAGTGGACTGGCGTGCCGTGGTTCGGCGCATTGTCACCACGCTGATCATCGGGCTCCTGCTGGTACTTGGGGGGATAGCAGTCGCATGCTCGAGGAGGAACCAGACGGGCAACGTACAGATGTCGGGTGGGCGGAAGGACTTCAGATGGTGGCGGCCGTGGCAGCCACACAGGGAGCCCATTCGCGCCAGCGCCAACGTGCCGGGCTTGCGCGTCAGACCGGCGCGTCCCGATCTGAAAGATCCCGTCATCGCGGGGATCGAGGTCGATGCGTGGTCTCTCAAACCGTGGCGAGCGACTCTGATGCGGTTCCGAGAAACCGATTACCAGTTTCGGCTCGGGAACGTGGAGGACGATCGCCGCATCTGGGGAGAGCAAGTGTGGATCGGCGACGGGACGGTGGAACCGTCCGAGCCGAAGGACTACGTGCTCGAAGTGCGATCGTCTACCGGCGATGTAGGACGAGGACGCGTGCAGTACCGAATGGACCGGCGCATGTTCGGGATGGTGAAGTACTTGCTGTGGACGGCTATAGCCATCCTGATACTGGCCGTTGTGGGCCCCATTGCCGTGGGGCTAACGCCTGCTCCCGCCCCGCCCATCATCGAGCGGCCACGTCCGGAGCCGCTTTGCAGGCCCTCTATTAGCGTGCACAGAGATGCTCTTGGCGAGCTAAGGGAAATGGCGTCGCTGCGCATCGGGCAACCACCTATGCAAAGCTGACGTTCGTTGGTTGGGAGATAGCTCGGGGAAGGAGATGAGCGAACAATGAAGATCGGCGTTAAACCGACCATCTTTGTCGGGCTCGGAGGCACGGGTTATCGCGTGCTGAGTAACGTTCGTCGGCGTCTCATTCAGCGATGCGGAACTGCGGATCTGCCGTTCTTCCGGTGGATCTATATTGACACCCAGCCGGACAACCTCGAGGCAGCCAAGTCAGGGCTACGGGGCAAGAAGGCCATGTGGACTGCGACGTGCGAGATGCGTCCAAGCCCAGAAACCATCAGCCGACTGCACGACGCGACGCTGGACGGTGGGGCGACGAAGCAGGAGTTAGACATTGATGCGTGGTTCGATGCCGGAGCTCTGGCTGGACTGAGCAACGTCGAATGGGAGCTGGGGGTGGGGGGACGACGGATGTATGGCCGGTTGGGGTTTCTGGCTGGCCAGAACCTGGGCACTCTCGCCGGCACGCTGTCAACATACCGGGACCAATTGACTCTTTGCCCGGACATGGCGGGAAAGCCGCTCGAGGACGTGGACCCGCCCTACATGAGGATCGTTCCGGACACCGTCCTACCGGGCATCGACTTCGTCGTGGTCTCCTCCGGGGGCGGAGGGACGGGCAGCGGCTGTTTCATCGACCTCGGCTTGCTTCTCCGTCAGATGAGCGTCCGCGCCGGATGGGCCGGAGTGAATCAGTATGGCTATGCTCTGATGGCTCGTCCCGGCATGGGGACGCAGAACCACGCCCGCAATTCCGCTGCGCTGCTGCTAGAGTTGGACCACTATCGTCCGGGGTCAGGCGCCATGTATGAGGCAGGCTACCTGAACCTCGCCTATCGGACCCAGATCATTGACCCGCCGTACGACATGAGTTTCGTCGTGCAGCCCTGCCATCAGGACGTCCCGCTCGCGGACGAGGCTACAGCAGCTTTCACTGAGCTCGAGTGGCTGGTCGCCGAGGACATCGTCAACCACGCGCTTGCCATCTGGGCCAATGACGTCCCGTCCACGGACGTGAATGTGCCTCTGGCTGCCAACCGCATCGCCTTCAGCGGAGACATGGGCCAGAACCCGCGTGGCCTCGAGTCGTTCGGAATCAAAGCCGTGGAGTTCCCGGCGGGCCTCGTGCACAGATACCTCTATGGAGCGACCATTCGACATATCGCGGAGGGCTGGTCGGAAGTAGACGAGCAGAAGCACGACGAGGCAGTCGAGGACCTGCGTGAGCTGCTGGGCCTCCCAGATGCCGCCACGGCGGCCAATGCCGCTCCGCGGAATCCTCAAGCCGACCGGCTGAAGGACGCCCTTCTGGAGGATTGTCAAGGGATCAGGGTCGTGGCGCAGCTCGAGCAGGCCAGGGCGAAAGCGCCGACTGCAGAGGAGCTCAGGCAGCGCAAGAGGGCAACGCCGCAGGACTGCCTGGAGATTGTGGAGCAGACCAAGCGCGCGTTTCAGCAACGCCATGGGCCGCCGGTGCCAGGCGATCCGGGTACAGTATACGCCACGGTCATGACCAACGCGGAGCAGCTTCAAAGCCTCGATGACGAACGCAGCCTAAAGGGGCTCGTTGCAACGACGATACTGGACTTGGCAGTATCGTTGCCCGGCGGACCGGCAACTGCACGCGATGTCGCGTCAACGGTGAGCGCCATGACCGCGGCCGAGGTGAGTTTCATCGAGCAATGCCTCGCCGCCGTCGAAGCGGATGCGCCCACGAAGCCGACGAGCCTTTACGAGTGTTGGGAGTATGCCAATAACTCTCTGCTGAGGCTGGTGCTGAGCCACAAGCGGGCCATTCTTCAGGACCTGACGAGCTGGCTCCACGAGCTCTGCAAGCGCATGCGTCATTTCACGGAGTATATCCAGAATTGGGCGGAGTCAGCACTTGGTCGGGAGGACCTTGACGTCGCTGAGGACTGCCCGGTCATCATTCTACCGGACCGGGTTGTCCGCGACCTTGAGAACAGCGCACTCAGCGCAGCCCACGTTGTGGATCTCACGGCAATGGATGCACCTGAGCCGCCCGGCGGTGGCAGCCAGGCAGGCCTCGTGTGTCAGCTCCGCGATCTGGCTGGGGCCGGGTTTCCTGCTGTGAGCGCTACCGACAACGAACCGACGCTGTTTGCCGACGGGTCGCCAATGGACAAGGGCAGGATCGACTTCAGACCAATGGCGGTATTCGAGCGAGCCGTCTTTGAGAGCATCGAGCGGGGAGCCGCGAGTCCGTACAATGTGGAAGTGCTTGACCTGCTTGAGACCGAGTACTCGGCCGCCAGGATCGATCCTCCGAACTTCGCTCAGGCTAGCGAGATTCTGCTGAACTACAATCGAACGCACGCAGACTACGCCAAGCTCTATTTCAACGGGACTCCGACGCACCTGCTCGAGCAAGTGCAGCCCAATCAGAGCGGCTTTGCCTGGTACCAGCCAGCCCAGCAACCTACCTGGCCTCAGCAATGGCCTGGGCACCCCGACACTACCAAGCGAATCCCTCTCCACGGAACCGTGCCCCGGCTCAACTCGCAGGTCGTTGTCCACGAGGCACTCCGGTGCTCCATTCTTTGGGAGTACGTTCTGGGCTATGACCGAGAATCGGCTGCCACACTCTTCCGGAGCGGCGAGCATCCGGCGCTCAGCGACAAGCGAATCCAGTTGCCTCCGCCCCCGTCAGATCTGAGGGGGGCACAGATGCTGCTGTTCGGATCGGTCGTGCTGCGCCTGTGGACCTATCTTGGAGGCGATCAGCCGTATCACCGTTTCCAGTACACGTGGATCGATGCCCAGGGGGGCCAACACAAGGGGAACTTCTTCGCTCACCACGCCTTTGGCATTGGCGCCAACGAGCTTGCCCTGAATCGCGACGTCATGGAAGCCGTAGACCTTGCCGTTCGGGACTACGTTCAGAAGAACGCCGGCCCGGCGGCAGACGCTGTCCAAGAGGCGGCTAACCTGCTCGATGAACGCATGCGACCGGCAGACGTACCTGACTCAGCGGAAATAGAGGGTGACATCCTTGAATACAACCTCAGAGCCGTTAATTACGCACTCGCCATGAGCGCACTGAACTGGTTCGCCAGTCGGTTCGACATCCCGCGGCCCGAGGTGCGTCACCCGTATGCCACGTTCGAGAAGAAGGGAGCCCCAGTCCTGGCCGACCAGGTAGCCTCTCAGGACGGGTACTACTGCACCAGGTGCGGGTACAATTTCGGTATCAACATGCCTCCGTATCGCGGCAGGTGCCCAGAGCCGACATGTGGCAACCCATACGGACCGGTAGCGGATGATCAACCGCCGAGGGAGGACACGCGCATTCCCACCTGGTGAGCCAATACGTCCTGGCCGAGATCGCGTGCTTACCTGCCTGTGGGCAGCCAGAGAATGGGGAGATGACCCATCGTGGACAGCCGGACTCCAGACATCCAGACTGCTGGCGCGAGGTACTACTACCCAGAGAACAAGATCCTAGAGCCCGTGTGGCGGGATCCGCCGCCGCCGCTACAGCCGTGGTGGAGGAAGTCGATGGCACTTATCATCCCGTTGGCCGTCCTTGCCCTTGCGGCGCTCTGCTTGTGGTTCTTCTGGTGGGGGCCGACGCGCAACCTGAAGCATGCGACGGTGCTGGTCATGGTGGATAGAGACGGCAACGGAGAGATCAACCGAGGCGACGGGCAGGGCACGGGAGTTATCATCAGCTCGCAGGGCAGCCCAGGCTACGTGCTTACGTGCCGGCACGTCCTCATGAAGCCGGCTGAGAGCCAGTGCGGGTACGTCGAGATATGGTACCGGCCTGGCACACCTCGTCTTGAGCGGATCAAGAAAGTGGATCTAGAGGCGGCCGGCGAGCCCCACCCAGGCCCGGATACGCCACTCGGCCGCGATTGGGCGGTGCTGAAGTTCACGCGTCCGGGCCGGCTGCCGCATGTGAAGAACTCGCCACGAAAGGACTTCAACGAGGAGAAGAAGATCAAGGCTACTGGGTTTCCCAAGGGCTGGGACATGGCGACTAACGAGTTCGGCCCGGCCGTCAAAGTCCTGCACGGCCGTCTTACGCGTGTGGACAGAAATGAACAGGGAGCACCGATCCGGCTTACGCACGATGCTGACCTAGCTGGAGGAATGAGTGGTGGGCCGTTGGTGATGGGCGGGAAGATTGTAGGGCTGAATGCGCAGATCAGAGGCGTGGAGGCGATGCAGGAGAACTACGCGCTTCCCACCTATCTGCTGCAAGAAACCATCTTTGATAGATACCAGAAGTAGCAGGGGGACCGAGGTGGTGGATCGTGCCTAGCATGATGGTTGTCTACCTTGGGGTTATGATTCCACTGCTCGTGGCTATCTGCGCTTGGGCGTATTGGTCGAGCGACAAGGCTCTGCGCTGGTGTGCTGCCCAGGATAAGGGCGTCGACCAGGCGCCATCGTTCGGCGACAGCGACCGGGGCGACTCACCGAATCCTGGCGAGACGGACGGGTTTGCCGACCTACCCCGTGGCCCCCTGACCCAGCGAAACGACTTGCTTCAGCGTTTGCACGAGACTGCTATCGCTGAGGGCCAGCTTGTCACTCTTCTTCTACGCCGCGAGGTGATCGATGGCGAGCACGATGCGGAACGAGGGTCCCAAATGCTGGTCAGCACCGCCCTTGCAGGCACAATCGTTGGACTGTGTGTTACTCTCTGGGGACTGAGCGATGCTCTGGCCAAGGCCGTGGGTACTGGCGTGCCCGAGATTATGCAAGCTGTCGGAACTCCCTTGGGCCACCTTCCTTACATGTTCGTACCTACGGCAGTCGGGCTGTTCCTGGCCTTGCTTGCTCAGCATCGCCAGTACCAGGTTGACAGCTGTCTGCAAACGACCTGGACGCGGATTGATCAAGCCACGATTGGAACGCTCATACCACACTACTTCGGCGAGTCCACCCGCACTGCGCAGGCGCAGGCCATTGAGAAGCTGCACCACGCGAGCGACCTGTTCGCCGACGCTGGTACGCAGATCCAGGGAGCGATGTCGGGCATCGAACGAAGTCTCGAGCAGATTAGCGACCTAAACCAAACCAAGTGGGCGCAGCACTTGATGGAGGCTGCCGACCAGTTCCGTGGGCATGTGGAGGCCAGTTCGGAGAATCTTGAGAAAGCCTCGAAAGAGATCGGCGCGGCGCTCGGCGAGATCCCTGCGAGCACCAGCGCGTTGTCAGAAGCGTCGCTGTCTCTAACAGATGCAACTCGGAAGGTGAGCAAAGCCACGAAGCAGACGGCGGCTGCGCTTGAGGCCGTGGGGGGAACACTCGAACCGTTGGCTGAGCTACCGGAATCCGTGAACCGATTCACCGGATCGGTAGACGGGCTTGGGGAGGGACTTGGCAAGCTTGCGCCTTCAGTGGATGCGCTTCGGGTACTACTCAGCGACTGGACTACCGAGCAACAGAAGTGGCTCAGGGAGGCGGTGGAGGCGGTCGATAGGCTGGACAACACGATGAAGCCGATGATCGAGGAGGCCCGTGGCTTGCACGAGGAAACGAAAGCCAGCCGGGCACAGACGCTGGGCGCGCTGCAAGGGGTTCGGGACAATCTGGATCAAGCCGGCACCAAACTCCGAGATATCATCAGCGCTCACGACAATACCTTGCTCGGACTCCCTCACAACGTCGAAGAGGCCATCAGAGCTGGGCACGAGGCCTGGGTGGTTGAGGCAGGAAGTCGGTTCGATCAGAATGAGAAGCTCTTCGTGCAACTCGCGAAACTGGCGGATCAGCTTGGCACGTGCCGGAGCGCCTTCAATGCCGCAGCCGAGCTTGCCCGGGACGTGACCGGCCCGGGCAAGGAGCTCGTTGAGTCGTCGAAAGCTGCGTTGCTTGAATTGCGGGAAAGCGTGAAGCAACTGCATAACACCGTCGTCCGTGAGGACGAATGGACGCAACCGGAAACATGGCGCGACATGCTAGTTCAGCATGTCCGAGACCTCCAGCGGGGGCTTGCGCCGCTATCCGCACTTGAGGGTCTCCCGACCACTGTGGCCGGGCTGTCGCACGAGATCAGGGCACTGAAGATGGAGATCGATCGCCTGCGGCTGCCTAGCATTCCGCAGAGAATCATGGATTGGCTGCGAGGCCGCTCCCGAGGATCCTCGGGGCCGCCTGGCTTTCGCGGTCGCTAAGGCCGTAGAACACTTGGCTTTCTGGACCAAGATGGAGGCCTTGTTGCCATGCCTGACGCGATGATCGACCCTACGAGGCCCACCCGACGCCAGCGCTTCAATCCATTCATCGTCCTGAGCGATGTTACGATCTCAACAATTGTCTTGCTAGCATGTCTACTGATGCTGTTTGCCGCGATCTTGGGGGCGTCCGGCAATCCTTATGCCATGGTTAGGCAGCTGCAGGAGGAGAAAGCAGAGCTTCAAAGGGAGGTCATGAGGCTTAGCCAGCGACTGGGTGAACAGGCGACGGCCATAGAAGAGAAGCAGAATGCCCTGAAAGCGGAGACCGAGGCTGCGATAGGTGACCGGATGTACGTGTATCCTGCGCGGGGGCTGCAAACTTACCTCATGCGATTCGCATACAGGGACCTTTTCCAGCGCGAAAGGCCGGGGCGGCTCACTCGCCGCCGGGAGCAGCTTTTCCGCCAGTGGGGACAGAAAGTGGCGCCCCTACTGACGAAACTGGCAGGGCCGACGACGCCCGTGGAGGCTTGTGTGGATGTGTACGAAGAGCGCAGGAGAGCAGCGGGGAAGGCCCGCATCGACCCTCTTCGTGCGCGTGAGAAGTACACGCTCGTCGAGATACAGATTCAAGGGCACTGTCGGGGGGGCCTGGGGGACGAATGGAGGATTTCGCTTGATAGGGCGAGGGACGTCGCGCGAGTACTGCAAGGAGTAGACAACTTCCCTCGCTATCTGCTCTCGGTAGCCGGCTACTCCTGGCACCGACGTGTCTTCCTTGTTGAGAAGCCTCATCACCCAGCATTGCCTGATCGCATTGACGTGCGCTTCGTGTTCTCGGGAGATCAGGACGACAGCACGTTCGTGAATCCGTATCTGATGAGAGGGGGACGGGAAGTGCTGCTCGGGCCACCCAGCGTGAACTGTCTTCCGATCTACTGTCCATGGCGGAGAAATGACGCCGAACGAACGGCCGACGAGCGTAGGGAGCCTCCTCGCGTCGATGAGACGTGAGCGCGCGGCCCTCGAGGTGCCCACTTCGAGCGCCGCAGTCCGGTTCCGGGAGTTGTGGGAAACCCGGATCGATGTCCCGTACTCGGCGGCCCGACGGGATCTCCTGGTCAGCCTCGTGCTCAACCGCGCCGTGGCGCACGCGGCTGCATTGGGCACGAGATACGCGCGAGGGGCGTTGGCGAACATAGCAAGGCTGTTCGCTCGGCTCGGAGCAGCGCCGCCGAGTGCAGTTTGGGAGATGACGCCTGCGGAGGAGAGATGGTGGCTGAACTGGCTCTGCATCTACACGGGGTCTGATCCCCCGCCGGCCGGGATCGTGCTCGATGTACGCGAGCCAAAAGGGATGTGGGAAACCGTGGCTCGCGGATGCCGGCTTCTCACTGAGCCGCTCGCCAGCCGTCGCCCCCTACGACAGTTCGCCCAGGAGGCGACGAAGCCGGACCACGAGGGGACGCCCTTGGAGTTCCTGGGGCGACTGGTCTGCCTTGAACTCGCCCGGCGATATGTGAGGATACACAAGTGGCATCAAGTAGCGAAGTGGGCGAAAAAGGCTGGCCCCGACGGGGAGCTGCTCGCCGCTCGAGCAGATTGCGAGATCAGGGGACCGCAGAGGGAGCTGGAACTACACTCGGCGTTCCGGGCATATCAAGCCCGGCGCCTGGCAGCCCGCTGCAGAGCCCTCTCGTTCGAGGCGGAGGCCGAGCGGTGGGACAAGGAGGCGGCGGAGTGGGATCAAATGGCGGGACACAACGACCGCGAAGACAGCGAGGGCGATGATCGCGCCAGCTCCGAGGAGGTGACAGTCAGTGTGTAACACCGTCGGCTGTTCCGCGCCTGGGCGTGTGCATCCACAGCAGGTTTTCTGCCAGCGTTGTGGTTGGCCTTTGGCGCGGGCATCGTTAGAGATAGAGCCCCAAGAGGTGGTCGTTGTACCCCATGCGTCGATCCAGGCGGTGTTGCGTGTGGACAACCGCGGCTCGGGTCCATTGCGTTGGCGGTTCGGCAAACTGCCGCCTGGCGTCTCTCCGGCCAATGCGCCGCGGGAGGTCGATCCGGGTCAAAACCAGAGCATCACGCTCCACATGGACCCTGGGCAGCTGCCCGGGGACGAGCAAGCCGTGCAACTGCCGATCGAGACATTCGACCGGGCGGGCGTCGGTCCTGAGGATTTCCGCAGCCCGAAGGTGGACCACTGCTGGCAGAGACAGACACTAAGCATGCCCATGCGGCGTCCCCATGTTGGGCCGCTGCAGGTGCCCTGGCGGAACGTGCTTTTCGGACACGATGTGAAGTCCGTCACGATTCACGGGACGAACCTGGGAGAGGTCGATCTCGATATCCGAGTCGCAGCAGAGAACGGCTACCGTGTGAAAGCTCTGGGACGGGAGGAGAGTGCACAAATACCTCTGGCCTTCGAGCCCCGCGAGAAGAAGTGCGTCACAATTGTGCCGCCCGATCAGGCGGTGGGGCAGAGCGGCCATGTACGCTTCTTGGCTTTGCCGGACGCCGTCCATGAATGGGTATCTGTGGGCGTGCACTGGGTCGAAGCAGCAGCCCGAGTCGATCCGGACAAGCGGTATGTCGTGGCCGTGGATCTCGGGACGTCAAAGACGGCCGCAGCGGTCTTGGATCAACACGTCGCCGGAGCAACGCCAGACGTGATCACGTGGGCCAAGCCTGACGGCGCTGAGGCGCCCTTCATACCGTCGGCCGTTGAGTTGGGCGAGAAAGGCGAGCCGATCGCCTTCGGGTACAATGTTCCCGAAACCTCAACGGAGGGCGATGCGCCCAACATTGAGACTGGACTTAAGATGCGCATGGTGGACGCCGATAAGAGACTCCAGAGAAGCATCGTCTTCCTCCTGAGAGCGGCTTTCGACCAGATAGCCAATCGCTATGACTGGGACATCTTCGACAACAGTATCCTCGTGTTCACGGTGCCTGCTCTCGACATGGGCGAGGAATATGGGCGGCACGTTGCCGTGTATCGGGAGCTCATCGGCCGGGCCGGTCAAGCCTACGGGATCGATCCTGACGCTGTCCACTTCTATCCAGAGCCCGAGTGCGCCGCCGTCGAGCATTTGTGTCACCTGCAGGAACAGGTATCCGAGGGCGACAGAAACTACGGTCTGCCTCAAGACGAGTGGATTTGCGTTTTGGACATCGGCGCCGGTACGACGGACATTGCTTTCGCTTGGGTGGACTTCGACGAAGATGGCGCAGTTGTGTTCAATCGAATTGCCAGCCTCGGTTATGGGATTGCAGGGGATGAGGTCGACAAACGGCTCCTGGACTGGTGTCTGGAACAGTGGCGACAACGCGGGTTGCTGGAGGCAACGCCCACTGAGGAAGCTCCGCGGGTTGGCGTGGCGGGCGAGGACCTGTCGCGACAAGCGTTGGTCCGCGAGATCCGCGCGCATAAGGAGGCCCTCTATGGCTCTGGAATGGCCGAACAACCCGACGGGGCGCAGCCGGATCGAGCAGTCCTTGACATGTTCCTCCGCAATGAAAGCCACCTCGAACTGACGCGGGAGGACGTGTCTCAGCGAGTTCGGCCGATGGCCCAAGCGCTATTCCAATACGGCGGCCGGCACATCGGCAAGCAACTCCAGAGACCACCAGTCAAGACGTGGCTGCTGAATGAGGGTGCGAAACTGAGGCTGGTTCCAGCGAGGGTGGCGGCGATCTTCCGCAGTGGCGGCACGGCGCATATCCCCGACTTCGGAGATGCGCTCAAGGAGATGGTGTTGCCAAGATCACAGCTCTGCGACTTGGAGAATCCTCGGCTGCACGTTGTGCGTGGCGCGGCGAGACGGCCATCCATTAGGGCGCAACACCGCCTGCTAGGCGACCTGTGGGTCCAATGGAGCAATGTGCCGGAGCGGCAGGTCTTGCTTGCCCGGGGTGCTGTGCCCCAGCGCTCCGACGAGGTATCGTCTGGCTCCGTGCGGCGCTCCCAGTCGGTTGCCATGAGCCTTCACATTGACGTCGATGGTCAGGACATCGAGTTGTACCGGTTGGCAAGCGCGAACGCCAGCCATGAGAGCCGCAAGCTTGGGCTGGTCGTTGAATATGCTACGAAGGGCAACCTTATGCTCAATCTGGCGTGGCTTGCGCAGCCGCGGGAGGAGATAGTCTCGCGGGAGCTAGTTCAGAGACTCCCGACTAGGTGAGCGACCGACAGCCAAGCAAGAGCAGTTGAGCTCCGTCGACGCTAGACTGACACCATTAGGCGCATCGCCCGGCCACATTGAGGCGATTCTGCCGTCGGATCACATGGCGCTACGGAGGAGGCACCCATGGTGTTGCTGGTCGTCGCTTCCGGCCTACTCCTGCTGGTTGCTGCCTTGATTGGAATAGTGATATGGCTGGCCATGGAACTGCGAAAGGCGAGGAGTGCTGAGGAAAGGCTTCAAGCGAGGGTCGGGAAACCGACGTCCGAGGCGGTGGCCCCCGCCGTGACTGGGGCTACGTCTGCCCACCGGCAACCTGCACCGAAAGCGCAGTCGTGTTTGGGACGCCGGGAGACGAACGCTTCTGGGCCGTCTTCTACCCGAGAAACGCAAGTGGAGCACTCCGCATCACAGGTACGCGACGTGAAGGCTGTCACACGGGCCAGCAGTGCCCAGCCCCCCGATGCCAGAAGAGCAGCTCGACTGTCCGAATCCGAAGACTCGTGGCCCCCGGTGGGCGCCCGAGGCCGAGAGCTGAGGGCGCAAGCAGTTGATGAGCGGCGGAGCCCAGCGATAGGATCGGCTGCCGCGCTCCTGGCGAAACTCCGGACGCGAGAGCAGAACAAGGTAGATCCAGCCCACGAGGCTGCTGCGACAGGGTTCACATGGTTGGGATGGCTTACTGAGAAGCGCCGTCAGCTCGAGCAAATGACGGACGCCGATCGGTGGCGCAGGATCGGACTGTGGTGGCAGCGTATCGACCGATACGTGTGGTCTGATGTCACTGAGGTGCCGGAGTTGTCTCCGGAGCGGCTGGCCCCCCTTTTCGACGCTGAAGAGCGGGACGTGTTCCTGTCGCTGTTGCAGCGCGAGCAAGCCAACTTCCGGCACTCGCTTGAGACTCACGGCGTGGAACGCCTTGCTACCAACATCGGTGATAGCTTCGAGCCAGGAATCCTCGAACCGAAGCCGGGGGCGCAGCAACCGACTGAGTTTCAGAACCTCGATATGACCGCTGGCAGTGTGGTGCCGGGAGACGCCGGGTACAAGGTGGGAGAGCGGGTGAAACGACCGAGCCGGGCCCCGAGGCTTCGGTACGTCCCTGAACCGTGTCGCTCCGGGCGAGGCTCCGAGACGGACGAGCGGCATTGACGAGGCCGCAGAAGGCGCTCAGATGGGGGTGTCGTTCAACTGGGACATCGGGTTCTGGGCTAAGGCGGAAGAGAAACTCGGGCAGGCGCCTGGCTCCATGGCATCCCACGTGATGCTGACGGAGTCGCGGAAGTCATCGTCTACCCGTGTGGCCTCAAAGCTCGAGATCAAGCTCGACGAGGCCTTAGATTCTACGCGCTCCACCGTGCAATGCGGGATCACAACTCTGATCGAGTCGCCGCGGATATCCTCGCGATAGCTTGGCTCCTGGCCTTCGTTGCCGACAAGGAGCCTCCTGACCGCCCTCTGAGGTTCGGCTGCCTCGCACGGCTTTGGGGCGACCTTGGTCTCCTCAACGACGATGCGCCGCTTAGGAGGAAAGGGCCAGATGCCGCGCGCCCACAATAGGTCAATGGTGGCAAGGCACAGCGCGACGAGGCCGACAACCAGCCCCCAGCACGCTAGCGACCATCGCCAAGGCAGCCACTGAAACCGCCGCCCCATTGCAGGCGTCCCGCCTTTCTGCGCAACGAGGCCCGAGCACTCCTGCGTGACGTGTGCGCGTCGAACACAAGGCCCCGACACACTACTTGCGTTTGACGCGGATGGGTGCCGATTGAGCAAGATCCCGCGGTAGCGTCTCGAGCTTGTCGCCCTCTTTGAACCGTTCGTCAGGGGCGGCGAGAGCCACCACGCTGAACAGTGCTCCCTGGTCTAGCGACTCGCCGCGCCCGAAGTACGCGTAGCAGCTCCATCCGCCCTTCGCGTCTACATGCACTCTGGGCTGTATCCAGTAGACGTTCTCGACGGCAGCAAGCACAGCGACGAAAACGTGGCAGTCTGGGTCGGAGACGGTGCCCCGCACCATTGTGCGGTGATCGACTTCGTCGCCGTCGCTGGGGAATGTGATGGTGACTTCTATTTCGGACGTGCGTGCGGGCGTCGGGGTGGGTTGCGGTGGTGGACCTTCACCTGCTGGCCGTCTGCATCCCGGCAGGCAAGGGAACACGATGGCAACTAGCACGACGAGGCTCACACTCACGTACCTTCTTGTCCCCTGCATTGGCGTCTCACTCCCTCCTCGGGATTTGGATGGGCCCCGATGTGAGGCTGTCCCTCGGCAAATCGCCAAGCGCCAAGCCATCGTACGCCTCAGGCGGCGCCTTCGTGGCAATGGCGAAGATGGTGAACTTTTTTCCTACCCCTGCATCTGGTCCGCCGATCGGCACGGAGTACGCGGTGCCGCGGCCGGACGGGGAGCCGCCCAGATCCCTGCGATCAATCCAGCATCGGCCGGACTCCGGCTCCTGGACTACGACGTACACATGACGGTACTCACCCAGTCTGCGGTACTTGACGGTTGCTGCAATCGACGGCCCCACAATGTCGCCGTCACTGGGGTCGACGACGCGCAGAGAAGGGGTCTTAGAGGGCACCAAAGTGACTCCCGCAGCAGCGATCACAACAAGCGCCAGAAAGAACCAGAGCCGTTTCCTGCGTATGCCTCGCCTCCGTCGGTGCCAAAGCGACACCGCAATAGCAATAGCCAACATCAGCAATACAAACGGGCCAGCAAGAAGCAGTATTCTCCCCGCGGAGGCACGCACTCCAATCGGGACATGGGGCGTGGCTACGGAGTTGGCCACGAACGTCCCCCAGACCCAGAGCTGGCAGATGATGGTCAGAACAGCAGCAATCCTTGGCAGCCATTCCCAGAAGGAGTCCCAGAAGCGACCCTCATCGGCATGCATTGATGCCCATCCCCTCGCGCTGGGTTTGCTCACTTGGCTGTGGCAGCGACGAACTCAAACTTGCTGATGACCACTTCGACTTCCTTGCCGTTCGAGGAAGGGTGCCCTTTGGCTAGCCAGAGGTTGATGCGCGCATTCTCATTGCCAGGGCCGGGGATGTCCGGTCCGGTATACACCCAGGACGCGATCACATCATCATCCCTCGGAGGCCCCGTACGATGTCCGCGAAGGCTCTGGAATGAAACGCTATCCTTCTGCCAGTCGAGACTGTGCGTGGTGAGCAGACTACCGGCGGAGATATCGAATCTGTGCATGTTGCCGCGGCGGCTGTATGGTTGCACGACGAACTGGGCGTTCTGATTGTCCGCCTCCCCCCATTTGGAGAACTCGATGTCAATCTCGCGGTGGTGGGATTCCGGGGCATCATCCCACGTGAAGAGGCCGAGGACGGCCTGCCGGTCCAGCTTTGCGACATCGGTCGACAGCCAGAAGGTGTACCTGCCGTATCCCAAGCTTTTATGGCAGATGACTTCGGCGCAATGCCACTTGCCCTCGCGGCTCGTGATCTTCAGATGCAGGCGCCCCTCCTCATCCACCCAGACATTCTCGGCCAGCTCGGAGAAGTAGTTCGGGCCTGGCCCCACGCAGCCCTTACTGGCCTTGACGCGCCACTCGTAGCCGGAGAAGGAGATGATCCGCACCTGCGGGAGGCGCGTAACCTCAACGCTCGCCACAGCATTCTTCGCCAGCTCCGCCGGGAGGTCGGTCTGGCCCGACATTCGCGGAGGCATGACCCCATTAGGCAGGAGAAGGGCCGCGATCCTCGTCGCCGTTTCGTCAACCCCACCGGTCGTGATGTCGCACGTCCACCGCCCATCTGCCGCAATTGATACGAGAGAGCGATCCCAGTACGGTTTCGTCCACCAGCCGCCAACAAAGATGTACACGGCGACCTTATGGTCGTCGGGGTTGACGTTGGCAACACGGCCCGCCAGATCGTCCGTGCTGCCGTATGGAGGAACCCTCTCAAACTCGATGGCCGGGGTCTTCCCGTCGTCGCCCGATGCGCGGCAACAGGTGGCCAGCGGAAGTGCGAGCAGCAGGAGAAGCAGTGCTCGCCTGCACAGGCCTTCGCTCATTCCAGCGACCTCCTTCGCAGCAGTGACGCCCAATAGCGAGAGGCGAGAAATCCTCGGCGTTTGTTCTGGACATTTCTGATCTATCTGTGACGTCAGTGCGGAGACTCCGCACAAGCTATCAATGACGGACTTCTCGGGTGAGCACGGCGATTCCTTCTCTCTGCCGCCGCCTTGTTTGCAGCGATCGCGGCGGCCCCGGAGGGCGCATTGATAGATGAACGCTGCCGTAGGACAGTCTGTTCGGGCGGACGAACAGGCCGTGGACATACTCGTTGAGGACTGCCGTGACTCCGGCTCCCAGCACGAAGGCAGCGACGGTTATCATGACGGTCCAGCGAGCGGACACCCGCCGTCCGGCCTTCCTGTCCGGTGACTCATTCCTTCTGTCCTCGTCCGTGATAACCATCGTATTGTATTGTTCGCCACACGCGCCTCCGCTTCCTCCTGCATCCGTCCGTAGACAGAACAGCCCTCCCGAATCCGGGAGGGCTGTTCTCCGTCACGCCCCGTCTGCTTGCCTCAGAAGGCACTCAACTTCCTCGGCACCCGCGCCGCTGGCGCGTCGCCGAGGCCGAGGGCCTCGTCAAGCGACACGGCCTCTATCCCCACAGGCCCTGCGACCACCACCGTTTCGCCCATTCTGCGTTCTCCTCGCGGTGGGGGTCGAGCTCACGGCGATGCGACAGATAAGAGTATATCTGCCCCCTCCCCGACAAGATGCCGAACGCGACGAACAGCTCGGCGCCGGTGTACATGGACCAAGCGATGGCCTGGGCGTACACGCCTGCCTCCGCCGGCGTTGTGCCAAACAGCTTCATCCAGAGCAAGTTGACCAGCCAGTACTTGCACACCACCAGCGTCCCGAAGCCCCCGGCCCACAAGAGCAGGGCCCCGCGCCACGTGGTGCGGCGAAGCAGCATGCCGAAGAGCAGCGGGATCGACACCGGCCCGAGCACGGCGCCGTACCACTCCATCATAGCATCGAACGCTCCGCCAAGCGCCTCCGAGCCGACCGCCAGGCCGCAGCCCCTCCGTCTCGCGTCCCAACTGAATGGCCTGCATCTACGCATCGCGAACGCCAATGGGCGCGACGACCGCAAGCGTTGGCGAACCATTACCGAGGATGGGGATTGGTCGTCCTTCGACGATAACGATAAGAGCAGCCCTCTCCGGCCCTCCTGGCGACCTCTGCGGCGGTACGGCTTCGATGCCGTCGCCCAGCAGCTCTTTCAGCACGCGGTTGTGAATCGCGCGCACCGCCGTCTGTCCGCAGGCTCGACCCACGTGGGCCCCGCCGACCACCCCGGGGGGCCCACTATTCCTTGAACACGTGGATCTGGGCTACATCGCCATCCATATCGGCCTT
>Ga0114930_10001215_pt1 | contig 25129 bp, 33 predicted proteins | sample AnhtaG_FD_87300 | JGI IMG/M metagenome (GOLD analysis project Ga0114930, IMG submission 87300) | Deep subsurface microbial communities from Anholt, Denmark to uncover new lineages of life (NeLLi) - Anholt_01485 metaG | ecosystem: Environmental > Aquatic > Marine > Oceanic > Sediment | place... | reverse complement strand
TGATATTTTGCCTCCTTTTGAAGGAATGATTGCATATTCCATATCCCTAATGAAAAATATATCTCTGAGCAAAAAAATTCAAGAGCAAAAAGACGATTTTATTTGGAATAATTCGGTGCCGGGATACCCGACCCCTTAATTTTGTTTTTATATTATTTAGATTTTTTGTAGCTGATCGCAAGTCCGCTGCTGCGACTATCGACCGTCGTCTCCATATTCGGCAGGCTGAGAAGATAGTCCAGGTAGTCTCCGCTTCCTCCGCGGCCTCTGCCCCGCCTTCTCATCGACACATTGTGAGTGGTGTAACAACCGCCGACCTCCAGCTTGGGGAGCACGGCAATCAGATAATTTTTATACCAGTCCTTGTCCGCGTCGCTGAACACAAAGTCGAAGGGTCCTTCCAGGGCTGGAACGATTTTGTGAGCATCCCCAAGGCGAGCATCGATGTATTCCGAGAGCCCGGCCTCTTCGAAGTTTTCCAGGGCTTCGCGGTGTCGCCGCTCATTGATTTCTATGGTGATCAGTTTGCCTCCGGTTTTGCTGAGCGCCCATGCGATCCAGATCCCGGAGTGCCCGGTGGATGTCCCGATCTCGAGCGCTCTGGTGTAATTATTCTTGAGAATGATGTCATGGAGAGTCTGCCCATCGCCGGCTGGCACATTCATATCACCCCACCCCCAGTCGTGAGAGTCGAGAAATTTTTTAGCCCTAGCGTCGAGGTCCTCGTTGTCCGTCTTGACCGCGGCGCTCGAAAGGGGAATGATCAGAACCAAAGTGGCTATCAGGAACAAGATCGGAGTTAGCTGCACTGCGAATATCTTCATTTTTTTCTCCATTCTTCTTATCTTTAGACTCTTAAATTGCTCAAATTCTTCCCTTGACATAATTAATTAAGTAATCAAGTATCCCGGTACTAAATTAATTAAATCAGGGCTTTGATGAAATAGAAGGTCATGATGCCGGCAAGGATCAGTTTCAGGAGCATGCCGACCATTACTCCGACAAAAACTCCCCATCCAGCCTTGAGTGCCTTCGACGCTTCTTTACCTGCGATGATTTCTCCGGAAATCGCTCCAAGGAAGGCACCGACGATTATGCCAAAAGGAGGAATGAAAATGATTCCCAAAAGCATGCCGATAATAGCACCCCAGAAACCATACTTTGTGGCCCCGAATTTTTTCGCTCCCATTGCAGGCAGTAGATAATCCAGCGCTTGAACAACAACAGTCAGGACTCCCAAAATGATCAGAAGTTTGACCGAAAAAGGCTCCCATTTTTTTTCGATGGACAGGCATATGAGAGCCAAAAAGCTGAAGGGAGGACCGGCTACTCCTGGAATTATGCAACCGATGATTCCGATGATGATAAAGATAATACCGAGAACGATCAGGAATTCCAAGGTTTGATCCTATATTGATCGATGGCCTCATCCTTCATCACGAGCAGGGCATAGACTTCTGGCATCTCTGACTTATTATTGCAACAACCTTCTCAGCCTGGTTGAATTTGATTTGACTTTATTAATAAACGGATCGAAATCTTCCACGCCTATCAAGAACCAGCGGCCTTTGTCTGCTCCGATAAAAAGCGCTCGCTCTCCCTGGAGGAGGAGAAATGCTTTTCGACCGTTTTGAAGCCTGAACCAACCGGTACGAAGATTGCCGAGCGAAGTGCCGGAACTTCTACTGATAGGACGCCACTCGGTATCCTGAAGATTTTCCACCCAAGCACGCTGGATTTTGTCTGTTTCAATGACCTGAGTTTTTGATAAGATGGCCTTCAGAGTCAAGCTGTCTTCAGTGACTTTGATTGAACCTGAAGACTTCATGGTTAGGAAGAATATACCGAGTGCGAAACATATGAGGGAGCCTACAATGTAGTTGAATTTACTCTGGTTACTACGGAAAATCCCGCGAATGGCAAGAATTCCGATAGCGACCAATCCGATTCCGATGTAGGTCATAAGTTTGATTGCAGGTAACAGGATTTCCATTTAATCCTCTCTTATGATTTTAGGCCTAAAATTTCAAGATTTTACTAGTCATTCTATGTAGAGGACTTCGTAGATCTCGCGGACAGGGGGCGTAATGAAATATTGCATGAATTTGACCAATTGTTCCTGAAAAAGCCGGCTGTGTTCTGTTTCGAGAAGATCTTCTTCGGTTTCCCACATTGTCACGATGACGCAGTTTCCAGTTTTGCGGTCGGCCATAAAATTGGCGCCTATGTAGCCTTTTATTGTCTTGATCGAAGGAACAACTTGATCTTCGAAAAGCTTCGCTGCCGCATCTATTCTGTTGAGGTGGGTTTGAATTCGGAGCATTCTTGCAAACATGGCATTTCCCTCCTTGATTGCGCGAAACAAAGCTTAGCAATTCATAACAAAAAAAGCAATATGAACCTGCTCATTACTTATACACATCTCCTCGAGTGTCAATCTTTAAGATTTTTATTATACCTTCCTCTTGAAAATAGAGAACTCGATATTTCCCAACTCGTAAACGAAATAAATTTTTTACTTTTTTCCCTTTTAATTTTCTTACATCTCCTTCGAAAGGCAGCTTTTTAATTGAGTTGATAAGTTTTCGGGCTGCCCTCTTTTCTAGGCGTTGAAGATATATAAAGCTCGTCTTGCTGTATAAAAATTTCATATTTTGAGGGCGCTTTTGACATCTTTACTCGCGATGAACTCATCTGATGCCAAGATTTCCAGGAGTTCTTTTTCGTCTTTTGCGGATAGAATCAATTCTTCTTTTTTGCTCATTCGCTTATCGATCCAGTCTCGGAGTGATTTCCGGATGATTTCCGAAATGCTCTCCTTGCGGAAGAATGATAAAGCCCTCACTTTTTCATACAAATCTTCGTCGATCATTATGTTTATTCGTCTCATATGTATATCCCTCATTACGTATATACGTAATTATGTAGCATATGTCAAGTAACTTATTCGATAATATAGACGGTTCAGTTGTTAAATTATTGTCATTATGCTTTTGCTCAAAGTTTGAATAGGTCTATATAGTGAAGTCTGAATAAAGGAATTTCTTATTCCAAATTCATTTTCTTCAACATGGCCTTGAATCTCGGATCTGAACGAACATCGTCGTATAGAGGATCAAATTTGATCAATGTCAGAACACGCTCTCGTTCCTCAAAGGCCTCTTCGAGCCATGTGAATCCTTTTTCCGTATCTTCAATCATAAAATAAAATCCAGCAATAAAATTCTTGGGAACAAGTCCTTGACGGGCATGTTCGATCATGTCCTCCAGTATTTGTTTTGCCTCAGTCATTTTTCCAGTCTTGGCATAAACGAATCCTATTCCGATATCATCATCAATGATTTCATAATCTTTGAGAGCTTCTTCGTATCTCCCAATATAAAAGTTAAACATACCCCGGAATAATAATGCAGGCCTGAATTGTGGTTCTATATCAAAGGTTTTTTGCAGCTGCTTGAGAGCTTCATCATGACCACGTGCGAAAAATGTGTTGTATGCTTTCTGTGCACTTACGATGGGGGAAAGGGGATCCAGCTCAATGGCTAGATTGATTTCTTCCAATGCTTCTTCGTAGCGACCAATTTTCATCAAATACTCTGAATACCACTGGTGCCCTGATGGATAATCCGGGTTTAGCTCCAAACCGCGCTTGAATTCCCTCTCTGCTCCTTCCCAATCCCACTCGTAATCCGCTTTGTAGTCTGCGAGAGATATGTGGGCTTCTCCCAAAAGATCATCCAATTCCAGGGCTTTTTCAGCCGCCCTCTTTGCTTTGGGATACGCCTCCTTGGAAGGAAGAAAACTCCAATCACCGAGTATGTTATAGGAATCTGAAATTCCTACATATGCTAAAGCGTATGTAGGATCTTCGTCTATGGCTTTTTGAAAATATTCAATAGATTTCTCAATGCTTTCTTTTGTTCTTTTGTTCCAGAAATAACGACCCTGCAAGTATAAATTGTAAGCTTTGATGTTTTCTGTGTACCGTCTTTTTAGATTTTCGCGTTCATCACCCAATAGGCTGAGTTTCAATTCATCGACAATCGCAAGCGTAATCTCATCCTGGATGGCAAATATATCTTCCTCTTGTTTATCGAATTGATTGGACCACAACACAGATGTGTCTGCAACATTAATGAGCTGGACTGTGATACGTATTCTATCATCAGCTTTTTGCAGACTGCCCTCAAGGACAGTCATTACATCCAATTTCTCACCGATTTCGTTGATGTAATTTTCTTTACCTTTGAAGGAAAAAGACGAAGATCTTGCCGGTACACGTAATCCTTCAACTCTGGATAAAGCATTGATGATGGATTCCGACAAGCCATCACACAAATATTCTTGATCTTTTTGTGGACTTCGATCCTCGAATGGCAGCACAGCTATTGATGTCTTTTCTTGGGGGATTGAAATTTCTTTTTTAGAAGGGAGAATTTGCAACAGGATAACAACCAGGATTGCAAAGGCAACAATGATGACAGCAGGAATGAAAAGCTTCTTCATGCTGAATTGAACAGTGATTTCCCTCGAGGTAAGTGGCCTTTTTTTCGGGATGATTCTTTCTGTGATAGGGATGCCCTTTTCGATAGAAGTCAATTCCGAGGCCAGCTCCTCGACTGTGTTGTATCTTTTTTCTTTATCCTTTTCTAAACATCTCAGGATGACCGAGTTAAGATCGTCAGGGATTTGTGAGATCAATTCCTTCGGGGATTGGGGAATTTCACTCTTGTGTTTGACACCGATGGTAAAGGGCGTATCACCTTCAAACGGAACCTGTCCGGTGACCATCTCATACAAGATTACGCCGAGCGAATAGATATCCGATCGCTGGTCTGTTTCTTTGCCTTCGACCTGTTCAGGAGACATGTACTCGGGAGTGCCGATCATCACTCCGGAGCCGGTTATCCCTTTTGCTCTGAGGGAACGGGCAATCCCAAAATCCATGATCCGGGCATTGCCGTCTCTGTCTATCATGATGTTCTGTGGTTTCAAATCCCGGTGAATGACACCCAACTTGTGAGCCTCGGTCAATCCCTCACACACTTGCTTGGCGATGGAAATGGCCTGTCCAGGACTCAAGCGTCCCATCTTTCTGATCAATCCTTTGAGATCTTCGCCATCCACGTATTCCATGGTGATGAAATAGGCGCCAACCTCTTTGTTGAGGTCGTACATCCGGCAAACATTTTTGTGGGCGATATCCCGTGCCACCCTCAGCTCGTTGCGGAAGCGCTCGATGACTTTTTTGTCTGCAGCGATCTCGGGATTTATGAGCTTCAAGGCGATTTTGACGTTCACCTCTTTGTCCAGAACCTTGTACACTTTGCCCATCCCGCCCTTGCCGATCTCTTCGATAATCTGGTAACGCCGGGCAAAAGTCGAGCCCGTGGTTAGTTCTTCTTTGGGGGCTTCTATGGTCTTGGTAGGGAGAGAAGCGTCTTCGGAAAGTTCCAATTGAGTTCCGCAGTCACCGCAGAATCTTTGAATATCGGGATTTTCGGTATCACACTTGGGGCACTTCATGCTGGTCCTCCCCTAACGGCCATCGGCTAAAGATTATCAACTGATGAGAAAAAATGCAAGGCAAATCACTCTATATTATGTTAAGGTTGACATTGACTTATATGCATAAAATATGCATATATATACATATGAGAACAACCTTAAACATCGACGATGATCTCCTAGAAAAGGCATCAAAATTGACAGGAATAAAGGAAAAGACAGCGTTGGTCAAACGGGGATTGGAGGCTTTGATTGCGCTTGAAAGTGCAAAAAGACTGGCAAAGCTTGGTGGAACGGAGAAATCGCTCCGGCTGATCCCAAGGAGAAAAAATACCTAATACCTTAAGGTCGATATGGTTTTAGTTGATACGTCTATTTGGGTCTCTCATTTAAGAGACGACTATCCAGAACTTAAAGAGCTATTATTGGAGGGAAAGGTGGTATGTCATCCGTTTGTGATAGGGGAGCTGGCATGCGGCAATCTAAAGAATAGACGAGAGATTCTTTCTCTCATGAAAGCCCTTCCGATGGCCATACAGGCAGAACATGAAGAAATTCTGCGTTTTATTGAAACACACCTTTTAATAGGGATGGGACTCGGCTATATCGATGTGCACCTGTTGGCTTCTGCACTTCTGTCGGGAATTTCCCTATGGACTCATGATATTCCTTTAATAAAAGCTTCACGCAAATTGGAAATATTATTTGATTAACTAACTAGAGGGCTCAAGTCACCCGTTGTCATTTGACAAGGAAGACAGGAATGACTTTTTGGATGTCTTTGAAATGGCGATTAAGGGTGAAGATTTTGCAGCAAAATTCTTGGGCAATGATGGCAATGTAACAATCGAGGAGATGGATCGTTTTGCCATGCTTTTTTAGGTCATAAGAGAGCCTGCCTGCTTTTATCCAGGAGTTTTGTTTTTGATCGATGATGTGGAAGGCTTCCAGAAAATCTTCGATGATGGCGATTTCTTTTGAGCTCTTTGCTCCTTGAATCAATTCGGCGATCACAATCTTAGGCACACAGACTTCTGCCTCGGATAAAATTCTGTCCATTTCTTCTGAAATAGGGGAGGATTTGTTCTGAAAATAGTCGATCCAGACTGATGTATCGATTAGAATTTTTTCAACGCTCATTGTGCCTGATCTCATCTGCAGTCTTATCGAAAGCCAGCCTGCCCTTCATGGATTTTATTTTTTCTATTTTTGCTCTCCTGAGATAATCGTTAATCGCTTCCTTTACTGCAGACGCTTTGCTCTTTGCTTTTGTCTCTTTTAAAAGCTCATCGATGATCTCATGCTCGATGGTTACGGTTGTCCTCATTTGATAACTCCTATTGATGTGCACAATAAATTATAGCTTAACTGTGCAAAAATGCAAGGAATAAATGCACAATATAATAAAATAAATCTGTGCTGATCGTTGGATGCTTTTTTATTGATAATTAAGGAGATTGCTTCAATTCGTTCGCGATGGAGAAGTTATGAAAGTTATGTAAGCCTGACCCCGCTACTGGAGGCTGGTAAGTCTGGTGCGGGCGTCTTCGAGTTCGGGGATACCGGGATCGGCGTTTTGCCAGAGGGCTAGGAATCTCTGGTAATTCTGTTTGGCCAACTGGTCCCAGCCTTTTTGTTCAAAGATCTTTGCCAACCAATAATAACTCTTGGCGTAGATGTCCCCATAATCCAGTCTCCCCAACGTGAGCGGGTGAATCTTCCCGAATTCTTCTGAAGCTTCATCCTGATTCCCCGACCTGGAATAGGCAAGAGCCAGGGAATCGAGGAACATTGCCCGATCGTTTCCCACGATCCATGGATGCCTGTAATATTGGTGAGGCAGGAGGGAAATCGCTTGGTTAAAATTTTCTATGGCTTGCGGAAAGTTGTTCCGGGCAAGCTCTATCATTCCGGTCAAGTGAAGGAAGAATCGGATCTCTTTTTGATTCAACCCTCCCTCTATCGATTGTCTCAACGCGGCAGCCGTCTTCTGTGCTTCGGGCAACGCATTCATGGCCACTTCAACAAGCCCCTTGAAGTACATGACTCTCCTCTGCAGATCCAACCGCACACCGCCCATATCGATCTGCAAGGCATTGTTGCATACGTCTAATGCTTCTTGGTAATTGCCCTGCCTCATATACATATAGGCCAGGCGCGAGGACAACCATGCTTGCCATGCTCTTTCCTGGACACTCTCTGCCAGCTGGAGGGCCTGCGTGATTTGCGCGACAGCATCATCCCATCTTCCCTGAGACACATACAGATCTCCCAAACAATCCCAACCGTAAAGGCGGGCCACTTCTTCTGCTTCCCTTGGGAGCTTCTGGTATTCGGCTTCTGCGTGGAAAAAATTCTCTTGAGCGTGGTTGATGTCTCCTTTTATCCAGATGGCATGGAAGTGTGTTGGGTCCAGAGCCCGGGCTTTATCCGCCTCGATGTGGGCAAACTCGTATTGTCTCTGGCACAGATAATTCACAGCATAATTCCCATGAATCCAGGCCACTTCATCAAATTCATCCAGATAGAGTTCAAGAATATGCCCGGCTCTCTCGTACATTCCCTTTGCCATGAAAGTTTCGGCTGCATTCGCGTAGTAGAAGAACCGGTCATATCTGTTCTGGATGCACACCTCGTACCGTTCGATGGCCTTGTCCCATTCTTCGATGCTCTTGTATATCAATCCCAGGCGGTTGTTGGCATCGCCGTCCTCTGGATAGAGTACCAACAATCTTTCGTAGGCCTCGATGGCCTTGTCAAAAGTCTCCTCTGTTGACCTGTAGTATTCTCCCTGGATCTGATAGAGCTCTCTTTCGGATACGCGGTCGCTGAATTCGAAGGCTCTTTGAAAGTACTCTCTCGCCTCGGAAGTGTATCCTAGATTGTTGTAGGCTGTTGCAATCGCTTCGTATGCCATGGCAAATTCGGGGTCGATTTCTGTCGCTCTTTCAAGAGACTCGAGCGCTCTTCCATAATCTGCCTGACGGATATATTCCGATCCCTCGGTAAAATGTCTTAATGCCTCAGGGGAACTTGTCGTGATCTGTCCGACCTGTTCGTCGATATCGGCAGCGATGATTTCATCCGGGATCTGGAAGTTCTCCTTGATTCTCCGTGTCAGCTCGTCCACCATCGAGTAGAAACTTTGCTCTCCGGTTCCCTGTACGCTTCCCGAACCGACAAGTTCCCCAGAATTGGCATCCTGGAGGGTTACGTTTATCCGGAACATGTTGCCGGCTTTTGTGTAGTTGCCGACAAGGACATTTTCCACAGCACCTCGTCTGGCTAGATCCTTTAAAACATCGGACGAGTATGTCTGTATTTCCAATTGCCCAAGCTGGTTCAAAATGTCGAACATATTTTCGCCGCTAAGGACACGTAGGTATCGGGATTGGGAGAGGTCGGTAATTAACAGGTCAGAAAGAGCGGTTCGCCAGTGATCTAGGGTGGCATCCCCTGTGTTGTTTTTAAAATACAGGATGGCGAGAGAGGGTTTGTCTGTGGGCACAGTAGCGGCTTCTTTTGCTTGCCAGGGTTTCCAGATTACCAATACCAGAGTGGCGACCAAAATCAAGACCAGGAAGGGGAAAAAATATGTTGGCAGTCCAAAAGGCCGCGTGAATTCTTTGAAGGCGATGGGTCTTCGCACCTTTGGGACTTTTTTTGTGTCTTTAAGGCTTTCCTCGATTTCTGCCAACTCCGAGCGCAGTTCTCCGGCGCTTTTATGCCTGTATTCTTTATTTTTTACCAGGCATTTCATGATGAGTTGGTTCAAGACATCCGGGATTTGAGGGGCCAAAGTTTTGGGGCTTTTTGGCGTTTCTTCTATGTGTTTGATGGTGATGCTGATTGGGGTATCACCTGTAAATGGCACTTTCCCTGTTACCATTTCATAGAGGATGATGCCTAAAGAATAGATGTCCGATCGCTGGTCGACACCGGTGTCCTGGGCTTGCTCGGGGGACATGTACTCAGGTGTCCCGATCAGGTGTCCTGATTCTGTAAGCCCTCTGGATTCGAGGGAGCGGGCGATCCCAAAATCCAGGATTCGGGCATTTCCCTCCCTGTCGATCATGACATTGCCGGGTTTGAGATCGCGGTGAATAACCCTCAATCTGTGGGCTTCGGCCAATCCTTCGCAGATTTGCCTGGCGATGGATACGGATGTTTCCATGCTGAGCTGCTTTGTCATTTTGATCATGCTCTGGAGGTCTTGGCCCGGGATGAATTCCATGATGATGAAGTGTGTTCCCTCGTCCTCACCCAGGTGGTACATCCGGCAGACATTTTTATGGGCCACCTGCCGTGCGAGACGGAGTTCGTTGCTGAAACGGCTGATGGTCTGTTGATCGCGGGAGATTTCAGGGTGCAGGATTTTTAGGGCAACTTCCTGATTGATCTTTGTGTCCAGCACGCGGTAGAGGCGGCCCATGCCTCCCCTGCCGAGTTCTTCAATGATCTCGTATCTTTTGGCAAAAATGGTCCCCCGGCGCAGTTCTTTTAGAGGAGTGGGAAGAGGCTTTGTGAGTTCTTTGAGTTGGGCCCCGCAGTTCCCGCAGAAGTGGGCATTTTCGGGATTGTCTGCCTGGCATTTGGTGCATTTCATACAAATCCTCCCCGCGGATTCATCGGCAATAAATTATCAATTCATGAGAAAAAAAGCAAGGAGGCGGAGTCACATAGACGAAGGCGGGAAATGAGATGATGTGCCTGAGCTTGAAAATGCACAGAATGTGTGTATAATATGTGTATTAACAGGCATTCCCAGGAGGAAAACATGCAGGTTAGGCACAACATCACTCTGGATGAGGAGATATCTCAAGAGCTAGAAACTTTGGCCAAAGAACTCGGAGAGAAAAAAAGCTACATCATAGAGAAGGCCCTTACTGTCTATTTTGATCTGCTTGATCTGAAGCTTGCGAAGAAACGGTTGAAGGACCTGGAGGAAGGGCGGGATGAATTGCTCGATGCGGATGATGTTTGGAAAATCTTGGATTTATAGGGATGTACAAACTGAAATTCTTGGGGAAAGCCCTAGAAGATTTGAAACGAATCGATAGAGCGCATCAGAAAATAATCAAAGCGAAATTATTGATACTGGCAAAGAATCCGGCAGTGCTAAAAAATAATATCAAGAAAATTGGCGTGGCAGGGGATAGTCTGTATAGGCTAAGAGCAGGCAGCTACAGAGTTATATTTAAGAAGGAAGAAGATCAGCTAATAATCATCATAGTCAGAATCGGCCATAGAAAAGAAATCTACCTGAAATTATGAAAGTTATGAAAGCCTGGCCCCATTATTTGACGGGGCCGAGGTATTTGTAGAGCCAGGCCGGCGTTTCTTTGGCCAATTCATCGATCGGTCTGAGGATGGTCCGGGTGTGAGATAAAAAGACTTTGTCTCCCGGATGGATGGGTGTTCCGCATTTGCTGCAGAAATGCAACTTCATTATGAGAACTAAAAAATTTATTTACGTCTATTAAAGAGGGCTAATAAAAATCTTAAGTGCATATAATCGATTGAATCATTGGCTCTTATGTGTTACAATATAAAATAGAGGATCCAAAATGAGACAGACTTTAACCATCCGATTGCCTGATGATCTTCGAAAGGAATTGCAAAAAATCAGCAAAGAAGAATCTAAGCCGATGAGTGACTTAGTGAGGGAGAGCCTTCAGAGATATATAGCCATCTACAAATTCCGCCGGCTTCGGAATAAAGTTCTCCCTTTTGCCGAATCACAGGGAATACTAACGGATGAGGATGTTTTCGATGTGATCTCATGAAAGTTGTCCTCGACACAAATGTCATCATTGCTTCATTTGCCACCAGGGGATTGTGCTATGCTGTTTTTGAACTCTGCTTAGATCGTTTTGAGATCGTTATCAGCTCTTTTTTGATAAAAGAAGTTGAAACAAACCTGGCCCAAAAATTGAAACTTCCTCATAAACTAATCAGAGAAATCACTGAATTCTTATCCGAAAATGCCAAAACAATCGAAATTGGCGATATTCCTCAAGAAGTGTGCAAAGATCCCGCTGATACAAAAATACTGGATTTGGCTCAGAAATCAGACGCTGCCTATCTCATCACAGGAGATAAGGAATTACTCTCGATTAAAAAATTCAGCTCTTCGAAGATTTTATCCCCCCGCCAATTCTGGGAAACAGTCAAAAAGCTAAATAAAATATAGGGAACATTATGCACATGAGTCATTGCGAGGAAAAAAATGACGAAGCGATCTCTATTTTGTGAGATTACTTCGGCACGATGGGCCTCGTAATGACAAAGGGCCACGCAAGAACTTCCCTAACCTGTTCACTTATTGGGATGAAATGGTCTGTTGGATAGGTCTTTAACACTTTGTGTTCATCGGGTGTTCCCAATAGGTCATACATCGGCTTCACAGTTGTTTCAAACGGGAAAGTCATATCATATTCTCCGTTGAGCATCAAAGTTGGGATCTTAAGACGATCTTCCACTGCGGATATGATTGCTCCCCAATTTCCCCCCCAGCTGAATCCGAAGTATGCCAGTTTATCGATGTTAATGTCTTCACGGATTTCTAAATAATCGATGCTTCTTTTCAAATCTTGGACAAGCTTAATTAAGTATTGCGTAAAGAGATGGCTGTTATCCCCGGTGTGTATTGGAGCCAATTTGGGATCTCCCCGCTCGAATGTCCCTTTGTAAATTGGATAAACTACTGCCCTTCCGTTTTTTAACAAAAAAGCAAGGTTTTGCTTAAATTCGCCAACATCCTTAATATTTTCACTGGATCTCTTACGAACAGAACCAGATCCTGGAAAGTAGATCACAGTTTGAAACGGAGGGGAGGCATTCTTGGGGAGAAAAAGAAACATTATCATCCTCTCGTTCTCATATGCTGCATCAAAGGTGATCCTTTCTTTGATCCAATCCTCGGCACTATCATCCTTACTTTCCACTTGTGCATTCAAATCCGTCTTGTCATAAGAGAATTGGTTTTTATAAGCTTTGAAAACATCATCAGGAACTGGCTTCTGCTTATATAAATCTATCGGCTCCTCAAATAAATCGGGTTCAAATACTGTCTCAGGCAATTTTTCAGGCGAGATGTAGAGAACACACCGAAAACCATTTTTTTCAGAGCGGTCAAAAGAAGAGGCTTGAGTCCGGTTGCCATACATATAGGAAAAATCATTCCAGGCACCGCCTCTTATTAGTCTTCCTTTACCTGTTTCGTTCCAGCACCATTCTCTGACATTGCCTGCCATATCGTAAGTTCCATAAGCGGTTATTCCTTGAAAGCTGCCAACGGGCGCAGGCTTTTCGCCGTTTAAGTTGCTCATCGGCAGCAAAATAGAGAAGAGGCCGCTGAACGACGCCATGGGAGTATAACCACCTCGAGCAATATTCCAATGGATTCCGGTCGGTAAACTTTTTCCTTTGAATTCTGCGTATGCGGCTGCCTCATACCAACTGACTCCTGAAACAGGAAAATCATCTTTTCCTTCAGGGAAATCTCCTGCATGCCAAGTTGAGGGGCCAGGCCTGCCTGTTTGATCCACAAATTCTGCAATTGCTTCATCCCATGATAGTTTTTTCCCTCTTTTAGGAATTCATGCTTCCAATATTCTTTTTTCTGATAGCCCCCTTTATTGATGAATTCTTTAAATTGTTTATTTGTCACTTCACATCTATCGATAAAAAAATCAGGAAGATCACCGATGTTTAGATATTGGACTTTTGCCCCGTTTACCCGAACCATTCCTGGCGGGATGCTCTCTTTTTTATCAAGAGTTCTTTTTATGGTGTAAGGAATAACCGCACTTTGTTTAGATATATCGATGTCGAATGTGGAAGAGACAGCCAAGATTGGTTCATACCCTTCTTTTTCCATCTTCCATCGGAAATTTCCTTGAGGAAGTCTGATTTTTTCTAATGGTGAAGTCCCGAGGAGCTCCCAGTTTTTGCTCCTGGAGGGGTTGTGTGGATGGAGCTATTAACAACGCATGCTGAAAGAAGTTCAATAAGTTTTGGATCATTCGGGATAGATTTTTCGGCCTTTAGAATCAGCTTGTAAGCTTCATAATAATTTTCAATTCCTGGTTTGTTTTCACTAATTATTCGTTCGATTTCGGGAAAGAGTTCTTGGCGGGCATAGCGGATTTTGGCTTGGTGGTTTGAGTACCAGAAGGCAGCGATGGCGATGACAGCGATGATGATGAGCGCTGGGATGGCAACAATGGGTTTTCGGATTTTGCGGAGGAAGGAGCGGAGGTTAAATACTCCTATTTCTTCTACCCTTAGACTATCTCGATATTTTTTCAGATCATTCAGCATCTCGGAAGCAAAGGCATAGCGGGCTTCGGGCGTTTTCTTTAAAGCGCGATTGATGATTTGTTGGAGTTCTGTAGGAATATCGGGATTCCAAGCCGAGACAGGTTTTACTTCTTCGTGGACAACTGAGTATAGAATAGAGGCTTCCCGGTCTCCCATGAACGGGAGTTGGCCGCTGAGCATTTCATACATCACTATGCCCAATGACCAGATGTCTGAGCGATGATCGACTTCTTCACCTCGGGCTTGCTCGGGAGACATATAGGCCACAGTACCTAGGGTTGTTCCTTTCCGTGTAAGCAGTGTCCCTCCTTTGACCTTGGCCAACCCAAAATCCATGACCTTGGCTTGGCCTGCATCTGTCACCATGATGTTGGCGCTTTTGATGTCACGATGAACGATCCCTTTTTTGTGAGCTTGCTCTATCCCTTCTGCCACCTGAATAGCGATATCCAGAGCATCGTTTGTTTTAAGCGGACCTCTATCGATTTTGGTCTTTAGACTTTGCCCTTCCACATACTCCATAGCTATGAAGGTTTTCCCTTCTTCCTCGTTGATTTCATGGATAGTGCAGATGTTGGGGTGGGATAGAGCGGCTGCAGCCTGGGCCTCGATCACAAAACGATCCTTGGCCTCTTTGTCTTTGGTCAGTTCCGGCGGCAAAAATTTAAGCGCAACATTGCGCTTCAGTTTTATGTCCTCAGCCTTGTAAACGATTCCCATACCTCCTTTTCCCACCACATCGATGATCTTGTACTTCCCTACGAGTTCGGTACCTGGTACCAATTCATCGATCGGTCTGAGGATGGTCCGGGTGTGGGATAAAAAGGCTTTGTCTCCCTGGTGGATGGGTGTTCCGCATTTGCTGCAGAACTGGGAATCATCCAAAATATCGGCCTGGCATTTGGGACATTTCATGCTGTTTCTCCCCTCGGATTCATCGGCAATAAATTATCAATTCATGAGACAAAATGCAACAGGGGAGAGTTATTTTTCGTAGGAGTAGGTGCCGGTGACGAATTCGTTAATGAAGTTGACCAAGTGGCGGTTGAAAGCCTGGGAATCCTCCAGCATGATGAAATGACCCAATCCATCGAGATATTCCACCCAGATGGATTTGGCATGGGTTTGGGTCACATTGTAGGACACATCCATATGGGTCGTTTGGACGCCCCGCACATCGAGTTGGACTTGCTTGAAGGATTCGGTAGCGTCGTACCGTTGCAATTCTTCGAGGGCTCCCAAAACCACTTCTTTGGGCGTTTTTATCATGTCGAGGATGATTTTGCTCATTTGGCCGTGGTCGGAATTGGGAGAAAACCAGGACAGCCGGACGTGTTCTCTTATCTGTTCCTGGTAATTTTCTTGATATGGTCTCATTGCGAGCTGGATTTGGCCTTCTTCAACGCCTTCCAAGTAAAGGTCATTAAAGGAATCTGCTCCCACTAATCCGATGGCCCTGTCCGGAATTAGCTTGGCCGCCTCCAGGATCACAGGCCCTCCCATTCCGTGGCCGATGAGGACAACATTTTGGAGGTCGAGTTTTTCCACAATAGAGGCCACATCCTGCCCGAAAGCTTCCATTGTCCAGGTTGTCCGGCCGATTCCGGATTGCCCATGGCCGGCTAAATCAAGAGTCACAACCTTGAAATTCACACCGAAGGAGGGGATCTGTTCTTCCCAATATTTCATGTTGGTGCACCAGTCGTGGACAAAGACCAGTGATACTTCCCCCTTTCCATAGAGTTTGTAATGAATAGGGATGCCGTCAGCCGAGGCAGCATTGCCCTCTTCGACCAAAAGCTGGCTTATACCAGGCTGTATCTGACAGGAAATAAGCGTAAACAGAAAGGCCAACCCAATGATTATTGGAAAACGAACGTGTTTCATGATCGCCTCCATTCCCCTTATAGGTTATACCATAAGATGGATAATTCCCACTAAAAAACTGCTTTTTTGAGTGTTTTGACGACAAAATTGTTTAGACTCTCCCCTTCGTTTAATGCCCTAATGGAAAGAGCCTGGTGCAAATCCGAGCCAGCACGCAGAACGAATTTGCCAGAGTATTTTTTATTTGTGGGAGGAGGCAAAGGCCGTCCATCTTTTTTATATATTTTAATCCATTCGTCGACGATATTGCAGAGTTCTTGATAAACTTTCATTTCATCACTGCCATGACAGCATTTTCCTGTCCATCCAGGAACAGCCCCGACGTAACACTTGTCCTCTTCCGACCATTCGACGATTTTGAGATATTTATCCCGTTCCTTCATTTTGCGCTTCCTTTATTTTTTGCCTGACCAGTTTTTCCTGGTAAGGTTTTGCATCATCGCCAAGATTACCCGAAATAGTTAGCACAACACCAGAGACATGAATGAAATTGCTGTGGCTTCCCTTTCCCCCGCGATTTATAAATCCGGCCATTTTTAGATCTTTTATCAATTCCCGTATCTTTCTAGGCATTTGTATAGTACTATATTGATACTATATTGTCAAGTGAAGAATTATCCTTTGAACTTCAATTATGCGGGGATGGCTAGATTATACCCACACTATAATAGGAGGACGTTTCGGGAGGTGTAAGCGGCAATAGAAAAGACACCAAAGATGGCAGAGGTGGTTCAGTTAGAGAATAGTCTTTTCTTTTGACCCCGCTTTCTTTTTTTAAATTCTTTTCTTCTTTCTCAGCTTTCTCTCTTTAAAATGATTCCTTGAGGGACAATCGAGGGAGGAAGCCCGTGGTCAAGAAGTGTTTATTTTGTGGACGCTATTTTAAACCTGATCCCAGGGTTGGTCAGAATCAGAAAGCCTGTTTCAGAGACTGTTGTAAGCGTGCCCGAAAACAACTGGCTCAGAATGACTGGTTCAGAAGGAATCCTGATTATTTTAGAGGCCGCTACTGGTATGTCAAGCAATGGCGCCAGAGACGGAAGGAATTGGCCCAGAGACAGATGATACAAGACGAGAGGCCTGTCCAAAAGGCCTTGAGCCACCCCATATACAAGCTGATTTTTCTCATACCCGGAGGCCTCAAAACACAGATGATACAAGACGAGATCCTTTTCCAACGGCTTGACAAGAAAACATTTATGGCGACCGGCAGGCCAAATGATACAAGACGAGATGGATTCGGGGCTGGATAATTCATTATGCTTTGTGGGGAGGCAAAAAAATGGAAGAGACACGCCGGATACAAGTCAGGCATCTTTGGGAGGTCGAGGGTCTGAGCATGAGGCAGATCGCCAAGAAGCTGCATATGTCGCGCAAAACAGTGGGCAAGATTATCGGCGGTGAAAAGCCGTCCAAACCCACTTCGCCGCTGCTTCTCACTCCTTATGAGAGACTGATTGGGGAGTGGTATAGGGACTATCCGTTTTTGAAGGCTACTCAGGTTTATGAGAGGCTCAAGGAGTACGATTTTCGAGGCAGTTATGAGACAGTCAAGCGAGGGACGATGAAGTTTCGGCAGAAGAGAAAGGAGAGCTTTCATGAGCTTGAGTTTTTACCTGGCGAGGAGGTACAGATCGATTGGATGCAGTGGAGGATACCCGAGGGCCCGGCTTATGGGTTTGTGTTTCTTCTGGCTTGGTCTCGGTATCTGTGTTTGAAGTTTTATCCGCGCCACAGCCTGGAATTTTTCCTGGACGGGCATCTTGAGGCGTACCGGGAGATCAATGGTATGGCCCGAAGGAATCGCTATGACAACCTCAAGAGTGTGGTCATCCAGAGACGGCCCGAGCTCAAGCTCAACCCTCAGTTTTTGGATTTCTCTGTTCATTTTGGATTTTCTATTCATCTCTGTTCTCCGCGGCGGGCCAATGAGAAAGGGAGAGTCGAGAGAGTAATCAGAGACGCCAAAGATTTCCTCAGAGTGACTCCGGTTGAGAACCTGAAAGATCTCAACAAGAAGATCGCTCTCTGGAGGCGGGAGAGGAACAACCGTGTTCACCGGTCCACTGGCCGAACACCGGCTGATATGCTTCAGGAAGAGAAGCTTAAGCCTCTGCCTCAGATCGGTTATAAGCCCTATCGGGTGGTTGTTGCCGGCATCAGCAAAACAGGGTTTGTGGAGTTTGAGACCAATCGATACTCGGTTCCCTCCGAGTACTGCGGGATGAGCTGTGAGATTCTGGCCATGCCGGATTCCCTGGAGGTGGTAGTCAAGGGCCGGAAGGTGGCCGCCCACCGCCGCCTGTTTGAAAGAAAACAAAAGCAGGAGGACCCCTCCCACAGAGAGAAGCTTCTCTCCAAAACCCCTCATTTTAAACTCAAGAGAATCTACCAGCTGATGAAGGGAATGGCAAAGGAGGTTGAGCATTTTCTTCAGCAAGCAGAACAGGAGGGACAAGACTCCTTGGAAGCCGCCAGCCAGCTTTTCCGGCTTTTTCGGGCAAACTCCAAAGAAACGTTTCTCTCCGCCGTCCGCGAGGCCAACAGCCTTGATGTCCATAAAGTCCGCTATATCCAGAGCCTCCTTCAGCCCTCAGGTCCAGAGGAGCCTCACCCTGTAAACCCTCAAGATAAGAAGCTTCTCGACATCTACTACAAACAGAGGAAGCTTGACGACTATGATGAGCTTATCTGAACTTTGGAAACATTTTCGATTTCTCCAGGACCTGGAATGTTTCACCGAAGAGGAAAGAGCTTTCCTTGAAAGACTCCTCTCTGAGGAATACAAAGCCAGAGAGAAAAAAAGAATCGCCTATCTGCTGAAAATGTCAGGAATCCGCAGGATCAAATTCCTCCGCGATTTCGACTGGACCTTCAACCCGAAAATCCCCAGAGACAAAATCATGGAGTTTCTTAACACCGACTTCCTCAAGAAACCCTCCAACCTGGTTCTCATAGGTACGGCCGGAGTGGGCAAAAGCCACATCGCCACCGCGCTTTGCCATGAGGCCGTCCTCAGAGGCCATCAGACCGTATTTATCACTCTCTTTGACTTTACGGCCAAACTGGCCAAAGCCAGGAATGTCTACACCTTCATTGACTATTATTCGAAAATCCCCCTGCTGTGTTTGGATGAGATAGGATATGTGTTTCCCACCAAAGAACAAGCAGACTGTATCTTCCAGATCATCTCCAAAAGAGCTGAAGTCAAAACCACTATCGTGACCACCAATCTCATCCCTTCTCAGTGGGGAAAGACATTCGATTCAGTTACCGCTTCGGCGATACTGGACCGACTCAGCATGAACGGGAGGTTTATTATTTTTGAAGGGAGGTCTTATCGCAGTAAGAAATAATATCATCCACAACCAGTCATGTATCAAATCTGCCCAGACAACGATGATTAACGCTGAGGTCTACTTGCCCTGATCCATTTACGAAACCATCATTGCCATTGTTGGCCCCTTCCCGATGACCACTAACAGGAGGAAAATAATTCTCAGGGAAGTAACTTAGAATCCTTTGGTTTAAGTGCAAAAGTCCATTTTTAAAAAAATAGATTAGTGGCGTGGTTCTGATTTATTCATAGCGGAGGGAGTCGGCGGGATTGGCCCGTGCGGCTTTGATGGCCTGAAAGCTGACGGTCAGCAGCGCGATGAGGAGGGCTGCCAGTCCGGATAACACGAATATTTCCAGCCCTATATGCGTTCTGTAAGCATAACGTTCGAGAAGTTTTTTCATCACAAAATAAGCCACCGGCCAGGCGATGATATTGGACAGCAGCACCCATTTGGTGAAGTCTCTGGACAGCATGAACACCACGTCTTTTATGGAAGCACCCACAACCTTGCGGATGCCGATTTCCTTTGTGCGCCGTTCCGCAATAAAAGCAGCAAGGCCAAAAAGCCCGAGACTGGATATCAATAAGGCGAGCAGGGTGAAGTATCCACCAATTTTTCTCGCCTGCCTTTCAGTGGTGTAGATGTAGTTTGTGAGGACATCGTTGAAGAATATAGGATTTGCCGGAGAGTTGGATTCGAATTTTGAGAAAGTGTTGTTAATGTGATCTAAAGTCCCAGATATGTTTTCCGGTCGTATCCTAACAAATGCCAAGGACCCGGAGTCCGGCCGCAACATAAAGACAAACGGCTTGACCTCATGATAAAGGGGCTGGAAGTGGAAGTTCTTCACGACCCCAATGATTTGGCCTTCATTCCTGAAAACCGAGAGCCGCTTCCCCACAGGCGACTCCATTCCCATCATCTTCACTGCCTCCTCGTTCACGATGTAGGCCTCTTTTTGGTCTGTGGGATATTCTCTGGAAAACGCTCGTCCTTCTATGATTCCCATACCGAGAGTCACAAAATAATCGTATCCCACATAATCCCAATTCATGCTGATAGTCTCATCCGGCGGTTTGCCGTCCCAGTCCACAGCGCTTACCGAAGACCCGATGTTCCAAGGCCCCTGCAGACTTTTCGTTATGCCCTCAACCTGAGGAGTATTCAACAGGTCGTTTCTGAATGGCTCGAAGCGCTCCTGCATTTGTTGACTCATCTGGAGCACAACCAAGTTTTCTCTGTCGAATCCCAGATCCGTGCTCATCATAAATCCCAGTTGTCTGAACAGGACAACCGTGCTGATGATCATGATGATTGTGAGCGAAAACTGCACGACGACGAGGATTTTCCGCAGAGAACTCTTGACCCCGCTCCGTATCAGACCTTTGAGGATGTTGCCGGGCTGAAAGGCCGAAAGGTAAAAAGCCGGATAAGCGCCGGCAAGGGCTCCTGTGAACAAGGCTATTCCTAAAAATCCGAGGACGACGACCGGTTTGAGTAGAAGGCGCATCGAAAGCTGTTTTCCAAGGAGCTCGTTGAAAGACGGTAAAAATGCTGCCAACAGGAAAACCGCAATCACAAAAGTGATGAGGGAAATCATCAGGGATTCCCCGATAAACTGCCGGACGAGATCGATCTTCCGTGCTCCGATAACCTTCCGCACACCGACTTCCTTAGCTCTGGTGGAAGCCTTGGCCGTGCTCAGATTCATGAAGTTGATGCAGGCGATTAGCAGAACAAACAGGGCGATGGCAGAAAAAATCAACAGGGTTTGGATCAAGCCTCCTCCTTGAGGGGAGTACATGTGTTTTTTTGTCAGAGAGTGTAGGTGAAAAGCGACCGTTACTGTTTCCGGCTTCATGTGATTTTCGACGATCGCGGTGATTTTTTGCTCCAATGGGGGACGATCGATATCTTTGTGCAGCAGGATATAGGTGTCGAGGGGATTTCCTCCCCAGTGCTCGAGTTCCTGGAAATCCGGGGCAAATTTCAAGAGATAGGGCATTACGCAGTCAAACTGGAAAGTGGACTGTTTCGCAACATCCTGCATGACGCCTGTGACCTGGAGATCCAAATCGTTGAGCAAAGTGATCGTTTTCCCAATCGGATCCTCACTCCCGAAATATTTTTTCGCCATCTTTTCTGAAAGGACGATGGAATAGTTTTCTGCCAGCGCGGTGGCCGGGTTGCCCTGGGTAAAGGGAAAGGAAAAAATATCGAAAAAGGCAGGATCGGCCAGACCGACAGCATCGTTTCGAAAATGTTTATCTCCGTAACTCAGCAGCAAACCCGATGCCGATTCATACCGAACGGCCTCGACGACCTCGGGGCACTCCTCCTTCAGGATCTTGGCCAGCGGGTAATACGAGCCCATGAAAATCCGGCTGTCTCCGCTTGAGTACGACATTTCGGAATACACCTGGGCGATTTCATTCTTGTTCGAATGAAACCGGTCATACCCGAATTCATCCTGGACCCACAGAAATATAAGGAGGCAAACGGCCATTCCGATCGAGAGCCCCACGATGTTGATGACTGAATGGAGTGTGTGTTTGCGTATATTTCTAAGGGTCATAATGAAATAATTTTTGAACATCGTCATCCTCCAGTAAAGTGCTGCATACAGGAATCCAGGAAGGGATTTGATAATCTCTCTCCAGATCCAGATTCTCGCTTTAAACCGGCCTTCAGTGTGAACCCTGTGCTCGTACATGTCAGCAAAATTGCCGTTCAGATAGACATAATCATTTATAGGAAGCACATGCCTCAGCAGCCATAAGGCTAATCCGGGAATCTTTGTCTGACCTTTTTTCATTTCGGGATTAATCTTCGAACGCGGGCGTTTTGAATCCTTCCCACATCAATTTATTCTGTTTTTCAAGAGCGGCCAGCGCGGCAATCCCTCTCTTGGTCAACTTGTAATACTTGATGGCCTTGCCACCGGTTGAAGCGTCGAGCTTTTTCACTTGTGCTTCCAGGTACCCGTAGACATGCAACCGGTTCAACGGAACGTAGATTGTGCCGACAGAGTAGTACTTGCCCGTGTATTCTTTGATCTTTTCTCTTATCGGGATCAGGTAGGCCTCATCTTTCAGATGGTAGATGGCCAGCAGGATCTGCTCTTCTTTTTTGGTGAAGATTTTCATGCATAACTCCTCGTCGCCGACAACTTTGAATTATTCAAAGTGATAATTATAGCATAGGACTTTGAAAAATTCAAACTTCAATTAATTAGACGCTGTGGAGGCGAAAAAGGTTACCTGTGTCTCGAAAAAAAATTAAAGTCGGGGAATCCACCTGGGGACATTTTTTCTGTAATTGAGATAATCTTGGCCGTACTTTTGTTCAAGAAATTTTTCTTCGTACGTGGCGATGTAGTTATAAAAGATGAAAATACCCACAAAAACAAAGAGAGAGATCAAGGACAGAGTTATGGCAATCAGGAAAACATAGAACAGGAGTGCTGCCAAATAAAGGGGATGCCGCACACGGGAAAAGGCTCCATCAGTGAGGAGGCGAGGGGAGGAGAGAGCTTCATCGGAAATGGCTCTGTGTCCTGAGCGAACCAGATAAATAGCCGACACTAGGATCAAGCCCGCGAAAATAAGCCGTAGATAAATCGGAACATAAGGAGATAAAAATGTCGAATATCGAAAAACAAACGAATCAAGTATCCATGTCAACAGAAACCCGAGCAGAATAATGATCTGTCCCAGGTCCCCATACGGATGTTCTCCATGACGGCCTATTCTTGCCAAATGACTTCTTTTTTCAGATGATTCATTTTCAGCCATTGTTACCTCACATTATACAGACGAAAAAATTGCCAATCTATTGCAGCTGTAAAAAGGTAGAATGGCTCATTCGGGTATTTTCCCCTGAAACATGGAATATGTATAAAAGGCATAGTAGTCCGGACGATCCAGTATAAAGTCTGGAGATTCAGGATTGCAAAGGCGCTGGTATTCCGCCCAATCCTGTTCTGATACCTCAGGCTGCGGTTCTCCCCAGAGCATCTCAAAGAATGAAATCAAGGCGGTGCGCATGTCATCGCTGACTGGAGCATAAATTTCGTTCACAAAGGTTCGTGATTTGGGGTCTTCAAGGCCTAACTCACGGAACCACCCTAACGCGTTCAGAAAATTCGATTTTGGTTTTTTTTCTCTGATGTAGGGAAGATATGATGAGCAAGTTGCATTCAGCCTTGCCTCAAGAAGAGGATGTCCAGGAAGCAGCATTTGGGAAGACCAGCCCAGAATAGCTACGCTGCCACCAGGCTTTACGACTCTGGCAAGTTCTTTCAGTGTTGATAAAGGATTTTCTTCGGTTGGGTACCCCACACAGTCCACACTCCATACCCAATCGAAGGTTTTATCGTTAAAGGGCAGGTTATTTACATCTCCTTGCTTAAATGTGATCCGTTCAGACAAGGGAGAACGCCCTACTACCCCTTTAGCGTATAAAAGGAACTCTTCCGAAATATCTAGGCCTGTGACATGTCCGGTCGTGCCCACTGCTTCTGCAAGCAGCAGGGCCTGAAAGCCAATTCCGCATCCCGCATCCAATCCAAAGCTCCCCGGAGGAAGTTTGAGCGCGTGGATCGCTTCACGAAGCATCGGTTCCCTCATGGGATTTGCCTTTATCGCCAGGTTTATGGTGGAATTTGTATCAGTCATTTTCCATCCTCTCCACCTTGAAGATCACCGGCCTGAACCAATCCTTACAGCCGGTGATGATAGTTCCACTAGGTTTAATCCCTGGCATATTGCCCCCGCTTGCCACAATCATGATGTCTTGGCGTATGTCTGCCCAGGCCCAAGGACAACATGCACAGAATTCCTCTGGCATGGAAGAGGGATCTATCAAAAATTCTTGGCCGTCATGAAAACATTCACAAGCGCCATGATTCTTGTATTCATCGTCCAGATACTCATCGATTAAATCCTGGTTGACCGTTCTTTTGAGTATTGTAATCTTGCAATTAGGCATTCCGAGAGACATTTCTACACCTCCCTTGTTGTGTTCTTGAAATTGTAGACTTTTCTACGTGATCAAGAGTATATTCAATTGGAGGACAGATAAAATGTCAACAAAGCTGTTCAGTAAATTTTGGGTGGCTTTAACAGCAGTTATCACCATCGGCCTATCTTCGGGGGTATTGGGCCGGAACCAATAACCTTTATCAGAGTTCCTCTATTTAGACTCCAGCCTCAATTTTAAAGCGCTAAATTCTTAGTCTGCTTTTTTTACTTTACTGGCGCAGCAACATTTGTTGTAAAACAGACTCATGATGGCAAGCAGTGCGCCGGCGGCGACAATAACCCATTTTGCCCAGGCTGCAGGCAAAAAGAAAAGGGCCATCACCACGATGGCAACAGCTAACAAGAATCGGCAAAAACATAATTTCATTCTAACCTCTCCTTCCGGCTAAAATTTTCCCTATCCTATAAAAAAAAATAACTTATTTCAAGCCTTAATATTTATAATTCCATTCTGCAATATCTTGAACCTCGATATTTTTTTTCATATGATTGTGATAATTTTATTGGAAAGATAAAGGAGAAACACGATGACCGATCAAGACCAACAAAAAATGCATCTCAACAAACGATTGGAAGGCATTGCATGGGGACTATTCCTCATCATGATCGGTGGCCTTTGGCTTTTGCCTGATGAGACTGTACCAGAAGGCGCATGGCTTCTGGGAGTGGGCGTGATTATGCTCGGACTCAACGGAGTGCGCAACCTTTATGGCATCAAAATGAGTGGATTCACCATCTTCTTGGGGATAGTAGCCTCGTGCATCGGGATTGGTGCTCTTTTTGGAGTGGACTTACCCATCTTCCCGATCCTGATCATCCTTTGGGGTTTGAGTGTTGTCCTCGAGCCGTTCCTCAAGAAAAAACCTCAATAATCACGGCATTAAATGCCAAGTCTAAGCCATTTCAGTGATTCAGACAGTAAGTGTGAGTCACAGGATAACTCGTTAATTTTCAAAATCTTATAAGCTACCGCAAAGTGGGCTAAAAGATTTTTTAGTGCCGCTATTTTTTTTACTTGACAACTGA
>Ga0114930_10001213_pt1 | contig 25153 bp, 21 predicted proteins | sample AnhtaG_FD_87300 | JGI IMG/M metagenome (GOLD analysis project Ga0114930, IMG submission 87300) | Deep subsurface microbial communities from Anholt, Denmark to uncover new lineages of life (NeLLi) - Anholt_01485 metaG | ecosystem: Environmental > Aquatic > Marine > Oceanic > Sediment | place... | reverse complement strand
GCTGCTGGGCCGGGCCTTGCGCCGCCTCGCCGGCGCGGCGGCGATCCCCGCCAACCGCCGCTTCGCGGGCGTGCGCGATTTCACCGAAAAGGCGCCGTACCGCGCGCTGTTCCGGCGCTTCATCCGCGGCGCGCCCAAGGGCCTGGCGGTGATGTGCCATCCCGGCCGTCCCGACGCGGCGCTGGCGGCGCTCGATCCCGTCACGGATGCGCGCCAGGGCGAGTACGACTATCTGGCGGGCGACGAGTTCCCCCAAGACCTCGCGGAAGCGGGCCTCGGCCTCGCGCGCTTCAGGGAGTTGGCGTAGCCACGAAGGTCATGCGCTTCGGGTTGATGCCGAAGTTCGGCAGACGGCGCCGGGCGTCGAAGCCCGCCGCGCGCAGCAGCGCGACCATTTCCTCCTCGCCGTAGCGGCTGAGGCCGAGCCGCGCGCGCAGGCGGCGATAGTCGGAGAAGAACGTCGCGACCAGCCCCGACAGCGCCGCGACCAGGAACCCTTCGCGGCGCGCGAAGCCGAGCAGCGCCAGCGTGTCCGCCGCCAGCATGTCGCGGGGCGGAACGATGTCGGCCAGCACCAGCCGCCCCGAGGGCCTGAGCCAGCGCCGCCAGCGCTCAAGCAGCGCCGGCAGCTCGGGCTTGGCGACGTACTGCAGGACCGAGTTGACCACGATCAGGTCCAGGCCCCGCCCCGGCAGCGCCGCCAGCCCGGCTTCGTCCAACACCGCGACGTTGGGCGCCGCCGCGAAGCGCTCGCCGAGCCTGGCGCGCACCTCGGGCGCGGCGTCGTACAGGTAGAGCTTGCCCACCGCCGCGGCCACGCGGCCGGCTTCCAGCGCCTCGCCGCAGCCATAGTCCAGCACCGCGGCGCCCGGTCCGGGTTTCAGCGAAAGAATGTCGCCGGCGACCGTGCGGCAGTGCGCGGCGAGATGCCGGTCGTTGACGTAGATCCGGTTGCCGCGGTTCCAGAAATCGCGCCAGGACTGGGCGGAATCGGACATGCGTTCCTCGCGCCGGTGTCGGACCTGGCGGCAAGGCCGTATCACGGAACGGCCTGGCGGAGAACCTTGGGCTACTCCGCGGCGGAACGGCGCTTGCGCTCGCGCGCGGCTTCCGGCGGGCGGTCGTTGGCCGCCTGCTTGCCGAAGGCCGCGACCCACAGCGGCGGCAAGGTCCGGGGCGCGTCGGCCGCCTCGGCCTCGAACCCCTCGGTGTCGCGCAGGATGTAGAGCGGCCGGCGCTTGGCCTCCTCGTAGAGGCGGCCGAGATACGCGCCGAACAGGCCCATGCAGAACAGCTGCACCCCGCCCAGCACCATGACCGCGACGATGATCGAGGCGTAGCCGGGCACGTCCACGCCCAGGATCAACGTCTTCGACAGGAAGTACAGGCCCATGCCCAGCGCGGTCGCGGCCAGCACCGCGCCCAGCCACGCGCAGGCGGTCAGCGGCTTGGTGCTGAACGATACCAGCCCGTCGGCGGCGAAGCGCAGCAATTGGCCCAGGCCCCAGGCGCTGCGGCCGGCGTGGCGCGGATCAGGATCGAACGGCACGCCGGCGTGGCGGAAGCCGACCCAGGCATAGAGCCCCTTCATGAAGCGCGCGCGTTCCGGCATCGCCTTCAGCGCGTCGACCACCTTGCGGTCGAGCAGCCGGAAGTCGCCGGCGCCCTCGGGAATCTCCACGTCGGCCATGCGCTGGAACGCCCAGTAGAACCCCCGCGCGGCGTTGCGCCTGAGCCACGATTCGTCCTCGCGGTGGCGGCGCTGCGCGTAGACCATGTCGCAGCCCGCGCGCCACCTCGCGACGAAGGTCTCGATCAGCTCGGGCGGGTGCTGCAGGTCGGCGTCGATCAGCACCACCGCCGCGCCCCGCGCGGCGTCCATGCCCGCGGTCAGCGCGACTTCCTTGCCGAAGTTGCGCGACAGCGCCAGCAGCCGGATCGCCGGCTCGCGCTCGCGCCAGGCCAGAAGCGCCGCCCAGGTGGAATCGGTGCTGCCGTCGTCCACGCACAGCACCTCGAACGGAAGCCCCAGCCGGTCCAGCACCGGCAGCAGGCGGTGCATCAACGCATCGACGCCCGCGGCCTCGTTCCGCATCGGAACCACGACCGAGAGCTCCGGTCCGGCAATGGCGGCAACGGCGGCGCCTTCGGCGTCCCCCACGCCCGGGGCCGCGGCCTTGACGGTCATGTGCCTACTCCCAGCGGGCCCGGTTCGCCCAAGCCCTCTTGCTTTCCCCCGATAGCGAGAACGGACGAGGCCGCGCCCTATTCCCACGGTTTCGTGAACAATGGGCTATCCGGCCAGATGCTTCAAGGGCTTATCGCCCTGCCGGGCGACGCACGCAGGTCGTAAACCCGGGCCAGGACCACCCCGAAGCGCCGCACGTCGACGAACACCGGGGTCGACTTCAGCGTTTCGCCGGGCCGGCACTGGTAGCGGGTGTTGCTGATGAAGAAATCGGACCGGGCGATGTCCTGCCACGGCACCAGCACGTAGTCCGGCGGGAAGAACAGCGCGGCCGACTGCTCGGGCCCGCACACCGTCACGCGCCATTGCCGCTCGCGGGTCGGGGCCTCGCCGTCCTCGACCAGCCGCGCGTGCATCGCCTCGACCGCCTCGCGGAACGCGAGGCCCCAATAGTCCAGCTCGAACCGTCCATCGGCGCCCGCCACGCCGCCGACGAAGGAATTGTAGACCGCGTACTGATAGGGATGGGCGCGCGCCATCACGACGGCCTGGTTCGCGGCGGTGACGATCGCGAGCGCCGTGGCCGCGCCGCGGCCCGCCGCCCCGGCCCGCGCCAGGCGCTCCAGCGCCAGCGCGGCGGCCGCCACGATCGGCGGCACCACGAACAGCATGTGCCGCATCCCGTCGAACAGCACCGCGCCCTCCAGCGGCGCGTAGGCGAGCGGGAACAGGATCAGCATCGCCAGCACGAGGCAGGGAAGGGTCGCCTTCCACCCGCCTTCGGGGCGCCGGAACAGCGCCGCCAGCGCCAGCACCGCCGAAGCGCCCGCGGCAACCACCGCGAGCTCCGGCAGCATCACCGCCATCATCGCCGGCTCGTAGTACCAGGGCACGGTGGTGGAGTTGATGATGCGCCCGAAAAACGGGTAGTCGAACTCGATCGGGAAGCGCGCGAACGAGCGGAACGCCTCGAGCGGCCCCGCGATCGGCTTGGACTGCGCCCAGGGCCAGGCCAGATACATGATCAGGAGCGCCAGCACGACCGCGCCGAGCGCCGGCGCGATCAGCCGCGCCAGGCGCCGCAGGACGGAAGCGAGGGATTCGCGGTCGAGCAGCGACAGGACCGCGTGCATTCCCAGCGTGGCGACGAGGTAGGCGAGCGCGATCAGCCCGCCCACGCGGATGCCGAGGGCCGGGCCGGCCGCGAACGCGAAGCCGACGAAGTCGCGCCAGCGCCACTGCGGCAGCGCGCGCGCGATCCGGACCAGGAACAGCGCCGCCCAGGCCAGCGCCGCCGCGAACGGGACGTCCTTGGGGTTGATGAACGCGGCGCCGTGCCACGCCGGCGTCAGCGCCAGCAGCAGCGCGGCGAGGAACCCCGCGCGCGGGCCGCCCAGCGCGCGGCCGAGGCGCCAGGTTCCCGCCACCCCCGTCACGCCGATCAGGCCGCTGAGCAAATGCCGCGTATCGTATTCCCACAGCGGCGAGACCTTGATCGCGAGCGCGATCAGCATGTCGAACAGGGCGCCGTACCAGTGCAGGTTGATGTAGCGGAACGACGTCGTGTCGGCGCCCAGCGTCAGGTAGTAGTCGAGCGCCATCTTGCCGTAGACGTGCTGCACCGGCTCGTCCCAGGCCACGCCGTAGTGGCGGAACGTCAGCGCCACGATGGCGGCGAGCGCCGCCAATAGCGCCCAGGACAGGCGGTCGAACAGCTTGGTGGTGTCGAGCCGGGAATGGGGCATGAAACCAGGGGTGAAACGGCCGGCGGCGCGGGTTTGTTCCGCCCCGCCCCGCCGATTCAGTCCCGCTGCTTCAGCAGGTCGCGGATCTCGGCCAGCAGAACTTCCTGGCGCGGCGTGGGCGCGGTCGCCTGCGGCTTCTCCGCCTCGCGGCGATAGAAGCGGTTCACCTGCTTGACCAGGATGAACACGGCCCACGAGACGATCAGGAACTTGATCACGGCGTTGACGAACAGGCCGTAGTTGAGCGTCGCCGCGCCGGCCTTCTGCGCCTCGGCCAGGGTTGGGTAGCTGCCCTTGCTGAGCGTCCAGAAGAAGTTGGTGAAGTCGATGCCGCCCAACATTACGCCGATCGGCGGCAGGATCACGTCGTTGACCAGCGAATTGACGATCGCGGTGAACGCCGCGCCGACGATCACGCCGACCGCCAGGTCGATGACGTTGCCCCGGGCGATGAACGCCTTGAATTCCTGCAGCATGTCGCGACCCCTAGCCGTGAAAGGGGAATGATTGCCGGAATTGCTTGGGTTCGGCCAATGCCGCTAGACTTCATGCCGGCAGAGTCGGACCTTCGGTGAACTATAATTCCTACCAGGCTTGTGACCGAATAGGACATGAATTATAGTTCCGGTGCGACACAACGCACCACCGTCTAGCGGAAAAGCACCCTAGGCTGCGGAGGAAGGGGAGGACCACATGAAACGGAGTCGGCGGACATTTCTGAAGCAGGCGGCGGCCGGGACGGCGGTTGCGGGCGCGGCCGCGTTCGTGCCCACGCGCTTCGCCATCGGCCAGAAGGCGAAGCTGAAGATCGGGCTGATGCTGCCCTATACCGGCACCTATGCCGGCCTGGGCAACAACATCACCGACGCCATGAACCTGCGCTTGGCCGAGGCCGGCAACAAGCTGGGCGGGCGCGAATTCGACATCGTCAAGCTCGACGACGAGTCGGCGCCGCCCAAGGGCAAGGACAATGCCGCGCGCCTGCTGGTGCGCGAGAAATGCGACTTGTTGATCGGCACGGTCCATTCGGGCGTGGTGCTGGCGATGGCGCAGGTGGCGAAGGAAGAGAACAAGTTCCTGATCGTCCCCAACGCGGGCGCCGGGGACGTGACGCGCAAGGGCTGCGCGCCCAAGCTGTTCCGCACGTCGTTCACGAACTGGCAGCCGTCCTTCCCTTGCGGCGACGTGGCGCTCAAGGACGGGCACAAGACCGCGGTCACGATGACCTGGAACTATCCGGCCGGGCATGAAATGACGCAGGCGTTCAAGGACTCCTTCACCAAGGGCGGCGGCAAGGTGGTCAAGGACATCCTGATCGACTTCCCCTCGGTCGAGTTTCAGGCGGGCCTGACCGAGATCGCCTCGCTGAAGCCGGACTGCGTGTTCGTGTTCTTCGCCGGCGCCGGCGCGCTCAAGTACATGAAGGACTACGACGCCGCCGGCATCAAGGCGCGCATCCCGCTCTACGGGCCCGGCTTCCTGACCGACGGCGTATACAAGCAGGCCGGGGCCGCGGCCAGCGGCATCAAGACCACGCTGCACTACGCCGACGACCTGGACCTGCCGCTCAACAAGAAGTTCCGCGAGGCGTTCAAGAAAAAGACCACGCGCGACGCCGACGTGTACGCGGTGCAGGGCTACGACACCGGCACGTTCCTGGTGCAGGGCCTGGCGGCGGTAAAGGGCGACATCGCGGCCGACAAGGCGCTGATCAAGGCCTGGGAATCGGCCAAGATCGACAGCCCGCGCGGCGCTTTCACGCTGTCGAAGGAGCACAACCCGATCCAGGACATCTACCTGCGCCAGGTCTGGGGCGGCGAGGAGCGCTACCTCGGCGTCGCCCACAAGGCGCTGGCCGACCCGGGCACCGGCTGCAAGATGGCCTGAACCGACCGTCGCGTTTGCACCCGAGGCGTCATGGCCGGGCCGGTTCCCGGCCATGACGTTTTCCGGGCCAGCCATTTCCGGGCCAGCCATGCTATTCAATCGCCGCGGGACGGGGGGGCCGGGGGCGGCGTGTCGTATTTCCTGATCCAGACCTTGAACGGGGTGCAGTACGGGTTCCTGCTGTTCCTGGTGGCCAGCGGGCTGACGCTCATCTTCGGCATCATGGGCGTCATCAACCTGGCGCACGGGGCGTTCTACATGGTGGGGGCGTACCTGGCGTGGTGGCTGGCGGAGCGCACCGGCAGCCTGTTCCTCGCCGTCGTGCTGGCGTTGCCGGTGACCGTGCTGCTGGGCCTGGCGATCGAGCGCTTCGGCATCCGCTTCCTGTACGACCGCGACCACATGTACCAGGTGCTGTTCACCTACGGCCTGATCCTGGTCCTGAACGAGGCGCAGCGGGTGCTGTTCGGCAACGACGTGCACGGCGTGCAGGCGCCCCAGTGGCTCGCCGGCACGATCCCGCTGAGCGAGGCCCAGACCTACCCCGTTTACCGGCTGTTCATCTCGGTCGCCTGCGTCGGCGTGGCCGGGGCCCTCTATCTGCTGATCCAGCGCACGCGGCTCGGCATGGTGATCCGCGCCGGCTCCACGCACCGCGAGATGGTGGCCGCGCTCGGCTTCGACATCGCGCGGCTGTTCATGGCGGTGTTCGGCCTGGGCGCGGCGCTGGCGGCCTTCGCCGGCATGGTCGCCTCGCCCGTCAGCACCGTCTATCCGGGCATGGGCGACAACATCCTGATCCTGAGCTTCGTGGTCGTGGTGATCGGCGGCATCGGCTCGATCAAGGGCGCGTTCGCGGGCGCCATGCTGGTGGGCGTCGCCGACACGTTCGGGCGCGTCCTGCTGCCCACGGGCGCGGGCGTCACGGTCTATGCGGTCATGGCGCTGGTGCTGCTGTGGCGCCCGCAAGGCCTGTTCGGCCGGACGCTCTGACGCGCCGCCATGCCGCGCTACTCCCGCGCCAGTTTGGCCCTGATCGCCGGCGGCATCCTGCTGCTGGCGCTGTTCCCGCTCTGGGGCGACACGTTCTACATCCGCTTCTTCAGCCGGATCATGATCTACGCCCTGTTCGCGATGAGCCTCGACCTTCTGGTGGGCTACGCCGGGCTGGTCAGCCTCGGCCACGCCGCGTTTTTCGGGGTCGGCGCCTACGCCGTGGCCGGGCTCGTCAACAAGGCGGGAATCACCGAGCTGTGGGTGGTGCTGCCCGTGGCGCTCCTGTCGGCGGCGGCGCTGTCCGCGGCGATCGGCTGGATCTCCATCCGCACCGCCGGCGTCTATTTCATCATGATCACGCTGGCGCTGGCCCAGATGGCCTATTACTTCTTCAACGACCAGCTCTACTGGGGCGGCACCGACGGCATGAACATCGCCCAGCGCCCGACCCTCGGGCTCGGCGATGTCGCGCTCATCGACCTCAACAACCGCGTGCAGTTCTACTATGTCACGCTGGCGTGCCTGGCCGGCGTCTTCGCGCTGCTCAGCGTGATCCTGCGCAGCCCGTTCGGCCGCGCGCTGGTGGGCATCCGCGCCAACGAGGGGCGCATGCGCGCGCTGGGCTACGACGTCCAGACCTACAAGCTGATCGCCTTCGTGGTCGCGGGCACCCTGGCGGGGCTGGCCGGGTTCCTCGAGGCCACGCGCTCGACCTTCGCCACCCCCGCCTACCTGGGCTGGCACGAATCCGGCCATGTGCTGATGATCGTGATCCTGGGCGGCATGGGCACGCTGTTCGGGCCGGTGATCGGCGCGTTCGTCCTGCTGCTGATGGAGGACTTTTTCGCCACCCTGACCGACCGGTGGCTGCTGATCGAGGGCCTGTTCGTGATGGCCGTGGCGCTGCTGATGCCCCAGGGCATCGCCGGCTTGCCGCGGCGGATCGCGGCGCTGACGGCGGCTAGGCGCGAGAACGGCGATGGTTGAGGCGCTGCTCGAAACCGCGGGACTGACGCGGCTGTTCGGCGGCCTGGCCGCAGTGCAGGACGTGGCGCTTTCGGTCCAGCGCGGCGAGGTCCACGCCATCGTCGGCCCCAACGGCGCGGGCAAGACGACGCTGATCAATCTCCTCTCGGGCGACCTCAGGCCCAGCGCCGGCAGCGTGCGCTACCGCGGCCGCGACATCACGGGCTGGCCGGCGCACAAAGTCGCGCATCTCGGCATCGGCCGCTCGTATCAGAAGACCAACATCTTCCGCGACTACACGGCGTTCGAGAATTGCTGGCTGGCGGCGCAGGCGCGCCTGCCCGGCGCGCTCGACATGCTGCGCCCGGCTGAAAGCCGCAAGCAGGCGACGGAGCGCGCGGCCAAGGCGCTCGAGCTATGCGGGCTCGCCGACCGCGCCGGGCGCCGCGCCGCCGCGCTCAGCTACGGCGAGCAGCGCCAGATCGAGATCGCCATGCTGCTGGCGGCGGAGCCCGAGCTCCTGCTGCTGGACGAGCCGCTCGCCGGCATGGCGCCGGAGGAAGGCGCGGGCGTTCTCGCGCTGCTCAAGCGCCTGGCCGAGGACCACACCCTGGTCATGATCGAACACGACATGGACGCGGTGTTCGCCATCGCCCGGCGCATCACCGTGATGGTCAACGGCCGCGTGCTGGCCTCGGGCGCGCCGGGCGAGATCCGCGCCAACGCACAGGTGCAGGAAGCCTATCTGGGCGAGGCGGCCCCATGACCCCGCCGGCGGCGACCGCGCCGAGCCCGGGCGCCCCCCTGATCGAGGCGCAGGGCCTGCACGTCTTCTACCAGGAAAGCCACGTTCTGCACGGCGTCGACCTCCGCGTGGGCCAGGGCGAAACCGTGGCGCTGATGGGGCGCAACGGCATGGGCAAGACCACGACGTTGCGCGCGATCCTGGGCCTGGTGCCGCCGCGCCACGGCAGCGTCCTGATCAAGGGCCGCGACATGACGCGAAGGCCCCCGCACCGCATCGTGCGCCTGGGGCTCGGCTACGTGCCGGAGGGGCGCGCGATCTTTCCGCGCTTGAGCGTGCGCGAGAACCTGGCGATGGCGGCGCGCGCCGGCGCCGACGGCCGGCGGTCGTGGACGGTCGAGCGGGCGCTCGAGACGTTCCCGCGCCTGGCGGAGCGCATCGGGGCGAGCGGCGCGACGCTCTCGGGCGGCGAGCAGCAGATGCTGGCGATCGGCCGGGCGCTGTGCACCAACCCCGACGTGCTGATCCTGGACGAGGCGACCGAGGGCCTGGCGCCGCTGATCCGCCGCGAGATCTGGGCCGTGCTGCGCGGCCTGAAGGAGGGCGGCCTTGCCACCGTGATCGTGGACAAGAACGTGCACGACCTGCTCGCGATCGCCGACCGCAACGTGATTCTGGTCAAGGGCCAAGTGGTGTTCGACGGGCCGTCGGCCGAGCTCAAGCGCCGCCCCGACATCCTGCGGCGGCATATCGGGCTATAGATTCGACAATTCAGTGGAGGTGACTAATGTCCAAAGTCTTGCCAATCGGGTCAAAAAGTAACCCCGCGCCCTCGGTGGACGAGTATCTAAGCGCGATATCGCAGATAAACCTAACTGAAATCAGAAGCGAAATGCTGAGAGTCCATTTTCAGCGTCCGAGGCACACTATCACCGCAGGTCAGATGGCACGAGCTATGAATTGGCCCAAGCATGGTTATGCAAATATTCGATATGGCGATTTTGCAAAAGCGATCTCAGAGATATTGGCCAAACCGATACCTAAAGGCCATATCGCGCTTACGATGATCGCACGTCTCTCGCGCCCATCGGAAAAGGCCCAATGGCGATGGGCTATGCACCCAACTTTTGCCGAGGCCGTGGAGCAATTGAACTTGGGGGTGACGCGCTCCAAGAAGGAAGGACAGGTGCGGTCAGGTCGAGCCCCATTGAAATAACTGCTCGGCCGCGCATTGAACCGTATGGCTCATGCGCTGGCTTGCAAAGTTTGCGCGACTTGGTGCGCCGCTTCGCCTTCTTCATGGTTTTCATTGCCAGCAACTAGGTTTTTTCAAGCACACCAATATAACCTCCGCACGAACCTTGCGATCGCCTCCAGCGTCATCGCGGGCTGGTCGCGGTGCGCCGAGTGCTTGCACCTGGGCAGCATCAGCTTTTCCGCGCCGCCCTTGACCTGCCCGACGATGGCGTCCACTTGGCGCTCGGTCCCGTACTCGTCGTCGCGGCCCTGGATCGCGAGCACCGGCACGGCCACGCGCGGCAGGAATTCCTCGATGTTCCAGTGCCGAAACTCGTCGCTCAGCCACACGTCGTTCCAGCCGCGGAACGCGTTGTCGACGTCGGCATGGTAGCGCGCAAGGCGCCGGCGCAGGTCGGTTTCCAGGTACGCGCGCCCGGCGGCGGCGATGCTGTCGACGCACAGCTTCTCGTTGAACACGTGCGCGGCCAGCGTCACGACGCCGCGCGCCCTCATCGGCCGGACGCCGCCGGCGTAGATCAGCGCGATCGACCCGCCGTCGCTGTGGCCCACCAGCACGCAGTCGCCGATCCCCGCCGCGTCCAGCACGCGCGGCAGCGTCGCCAGCCCTTCGTCGTGCATGTAGCGCGCGGGGCGGGGCAGGGGCGCCGGCGAGGACTTGCCGTAGCCCGCGCGGCTGTAGACGAACACACCGCGGCCGGCCGCCTCGGCCAGCCGATCGGGGAAGTCGCGCCACATCGAAACCGACCCCAGCCCTTCGTGCAGCAGCACGATCGCGGGCTGGGAACCGGCCCTGGGCGCGGTCTTGGGCGCCACGCGGCGGTATTCCAGCCGCGCGCCCGCGATGTCGAGGAACCCGGCGGTCACTTCGCGGTGGGCTGCCTCAGCTTGAAGCGCTGGATCTTGCCGGTCGCGGTCTTGGGCAGGCTGTCCACATACTCGATCCAGCGCGGATACTTGTAGGGGGCGAGCTTCGCCTTCACGAAATCCTGCAGTTCCCTGGTCAACGCGGCGCGGTCCGTGCCCGCGTCCTTGAGCACGATGAATGCGCGCGGCTTGGTGAGGCCCTTCTCGTCCTCGTGGCCCACCACGGCGGCTTCAAGGACCTTCGGGTGCGCGATCAGCGTCGCTTCCACCTCGAACGGCGATACCCAGTTGCCGCTGACCTTCAGCATGTCGTCGGTGCGGCCGCAATAGCGGTAGTAGCCGTCGGCGTCCACCGTGTACTTGTCGCCGGTGTAGGTCCAGGGCCCGCGGAACGTGTTGCGCGTCTTCTCGCGCTGGTTCCAGTAGCCGATCGCGGCCGACGGGCCGTTGACGACCAGCTCGCCGATCTCCCCCGGCTTCGCCGGCGCGCCGTGATCGTCCAGCAGCCTCACATCGTAGCCCGGAACCGGCTTGCCGGTGGTGCCGTAGCGCACCTCCCCGGGTCGGTTCGCGACGAAGATGTGCAGCAGCTCGGTCGAGCCGATGCCGTCCAGGATGTCGGCGCCGAAGCGCTCCTTCCACCGCTTGCCCACGTCCTCGGGCAGCGCCTCGCCCGCGGACACGCACAGGCGCAGGCGGTCCGATCCGTTGGCGCGCCCGTTCCCGGGGTTGGCGAGGATCGAGCCGTACAGCGTCGGCACGCCGTAGAAGATCGTGGGCCGGTGCTTCTTCAGCACCGCCATGACGCCGTCGGGCGTCGGCCGCGCCGCCGTCACCACGGACGTGCCCCCGACATAGAGCGGCAGCGTCAGCGTGTTGCCCATGCCGTAGGCGAAGAACATCTTGGCCGCGGAATAGGAAACGTCGTCCTGCGCGATGCCCAGCACGCCCAGGCCCCACAGCGCGGCGGTGGGCACCAGGTCGCCGTGCAGATGCATCACCCCCTTGGGCGAGCCGGTCGAGCCCGACGAATAGAGCCAGAACGCGACGTCGTCGCTGCACGTGCGCGCGGGCGCGAGCGCGGACGACGCCGCGCCCATCAGCTGGTCCAGGCGCTGATGGCCATGGCCGTCGGCGCCGCTGACGACGATGCGATCGAGATCAGGTGCGCCGTCCGCGGCCTCCTTGATGCGCGGGTAAAGGTCCTCGGTCACGACCACGGCGCGGGCGCGGCTGTCGCGCAGCATGTAGCCGAGGTCCTTGGCGGTCAGCATGGTGTTGAGCGGGATCGGCACCAGCCCCGCCTTCATGGCGCCGAAAAACACGGACGGGAAATCGACCGTATCCAGCATGGCCAAGGCCACGCGCATTTCCTGGCGCAGGCCCAGGCCCAAGAGCGCGTTGCCGGCCCGGTTCACCCGTTCCGCCAGCTCGGCGTAGGCGTAGGCGCCGTTGTCGTCGATCATCGCGACGCGCTTGGCGTTGCCCAGCGCCAGGTTGCGGTCGATCAGGTCGGCGGCCGCATTGTAGGCGCGCGGAATGGCCACGCGCGGCGGGGAAACACTGGCATCGACCTCGGCAAACCCGCCCATTCCCTTCCTCCCGGCGTTCTTTGTTCCAGCGCGTTATGAACCATATTGCAAGATAGGCATTATTTTGCCTACCGTGATTTGATAACAATGTGCCAGAAGGCCCCGAGAGGAGGAACCTTTGGCCAACGACAAACTGCTGGTCCCCGACGCGGCGGCCGGAACCTATCTGCGGCAGCTCGGCGAGCGTGTGCGCGGGCACCGCGCACGCCGGGGCATGACCCGCCGCATTCTGGCCCAGGCCTCGGGCGTGTCCGAGCGCTATCTGGCCCAGCTCGAGCACGGCGAGGGCAACATCTCGATCCTGCTGCTGCGCCAAGTGGGGCAGGCGCTCGGCCTGCCGATCTCGGAATTGGCGCGCGAAGGCGGCGAGCAGTCGGTAGAGCTGTCGCTGCTGGTCGAGTTCTTCGAGCGGCTGCCGGCGGACAAGCAGCGCGAAGTCCTGCGCGCGGTGATGGACGGCGCCGGCGCGCCGCAGAAGCGCGAGCGGCGACTCGCGCTGATCGGCTTGCGCGGCGCGGGCAAGTCGACCTTGGGCGAGCGCGTGGCGCGGCACTTCGCTATTCCCTTCGTGCGGCTCGGGGCCGAGATCGAGAAACTGGCCGGCATGACCGTCAACGAAATCTACTCGCTGTCCGGCCAGGCGGCGTATCGCCGGCTCGAGCATCGGGCATTGAGCCAGGCGGTCGGCGCGCATGCCCGCGTGGTGATCGAAACCGGCGGCAGCTTGGTGGCCGAACCGGCCACGTTCGGCCTTCTGCTCGCGTCGTGCTTCACCGTGTGGGTGCGCACCTCGCCCGAGGAGCACATGGCGCGCGTGGTGGCCCAGGGCGATCTGCGCCCGATGGCCGACAACTCCGATGCCATGGCCGATCTGCGCCGCATCCTGGCCGAGCGCGAGCCGTTCTATCGCAAGGCCGATGCCATCCTCGACACCTCGGGACGCGAGATCGATAGCTGCGTTGCCGAGCTGGCGGCCCTCTACGACCGGGCCTTTCCCGAGGCAGCGTTACATGCAAAATAGTGCATAATCTGGCGTGACAACGCCAATAGATGCGATATAATGCCGAAAAAAGGGTAGAGACATGATCGATTTCCGCACGGACCCGGGCCGCTACCGGCACTGGAAGCTCGCGGTCGATGGCGCGGTGGCGACGCTTGCCCTCACAGTCGACGAGAAGGGCGGCCTGGAGCCGGGCTACGAGCTCAAGCTCAATTCCTACGATCTGGGCGTGGACATCGAGCTCGCCGACGCGGTGACGCGCCTCCGGTTCGAGCATCCCGAAGTGCGCGCGGTGGTCCTGACCTCGGTGCGCGACCGGGTGTTTTCCGCCGGCGCCAACATCAAAATGCTGGCGCAGTCGACCCACCAGCACAAGGTGAACTTCTGCAAGTTCACCAACGAGACGCGCCTGGCGATCGAGGACGCCTCCGCCCATTCCGGCCAGCGCTACCTATGCGCGATCAACGGCACGGCCGCCGGCGGCGGCTACGAGCTGGCGCTGGCGGCGGATTGGATCCTGCTGGTCGACGACGGCGCGACCGCCGTATCGCTGCCCGAGCTGCCGCTCTTGGCCGTGCTGCCGGGCACCGGGGGCCTCACGCGCCTGGTGGACAAGCGCATGGTCCGGCGCGACCACGCCGATTTCCTGTGCACCACCGAGGAAGGCGTCAAGGGCAAGCGCGCGGTGGAATGGAAACTGGTGGACGAGCTCGCGGCTTCCTCCGCGTTCCGCGCGGCGGTGGCGAAGCGCGCGGAAGCGCTGGCCGCGCGCTCCGACCGCCCGCCGCAAGCCGCGGGCGTGAAGCTGCCGCGCCTGGAACGCTGGATCGGCCACGACGCGGTGACCTACCCGTTCCTCGACATCGCCATCGACCGCGCGGCGCGCACCGCCACGCTCACGGTCAAGGGGCCGGCGCTGCCGGCGCCCGCCGACGCGGCGGGCATTCACGCCGCCGGCGAGCGGTTCTGGCCGTTGGCGCTGGCGCGCGAGCTCGACGACGCGGTCCTGCACCTGCGCTTCAACGAGCCTGCGGTCGGCGTGTGGCTGGTGAAATCCGCCGGTGACCCGGCCGAGGTCGCGCAATACGACGCGCTGCTGCAGCGCGAGGCGAAGGACTGGCTCGCGCGCGAGATCGTGCTGCTGTGGAAACGCGCGCTGAAGCGCCTCGACGTCACCTCGCGCAGCATCCTGGCGCTGGTGGAGCCGGGAAGCTGCTTCACGGGGTTCCTGTTCGAGCTGGTGCTGACGGCCGACCGCAGCTTCATGCTCGAAGGGCAGCGCGACGGCGACAACCGGCCGCCGGCCGCGCTGCGCCTGAGCGGCCTCAATTTCGGTCCCCTGCCCATGGGCAACGGGCTGAGCCGGCTCGAGACGCGGTTCCTCGACGCGCCCAAGGCGGTCGAGCGCGCGGCCGCGGCCCGGGATCGCGACCTTTTGGCCGGGGACGCAGGCGCCCTCGGCCTTGTAACCTTCACGCCCGACGACATCGATTGGGAAGACGAGGTGCGCATCGCGGTCGAGGCGCGCGCCAGCTTCTCTCCCGACGCGCTCACGGGCATGGAAGCCAACCTGCGCATGGCGGGCCCCGAGACGCTGGAAACCAAGATTTTCGGGCGTCTGAGCGCGTGGCAGAACTGGATCTTCCAGCGGCCGAACGCGGTGGGCGAAGAAGGCGCGTTGAAGCTCTACGGCACCGGCCGCAAGCCCGATTTCAAGCGCGAAAGAATCTAGAGGACAGGCGCATGACCGCCGTGAACTATTCCGAACGCATCCCCAACAACGTCGACCTGTCGGGCGACCGGCGGCTGCAACGCGCGCTCGAGCAATGGCAGCCCAAGTTCCTGGACTGGTGGACGGAGATGGGGCCGGCCGAATCGCGCAACTACGACGTGTTCCTGCGCACCGCGGTCAGCGTCGAGCCCGGCGGCTGGGCGCATTTCGACTACGTGAAGATGCCGGATTACCGCTGGGGCATTTTCCTGGAGCCGCGCGATTCCGAGCGCAAGATCGCCTTCGGCGCGCACAAGGGCGAGCCCGCCTGGCAGGAAGTGCCGGGCGAGTACCGCGGCACGCTGCGCCGGATCATCGTCACGCAAGGCGACACCGAGCCCGCCTCGGTCGAGCAGCAGCGGCACTTGGGCCTTACCTGCCCGTCGCTCTACGACCTGCGCAACCTGTTCCAGGTCAACGTCGAGGAAGGCCGGCACCTCTGGGCCATGGTGTACCTGCTCCAGGCCCATTTCGGGCGCGACGGGCGCGAGGAGGCCGAGGCTCTCCTGGTGCGCCGCTCCGGCGACCGCGACAACCCGCGCATCCTCGGCGCCTTCAACGAGAAGACGCCGGACTGGCTTTCGTTCTTCATGTTCACCTTCTTCACCGACCGCGACGGCAAGTACCAGCTCTGCGCGCTCGCCGAATCGGGCTTCGATCCGCTGGCGCGCACCTGCCGCTTCATGCTGACCGAGGAAGCGCACCACATGTTCGTGGGCGAAACCGGCATCCGCCGCGTGATCCAGCGCACCTGCGAGGTGATGCGCGAGCACCGCACCGACGACCCCGTGAAGCTGCGCGCGCTCGGCGTGATCGACCTTCCGACCGTGCAACGCTACCTGAACTTCCATTTCGCAGTTACGCTCGACCTGTTCGGCGCCGAATCCTCGTCCAACGCCGCGACGTTCTTCACCGCGGGCCTCAAGGGCCGTTTCCAGGAAGAGAAGCTGGGCGACGACCATGTGCTGCTGGGCGCGGAGTACCCGGTCCTCGCGGTCGAGGGCGGCAAAATGGTGCAGCGCATGGCGCCGGCGGTGAACGCGCTCAACGAGCGCCTGCGCGACGACTACATCAAGGATACCGACGCCGGCGTCGCGCGCTGGAACAAGATCGTGCGCAACCTCGGCGTGGATTTCGCCTTCCGCACGCCGCACAAGGCGTTCAACCGGCGGATCGGCGCGTTCGCGGACGTCCGGGTGTCGCCCGCGGGCGAGGTGCTGCCGGCGGGTGAATGGGCCGCGCGCCAGGGCGAGTTCCTGCCCAGCGACGAGGACCGCGCCTATGTCGCCTCGCTGATGGGCCGGGTGGTCGAGCCGGGCAAGTTCGCGAACTGGATCGCCCCGCCCGGCAAGGGCATCGAGGGCCGCCCGGTCCAATTCGAGTACGTCCGGTTCAATTGACGCGCGCCCAGTCGGCGAATCCCGCCATCGCCCGCACCTCCGCCGGCGTCCTGCCCGCTTCGCGCAAGGCGCGGATCGTGGGCGCCTCCTCCCGCTTGGCCAGACGCCTGCCCGCGTCGTCGCGGATCAGGCCGTGATGATGGTAGTCGGGCGTCGGCAGGCCGAGAAGCGCCTGCAGCAGGCGGTGAATGTGGGTGGCGGCGAACAAATCCTCGCCGCGCGTGACCAGGGTCACGCCCTGGACCGCGTCGTCCAGCACGACGCAGAGGTGATAGCTCGCCGGCAGCTCCTTGCGCGCCAGCACCACGTCGCCGAACGTCTCGGGCCTCGCCGCCACGTCGCCGCGCCCGCGGTCGTGCCACGCCAGCGCCCCGGTCTCCGCGCAGGCGCGCGCCATGTCCAGACGCAGGGCATAGGGCCGGCCGGCCGCGATGCGGCGCGCCCGTTCGGCCGCGCTCAAGGCACGGCACGTCCCGGGATAGACCGGCCCATCCGCGCCCGGCGCGAGGTGCGGCGCCGCGCCCGCGCGCGCGATCTCGGCCTTGATCTCGGCCCGGGTGCAGAAGCAGGGATAGAGCAGCCCGCGCGCGCGCAAGCGTTCCAGCGCCGCGCCGTATTCCGCCATGTGCTCGGACTGGCGGCGCACCGGCTCCTCCCAGCCGAGGCGCAGCCACGCCAGGTCCGCGAAGATCGCGTCGGCGAACGCCGGCCGGCAGCGCGCGCGGTCGATATCCTCGATGCGCAGGAGGAAGCGCCCGCCCCCAAGGCCGATGGGCCCCGCGGCGCGGGCCGCGAACAGGGCGGCATGGGCGTGGCCCAGGTGCAGGTATCCGGTCGGGCTGGGCGCGAAGCGGGTGGTCTCGGGCATCGCGTGACACTATAGCGGCCCTAGGCTAGAAGCACCGTTCCACGCCCACGGGGACGCGCTGCATGAAATCGCCATTCGATCTGGAAGGACCCGAATTCGGGCCGGCGGCCGGCGGCGCGCCCAGGAAGCTGGTGCTGCTGCTGCACGGCCTCGGCGCCGACGGCGACGACCTGATCGGCCTGGCGCCGCACTTTTCCAGGCTGCTTCCCGATGCCGCGTTCGTGTCGCCCAACGCGCCGTTTCCCTGCGACATGGCGCCTTACGGCTACCAGTGGTTCTCGCTGCAGGACCGCGACCCGGCCGCGATCCTCTCGGGCGTGCAGGCGGCGCGGCCGATCCTCGACGCGTTCATCGACGCCCAGCTCGCGCGCTTCAAGCTGATCGAGCCCGACCTCGCGCTGGTCGGGTTCTCCCAAGGCACGATGATGTCGCTCTACACCGCCCCGCGCCGCGGCAAGTCCGTGGCCGGCGTGGTCGGGTTCTCCGGCGCGCTGGTCGGCCAGGACCTGCTGGCGGCCGAGCTCAAGTCGCGCCCGCCGATGCTGCTGGTGCACGGCGACGCCGATCCGGTGGTGCCGGCGGCGGCGTCCAAGGCCGCCAAGGCCGCGCTCGAGGCCCAGGGGTTCGCGGTCGAGCTGCACATCCGCCCCGGCCTGCCGCACGGCATCGACGAGCAAGGACTGGTCCTGGCCGGCCGGTTTCTCCACAAGGTGCTGAAGACCTAGGCCTTCTCCGGCCGCCCGAGCCCGAGACGCCGGCCCCCGAATCGCGCTAGCATGCCGCCATGCCGATTCTTTTAGGGGTGAGGCAATCCATGAGGTTCGGCTGCATCTTCCGCCGCGCCGCGGCCGCCGTCGCGCTCCTGGCCGCGGCGTTCGCCGTGCAACCGGCCGCCGCCCAGCAGATCGCAGTCGACCTCGAGCTGGTGATCGCGGTCGACGTTTCGGGCAGCATCGACCCGGAGGAGGCGCGGCTGCAGCGCGAGGGCTATTACAACGCCTTCACCAACGCCAAGATCATCAACGCCATCAGGTCCGGTCCGCACGGGCGCATCGCCATGACGTACATGGAATGGGCCGGCAGCCACTACCAGCGCACGGTGATCGACTGGTCGGTGATCGACGGGGCGGAGGCCGCGCGCCAGTTCGTGGCGCGGCTGGCCGACGTGCCGCCCACCACCCAGCGCTGGACCTCGATCAGCGGCGCCATCGACTACGCCGTGCAGCTTCTGGCGCAAAGCCCGTTCGCGGGCACGCGCAAGGTGATCGATATTTCGGGCGACGGCAGCAACAACAACGGCCGCTCGGTGGTCCTGGCGCGCGACGAGGCGGTGGCGCGGGGCATCGTGATCAACGGCCTGCCGATCGTCAACGAGCGCCCGACGATGTGGGGCGGCATGCCCGAGCGCGGCCTCGACGGGTACTACGAACGCAACGTGATCGGCGGGCCGGGCTCGTTCATCGTGGTGGCCGACGGATTCGAGAAATTCGCCGATGCGATCTTGCAGAAGCTGATCCTGGAGATCGCCGGCACGCCCCCGGCGGATCCATCTGGCGGGCCCACGCGCTACGCCGCCGCGCCCGGACCGGAGCGCGAGTAGCCGTCCGGCAAGCCAGAGGACCGCACCGATGCCCACGCTCGATCTGCCCGTCGCGGGCGGAAAACTGGAACGTTACGCCACGCGCCCCCCGCGCGCCTTTCCCAGGACCGGCGGCAAATTCGACCGCGTGGCGTTCGCGGCGGCGCACGTGGTGGCCGATCCGCTCGCGGACATCGACCCGTGGCTCGGCGTGGCGGTGGACTGGGACAAGACCATCGCTTACCGCCGGCACTTGTGGCGGCTCGGCCTCGGCGTGGCCGAAGCGATGGATACTGCGCAGCGCGGCATGGGGCTGGACTGGCCGATGTCGCTCGAGCTGATCCGCCGCGGCATCGAGGCGGCCAAGGGAATTCCCGGTGCGGCGATCGCCTGCGGCGCCGGCACCGACCACCTGGCGCCCGGCCCGGGCGTGACGGTCGACCGGGTGATCGCGGCCTACGAGGAGCAGTGCGCCGCGATCGAAAAATTGGGCGGGCGCATCATCCTGATGGCGAGCCGGGCGCTTGCCGCCGCCGCCCGCTCGCCCGAGGACTACGCCCGCGTCTACGGCCGCGTGTTGGGCCAACTGAAGCAGCCCGCGATCCTGCACTGGCTGGGCGAGATGTTCGACCCCGCGCTCGAGGGCTATTGGGGCCACAAGGACCACCTCAAGGCGATGGAGGTGTGCCTGGGCGTCATCGAAGCCAGCCGGGCCAAGGTCGACGGCATCAAGATCTCGCTGCTCGACAAGGACAAGGAAGTCGTCATGCGCCGCCGCCTGCCCCGGGGCGTGCGCATGTACACGGGCGACGACTTCAACTACGCCGAGCTGATCGAAGGCGACGACGTGGGCTACAGCGACGCGCTGCTGGGGATCTTCGACAGCATCGCGCCCGCAGCCTCGGCCGCCCTCGGCCGGCTCGCCGCCGGGGATAGCAAGAGCTTCCACGACATCCTGGCGCCGACCGTGCCGCTGTCGCGCCACATCTTCAAGGCGCCGACGCGCTTCTACAAGACCGGCGTGGTGTTCATGGCCTACCTCAACGGACACCAGGACCATTTCGTCATGGTCGGCGGCCAGCAGAGCGCGCGCTCGCTGCTGCACCTGGCCGAGCTGTTCCGGCTCGCGGACCAAGCCGGGCTGCTCGCCGATCCCGACCTCGCCGCCGCGCGCATGCGCAGCGTGCTCGCGACGCACGGCGTGGTGAACTAGGCCCCCAGCTCCTCCAGCGGCCAGCGCGGCCGCGGCGCGAAGTCGAGCGCGTCCTTGAGGCCCAGGCGCAGGCGCTCGATGCCGGCCCAGGCGATCATCGCCGCGTTGTCGGTGCAGAGCGCGGGCGGCGGGGCGAGGAACGCGAATCCCTGCCTCTCCGCCGCGCGGGTCAGCACCGCGCGCAAGTGCCGGTTGGCCGCCACGCCGCCGCCGACCACCAGCGCGGGCGCGGCAATCCCGGCGTGCTCGTCGGCGAAGCGCTCCATGGCGCGGCGCGCGCGGTCTTCCATCACCTCGGCCACCGCCTGTTGGAACGACGCGGCCATGTCGTCGCGGTCCTGCGCGGGCAAGGGTTCGGGCAGCGCCGCGACCGCGTGGCGCACCGCGGTCTTGAGCCCCGAGAACGAGAAATCGCAGCCCTTGCGCCCCTTCATCGGCCGCGGCAGGGCGAAACGCCGGGCATCGCCGCCGGCGGCCGCGCGCTCCACTTCGGGGCCGCCGGGGTAGGGCAGGCCCAACAGCTTCGCCACCTTGTCGAACGCCTCGCCGGCCGCATCGTCCACCGTGGTGCCGTAGCGGCGGTACTTGCCCACGCCCTCGACGCTCGCGAGCTGGCAATGCCCGCCCGAGACCAGCAGCAGCAGGTAGGGAAAGGGCAGGTCCGCGATCAGCCGCGCGGTCAACGCGTGCGCCTCCAGGTGATTGACGGCGAGAAACGGCACCTTGCGCGCGGCGGCGATCGCCTTGGCGGTCATCACGCCGACGATCACGCCGCCGATCAGGCCCGGCCCGCCCGTGGCCGCGATGCCGGCGAGGTCCGCGAACCCCACTTTCGCCTCGCGCATCGCCTGGGCGATCAGGCCGTCGAGGTGCTCGAGGTGGGCGCGCGCGGCGATCTCGGGCACCACCCCGCCGTGCGGCGCGTGCTCGCCCAATTGCGACAGGACCAGGTTGGCGCGGATTGCGCGCGCGCCGTCCACCACCGCGGCGGCGGTTTCGTCGCAGCTCGTCTCGATGCCCAGAACGATCATGGTGCCGACAAGTATAGACCATGCACCGCGAAGCAAGAAAAACCACCAAGGCTCGAAGCCACCAAGGAAGGCAAAGCGCGGCCAACGGCCGTGCCGAACGGATTTTGGCGCCTTGGTGTCTTGGTGGTTTCCCGGGAAAAGGATAAACACGGGGCATGGCCGGACCGGTTCTCCGCCTCGGCACGCGCGGCAGCCCCCTGGCGCTGGCGCAGGCGCGCATCGTCGCGGCCGCGCTGGCGGCGGCGCACCGCGAGCTGGCCGCGCCCGGGGCGGTCGACGTCGCGCCGATCCGCACCGCCGGCGACAAGGTGCAGGACCGCCCGCTGGCCGAGATCGGCGGCAAGGGCCTGTTCACCGCGGAGATCGAGAAGGCGCTCGCGGACGGCGCCATCGACATCGCCGTGCACTCGCTCAAGGACATGCCGACGCTGCTGCCCCGGGGACTCGCCCTCGGCGCGGTGCTGGAGCGCGAGGACCCGCGCGACGTGCTGTTCTCGCGCGCGGGCGGCGGCATCGACGTCTTGCCGCGCGGCGCGCGCGTCGGCAGCGCGAGCCTGCGGCGCCAGGCGATCCTGCTCAACAAGCGTCCGGACCTGAAGATGGGCCCGCTGCGCGGCAACGTGGAAACGCGCCTGCGCAAGTTGAAAGAAGGCCAGGTGGACGCCACGGTCCTCGCGTTCGCGGGATTGAACCGCCTGGGCCTTGGGGCCGGCGGCGGCACGGTGCTGTCGGTGGACGACATGCTGCCCGCGCCCGCGCAGGGCGCGATCTGCGTGGAAGCGCGCGCGGACGACGCGCGCGTCGCCCGGCTGCTTGCGGCCATCGACCACCGGGCGAGTGCCGTCGCCGTGACCGCGGAGCGCGCGCTGCTCGCGGCGCTCGACGGCTCGTGCCGCACGCCGATCGCGGGCCTGGCGGTGTTCGAGACGGGCGGCGGCCTCCACTTGCGCGCCCTGGTCGCGCTGCCCGACGGATCCAAGCTGTGGCGCGCGGAACGCCGCGGCGGCGCGGCCGACGCCGCGCGCATGGGCCGCGATGCCGGGCAGGAATTGCGCCGCGCGGCGGGGGCGCTGTTCCAATGAAGCCGGTCGTGCTGGTCACGCGCCCCGCGGAAGAGGCGCTGCGCACCGCGATGGCGCTGGCCGAGCACGGCTACGATTTCCTGATCGAGCCTTTGTTGGAGATAGCGCCGCTGCCGGACGCGGACGCGCGCCTGGCCGCGGTGGGCGACGCCGCGGCCCTGCTGTTCACCTCCGCCAACGGAGTGCGCGGCTATGCCGCCGCGACGCCGAGGCGCGACCTGCCGGCCTATGCCGTCGGGGGGATGACCGCCGAGGCCGCCCGCGCCTCGGGCTTCGCCCAGGTCCACGTCGCCGGCGGCGATGTCGAATCCCTGGCTGCGCTCGTGGCGCGCGAGCGCAAGCCCGGCGACGGCGCCCTGCTGCACATCGCAGGCGAGCATGTCGCGGGCGATCTGGCGGGGCGCCTGGGCGCGCTGGGATTCCAGGTGCGCACCGTCGCCCTTTACACCGCCAGGGCGGCGGAGGGCCTGTCGGCGAAGGCGAGGGATACGCTGGCAAGCGGAGGCTTGGGCGCCGCCCTGTTTTTTTCTCCCCGTACTGCCCGAACGTTTGTAAGCTTGGTGCGTACGGGGGGGCTGGATACGTACTGCCGTTCGTGCGTTGCGGTGTGCCTCAGCCCCGCCGTGGCCGAAGCTGCCGGCGTGCTCGCCTGGCGCGCGGTGGTGACGGCCGGAAAGCCGGGCGAGGGGGCCGGCATCGGCGCGATGATCGACGCGCTGATGCCCGTGCTGCCCGGCGAGGGCGGCGAACCGGCGGGGGAGGGTTCAGCCATGACGGACACCGACAAGAAGACCATCGCGCTGCCGGCCGCGGAGGTGATCCAGCGGTTCGGCGGCATCCGCCCCATGGCCGCGAAGCTGGGCATTTCGTTCTCCACGGTCCAGGGCTGGAAGGAACGCGACCACATCCCCGAGCAGCGCCATGCCGAGATCGCGGCGCTCGCGGCCAAGCACGGCGTGTCGCTGGAGGGGCCGGGGCCCGCCGCGATTGCCGTGCCCTCATCACCGGAGAAGCCCGCGGGGGCGCCTTCCTTCCGCCAAGTCGTGCCGCCGCCTGGACCCGGCGCCGCGCCGGGCGACAAGCCGCCGCCGATCCCCCCGCCGCTGGTCGCCCACGCCGCGCCGGCCGAGGTGAGCGGGCTCGGCGTGATGGGCGCGGCCTTCGTCAGCTTAGTGATCGTGGGCGCGGCGTTCGCCGGCGCGTACCTCACGCGCGACCAGTGGTTGGGCGAGATCGCGTCGGCGCCGGCGCTCGCGCCGGCGCAGCCCAGCGTCGACCGCGCGGTGCTCGACGCCTTCGCCGCGCGGCTGGCGAAGCTTGAGAAGGACATAGCGGCGCGTCCCGCCGGCGCCGCGGCTGATCCGAAACTGGCCGGGGACATCCTCGCGTTCGACAAGCGCCTGACCGAGCTGCAAAACGCGCTCTATGCGGCGCGCGAGCAGGCCAAGCGCGACGCCCAGGCTGGCACCGCCACCCTCTCGGAGGTGGCGCAGGCCGCCAAGGCCGCGGCGGCCGAGCAGGCCAAGGCCGCCGCCACCCTGGCGCAGCGCGTCGAGGCGCTGGAAAAAGGCATCGACCCGGCGGCGTTCATCGCCGTCCGCAACGGGCTCAACGACCTTTCGGCCAAGCTGGATGCGCTGGCCAAGCGCATGGAAGCGGCGGAGCGCGTCGCCGCTTCGGCGCGCGCCGAGGGCATGGCCCAGGCCGCCTTCGCGCTGTCGGTGGGGCAGCTCCGCCGCGCAGTCGACTCCGGCGCGCCCTTCGCGGCCGAGCTTGCGGCCTGCCGGTCGCTCGCGGGCGCCGACGCGGCGCTCGCGGAGCCGCTCGATCGGCTCGCGCCGCTTGCCGCCGCGGGCGTGGCCACGCGCGCGGCGTTGGCGCAATCCTTCAAGCAGGCCGCCGCTTCCGTGGTCCATGCCGGCCGCGCGCGCGACGGCGAATCCGGGGCATGGCGGCGCGTCCTGGCCTGGCTCGATTCGCTGATCACGGTGCGCCCGGTCGGCGCCGCCGCGGGCGACAGCCCCGCGGCCCGGACGGCGCGGGCGGAGGCGAAGCTCGGCGCCGGCGACCTTGCCGGGGCGGTGGCCGAACTCGGCGCCCTTGCGGCGCCGGCGGCCGACGCGGCCAAGCCGTGGCTCGACCGCGCCAAGGCCCGGCTGCAGGCCGACCAGGCGCTCGCCGCGCTCGAGTCCCGCGCGGCCGCCGCCGTGGCGCGCAAATGATCCGCGTCCTGCTGTTCCTGCTGTTCGCCGCGGCGCTGGCGGCGGCGGCGGTTTGGCTGTCCGACCAGCCCGCGGGCGACGTCAGCCTGGAATGGCTGGGCTGGCGCGTGGAAACCTCGGCGGCGGTCCTGGCCCTGTTGGGGCTCGCGGCCGCGGTCGCGCTGATGGTCGCTTGGCGCGCGCTGCGGCTGGTGTGGACCGCGCCCGGCCGGATCGCCGAGGCCCGGCGGCGCGGGCGGCGCGCAAAGGGCTACAAGGCGCTGACCCAAGGCATGGTCGCGGTCGCGGCCGGCGATCCGGACGAGGCGCGCCGCCAGGCGCGCAAGGCCGAGGCGCTGCTGGACGAACCGCCGCTGACGCTGCTTCTGTCGGCGCAGTCCGCCCAGCTCAACGGCGACGAGCAGGCCGCCAAACGCTTCTTCGGCCAGATGCTGGAACGCGAGGAAACCGCGTTCCTCGGCCTGCGCGGCCTGTTGCGCCAGGCGATCGATTCCGGCGACAAGGCCCAGGCGCTGAAACTCGCCGAGCAGGCCCATGCCAGACGGCCGGACACGCCCTGGCTGCAACCCGCGCTTCTGGAACTGCAGGCCGCGGCCGGGCAATGGCACAAGGCCGCCGAATCCCTGGCGCGCGCGCAGAAGCGCAAGTCGATCGCGCCCGAGGCGGCGCGCCGGCAGCTCGCGGCGATCCTGGTGGAACGCGCGCGCGCGGCCGAAGCGGCGGGCGACGGCGCTGCGGCCTCCG
>Ga0114930_10001212_pt1 | contig 25157 bp, 24 predicted proteins | sample AnhtaG_FD_87300 | JGI IMG/M metagenome (GOLD analysis project Ga0114930, IMG submission 87300) | Deep subsurface microbial communities from Anholt, Denmark to uncover new lineages of life (NeLLi) - Anholt_01485 metaG | ecosystem: Environmental > Aquatic > Marine > Oceanic > Sediment | place... | reverse complement strand
GCGATGATAATCGAAGGCTACACCGACTCGCGCAACCGCACATCGGCCGAGCTTAAGCATCTCTTGAGCCTCCACGGCGGCTCGCTTGCCACGCCGGGCGCCGCGATGTGGGCATTTGCCAAAGGTGCCGACGGCAAACTCGAACCCAGCTCCCCTATCGAGCTGTCTGACGAAGACGCACAAAAGATGGCCGACCTGTCTGACGCTCTCGAAGAGCACGACGACGTGAGCGAGGTCTACACCAGTGCGGCATAATTAACTCATGCGCGTCCTGGCATTTGACCCTGGCTACGAGCGACTTGGTGTCGCAGTTTTAGAGCGCGAAGGCGGTAAAGAAAAACTCCTACACTCTGACTGCGTGCGCACCAATGCCAAAGACACCTTTGCCGAACGCCTCTCTGTGTTGGGCGAAGCTGTCGAGAATTTGATTGCCGAGTGGCAGCCAACCTGTGTTGCGCTCGAGAATTTGTATTTTGAAAATAATGCCAAAACAGCGATGAACGTGTCGGCTGTACGCGGCATGTTGCTCTACTTGGCCGCCCGCAACAACCTCGTAGCTTACGAGTACACACCGCTCCAGGTTAAGGTCGCGGTAACCGGCAACGGCCGCAGCGACAAATCGGCAATCGCGCTCATGGTACCCAAATTGGTAAGCATTTCCCGAGGGAAGCGTCTTGACGATGAGCTAGATGCTATTGCCGTGGGGATTACATGTCTTGCATCGGTGCGCAACTAGCGGTACAACAGTGCTGTTCACACCCTTGGTATTTATTAAAAGGATAAAACAAGCAGAGTATGCTCGATGAGTTCCTGAAGGATGAGTTCTTCGCACAGGCAGAGCCTGAAGAGGAGGAAGTTGACCTCCCGGCAGAGGACGATGATATGGATGATGAGGATGAAGACCTCGACATCCCGTCCGACGACGAAGAGGTCTAATCAACAAAAACCCCGCCACCAGGCGGGGTTTGTTGTTAGTCGACTTTAATAAACCGATTTTTGCCTATTTTTATCGTGTCGGCGTGGACCTCTTCGTCGATGCTCTCTACTTTTTTGCCGCTCTCAACCAAACTCACCGCGCCTTGCTCTACCAGGCGGCGCAGCTCGCTCGTCGAGACACTGGTGACGACGTCGCGCAGCTTGCCTCCAGGCACGCTCTGCATATCGGCCGGTGCCTTGCCACTAAAGAGCGCCTCTGTAGCGTCTTTCGCTTTGTCTGCCTCCTTCTCCCCGTGCACGAGCGCGGTCACCTCCCACGCCAACTTGCGCTGTGCTGCGCGGCTGGCGGGGCTTTGGCGCTGCTCGGCCATGACTGATTCGATGTCGGCCTTGGGCACCAGTGTCATCTTGAGCAGGTACTCTTCGACATCGTCGTCGCTTGAGTTAATCCAAAACTGGTAGAAGTCAAAGACGCTGGTCTTGGTAGGGTCGAGCCACACTGCCCCGCCCTCGCTCTTGCCAAACTTCTTGCCGGTTGATTTGTTGACGAGGAGCGGGAACGACAACGCGTACGCGGTCTTGCCCGTTTTGCGGCGGATAAGGTCGACACCTGACACCATGTTGCCCCATTGGTCAGACGCACCCAACTGGAGCGTACAGCCCTGCTGCTCGAAGAGGTGCAGAAAGTCGTACGACTGCAGCAACATGTAGGAGAACTCAGTGTACGAGATCCCTTGTTCGCGATTCTCTAACCTGTCTTTGACCGAGTCGCGCGCCATCATGGCGTTGACCGAAAAATGTTTGCCAATGTCACGCAAGAAGTCGATAACCTTGAGCTTGCCGAGCCAATCGAGGTTGTTTTGAATTTCAAAATTGCGCGAGTTAAACAGCTGCTGCGCCTGTTTCTTAACACCTGCGGCATTCTGCGCCAGTGTAGCCTCGTCCAGCAGGTTGCGCTCCTCGCTCTTGCCCGATGGGTCGCCTATCATCCCCGTACCACCGCCGAGAAGCACAATAACCTTATGACCATTCTCTAAAAAGCGGCGCAGCACCAACATCGCCTGCAAATGCCCGACATGCATCGAGTCTGCTGTGGGATCGATACCGAGGTAGAGCGTGCGCGGCGTATCGACAGTCTCTTCAAGACCGCTTGAGTGCTGATACACGTACCCGCGCTCTTGTAAGACTTCAGATAGTTTACGGTCATCTGTACTGACCACTGGTTTTCTGCTAAAAAATCCCATGAACTTAAGCCTAGCATAGCTACAAACTAATGGTAGAATCGCCCTATGCGCTCGAGTGACGAGCACCCATTTAAAAAGCTCAATGATGCCGCAGACTACGCCTTTGACCTTGGTATGACTTATCTGCGCCGCTTCATGCGCTATGCACGCCGCAACACCAAGCAGGTAATCCTGTGGGGTGTGGGCGGTGGGTTGGTGTTTGCTGGGCTCGTGCTTATTTGGGCGGCAACGCTCCAGCTCCCCGACCTGGCGTCGCTCCAGACGCGCCGCGTGTCGCAGTCGGTCAAACTCTATGACCGCACAGGCACGGTGCTGCTGTATGACCTGTCGCAAAACACGCAGCGCACCATAGTGCCGCTCTCGGCAATATCTCCTAACATCCAACAAGCGATAGTCGCTATCGAGGACCCGGGCTTTTATAGCCACAGTGGCATCGTACCCACCGCCATTGTCCGCGCGGTGTTTACTAACTTCCTCATTGCGTTTAACTTGCGCAGCGGCTACACGCAGGGCGGCTCGACGATAACCCAACAGGTGGTCAAAGGCACCGTGCTCACTACCGACAAAACTATCACCCGCAAATTTAAAGAGTGGGTGTTGGCTCTTAAGATGGAGCGCGTCTTGAGCAAAGACCAAATCCTTGAGCTCTATCTCAACCAAGCGCCGTTTGGTGGCAAACTTTATGGTGTCGAGGAGGCGTCGATGACCTTCTTTGGCAAACACGCTTCGGACGTCACAGTGCCCGAGGCGGCGTACCTTGCTGCCGTCTTGCCCGCCCCGTCGCGTCTGTCACCCTATGGCAGCCGCCTCGAGCAACTCGAAGCCCGCAAGAACCTAGTACTCGCAGAGATGCGCAAGCACGGCTACATCACCGACAGCGAACTTGCGGAGTACAAAGCTGCGCAGGTCACCTTCCTCCCACCCAAAGACACGTCTATCGCTGCACCGCACTTTGTCTTCTTTGTGCAGCAGTATCTCGAGGACAAGTATGGCGAGGACGCGCTGCTCCAGGGCGGATGGAAGGTCACCACAACACTCGATGCCGACCTCCAGACCAAGGCCGAGGAGATAGTCCAGCAAAACGCCGACAGCAACAAGGCTAACTTTAACGCCAGCAACATGGCGATGACCGCGCTCGACCCTAAGACCGGCCAAATACTGGTCATGGTCGGCTCTAAAAACTACTTCGCCGAGGATATCCCCGGCGCGTACAACGTCATCACCAGCACTCCTGGTCGCCAGCCAGGTTCGGCATTTAAGCCGTTCGTGTATGCGCAGGCGTTTAGCGAGGGATACTCGCCCGACACGGTGCTGTTTGACCTGCCGACGCAGTTCTCGACCAGCTGCTCGCCCGAAGACAACCGCAACTCTGAACCGCCATGCTACGCACCGGTTAACTACGATGGCAACTACCGCGGCCCCATGTCGCTGCGCAACGCGCTCGCGCAGTCTATTAACATCCCTGCGGTCAAACTTATTTACTTGGTCGGCATTAGTGACTCACTCAAACTCGCCAAAGCTATGGGTATCTCAACCTTGGGCAACCCCAACCAATACGGCCTCACGCTGGTGCTCGGCGGTGGCGAAGTGACCCCGCTCGAGATAACCAGCGCCTATGGCACGTTTGCGTCGGGCGGCGTACACTACCTCCCCTACTCGGTGCTTAAAGTTGAGGACAACCAGGGCAATGTTATCGAAGAAAACATGCAGCCTGTCGGTAACCAAGTGTTCGAGTCGTATGTCGCCGACGAGATCAACGACGTGCTATCTGACCCGGTCGCGCGTGCTCCACTTGGCGAAAATGGTTTGTTTAGCTTCGCTGGCCATGATGTCGCCGTTAAGACCGGTACTACCAACGACTATCGCGACGCGTGGACTATTGGCTACACACCAAACATCGTCGTGGGTATTTGGGCGGGCAACAACGACAACAGCCCGATGGTTAAGAAGGTGTCGGGATTCATTGTTGGCCCCACGTGGGCGCAGTTTATGGAGTATGCGCTGACCAAGTTCCCCAACTCGGCGTTTGCTCGTGGCACGTATCCAACGCCGTCTAAACCTGCGCTGCGCGGATTGTGGCAGGTACCCGGCAGCGATGGCTCTATCCACGAGATTTTGTACTGGATCAACAAGAACGACCCCAGCGGCGCACAGCCAAGCAACCCCGCCAACGACCCGCAGTACAACTACTGGGAGTATCCGGTGCGCGCCTGGGCTGCACAAAACAGCTTTAACAACATCCAACCGGGCACCATCGACACCACCCCGGCCCCACAGCAACAATTCTCCCCTTCTGGCGGCGCCATCATCCCACAATAAAAAGACGCCTACCAGGCGCCTCGTGACCTCTTTGTTTGTTTCTTAAACTCGGTGACAACAAGCTTTGCGCCGAATTTGTTCGTTGCGAGCGTCATCGCGCGCAAATACAGGTGCCATTCCTCGCCAGGAAAGGTGTAAAAGTACACCTCTCGTGTGCGCATCTGACCAAGTTGGCTGTAGAGCAAATCGACCAAGATGCCGAGGTCGCGCTCGATGAGGTTGTGGCGATAGTCCACCACTCCCTGCCCCTCTGCCACGAGCCCAAATTTGCTCGAGAGAATAAACCAGGGCAAGTTGCCCTTAGCAAAGGCGGCATCCTTAGCTCGCTGTATGTGCACGCCCTTGTAGCGATCGCGCGCCTTCAAGAGCTTGGTATCACGCCGCTTGTGTACGCCACCAACTACACAAAGAATCGTGTAGGGCATGGACTGTCTCCTTCTGCCGCAACACTATCCTATTTACACCCAAAAACCAACTAGCGGTTCATCGGCATTGCGAGGTAGAGGAAGGAGGCGTCTGATGCGTCTTTAATCAACATCGCTTTGCCGGGGCCGTTGGAGTGGAGTCGCACTGACTCGCCCACTATCGCTTGTAGGCTGTCGGCCAAGTAGCGGCCGTTAAACGACACCGACACTTGGTCGCCCTCTATGGTTGCTTTAACAGTCGACACTTGCTCGCCAACATCTGGGTTACGCGAGCTAAGCATCATGGCCTTTTTAGATGGCTCAAGTGCTAGTGATACTTGCGCGAATTTATCTGCAAATACCGAGAGTGATTTAAGTGCGCCTGCCATCTCCTCGCGCAGCACCACTGCTTCGGTACTAAAGTCTTTGGGAATAATTTGGCGATAGTTAGGGAAGGCGCCGTCGAGTAGCCGGCTCGTGTAGTACACCTCGCCTGCTTGGGTCGAGAGCTGATGCTCGTTGTAGTACACCTCCACATCACCCGACACGTTTTCCAAAACACGCATAAGCTCTGCTGCATTACGTGCTGGGATAAGCATATGCGGCACACTACCCCCGCCCTTTAGCGGTACAGTCTTCTCTGCAAGTCTAAACGAGTCTGTTGCAACGGTAGTTAACTTACCTGCCTCGCCATACATCAAGACACTTTGGAGTTCTGGCTTAATAGCCGACAGCGACGCACAGTACGCTACCGAGCGTATAGCACGCACCAAATCAGCCGCCTTAGCCGAGAATGACTGGTCTGCTGACACACGCGGCAGTAGTGGGAAGTCGTCGTGTGGGAGTGTTTTTATCGATGCACTCGAGCTCTCTGTCTCGACCTTAAATACTTCCCCTTTAAGCTCGGCCGACACACTCTTGCCGCGTGCGTTGTTAAGAAATCCTGCAAGCGTAGTCGCAGGTACTGCCGCAACACCAGTCGAGGCAACCTTAGCTGGCACCGACAACTCGACTCCACACTCGAGGTTGGTGGCGCGCAACACCAGGCGCCCATTCTCTGCGCTTAGCAATATAGCGCCGAGTACCGGCAAGTTTGCGCGTCGTTCAGCAAATCGTGCCGCTGTAGCGGTTGCAGTTGCGAGGTCTTGCAGTGGTACTTCAAATTTCATACCTAGTGTTCTTAATGTGTATAAATCTGTATATATAAACTATTACTACTATTAGCCCTGTGGACACTGGGGACAGTGGAGTTATAGCCTACAGCATAATGATTTTTTCGTGAATTCTTGTTCGACCTGTAGTGTTGGTGAAGTCGAACAATGGTGTGGATACTAGGGTTTTTCAAAATGTTGTTCTTAGTAGTGCTCATGGTATCCCCGCGGTTTCCTAGTGGTTATCAACACTATTTCAACATCATGCGAATCTGATGAAGTTCGTTAGATAGGATACTGTCGCTCCGCAAGTCATTCTTTATTTTGTCGCAGGAGTGTATGACGGTGGTGTGGTCGCGGCCGCCCAACTTCTCGCCGATAGTTGGGAACGAGATATGAAAGTCCTCACGCAATAGGAACATAATCACTTGGCGTGGGCGTACCACCTCTTTACGTCGGGTCTTTTCATAAATACTCCCCTCTTCAACTCCATAGAAGTTGGCTATAGTCTTGACCACCTCTTGTACTGACACTGCCTTTTTGGCCACGGTACTTGCACCACGCAACAACATTTTGGCGTCATTAATAGACAGCGTCTGTCCGCGCATCTCGAGCTGGATAAGGAGTGTGTTGAGGGCACCCTCGAGCTCACGGACGTTGCCCTCGATAGTAGTAGCCAAATAGTCGAGTACTTCGTCGGGGATGATGACGTTGTGTTGTGCCGCCTTGGTGCGTACGATCGCCAGCCTCGACTGGTGGTCGGGCGGGGTGACCGAGACCACCATGCCGGCGTTTAGGCGGCTCTTGAGGCGATCTTCGAGGTTCTGGATGACGTTTGGGTGCTGATCCGAGGTAAACACCAACTGCTTGTTGCCATCGTAGAGGTGGTTAAAGAGGTGGAAGAACTCTTCTTTGATCTTGTCGCGACCCGCAAGGAACTGTACGTCGTCCATGATTAGCAGGTCGTACTGGCGGTACTTTTCTTTAAAGCTCTGGACCTTACCCGCCTGGAGCGACGACACATAGTCCATAGAAAATCGCTCCGACGTGACGTAAAAGACCTTGCGCTCCGGGGCGCTCTGCCTAAAGTGGTTGCCAATAGCCTGCACCAAGTGGGTCTTGCCCAGGCCGGTTGGGCCATAGACGAGTAGTGGGTTGTAGGCGATACCCGGCTTGCGGATAACTGCCTGTGCAGCGGCATAGGCAAGCTCATTAAATGGCCCAACCACAAAGGAATTAAAGGTAAACCGGGGGTTGAGGTTGCTCTTTTGGTGTACGGCCTCCAGCGGGAGCTCGGTGGGCGGCGGTGGGACCGAGCGGGCCTCGTCACTCGACTTCTTGGGGCCGCGCGATATGACGTACTCGACAGTACGCACGCTCTCGCTAAGAGTGCGCAAACTACGCAGGATGTCTTTGTGGAACTTGCTCGAGAGCCAGTCGCGGGCAAACTGCGACGGCACGCCCAGGTACACTACCCCGTCCTCGATACGGGTGATATGGGTGTCTTTAAACCACGTATTGAAGTTTGGGCGCGATATCGATAGTTGGAGCTCTACCAGCGCGTTTTCCCAAAGTTCTTTCGTGGTCGTCATGGCAAAAAGTCATCTGTAAGAATACGCGTGACTACCCGTCGCGTCAAAACCGGTGATTTTGTGCACAAGGTGTGGAAAAGCTGGTGATAACCCCCATTTGACACATCAGCTGCCGAGGAATCTCGAAGGAATCTTGATACAAAACGTTTTGCATTGGGCGTTGGGTGTGGTATGGTAGGTCCCATGTCAGTCACATACCAACCCAAAAAGCGTAAACGCGCTAGGACCCACGGCTTTCTCAAGCGCGTCGCCTCGGCCGGGGGTCGCAAGACGCTCCAGCGCCGCCGCCGCAAGGGCCGCGCCCGCCTCTCTGTATAAGTCAGGTTAAACCGTCCCCTCGCGGGGGCGGTTTCCCTTTTTACTCCCACCATGCTCCCTAAAACCAAGCGCCTTACTGCCACTGAGGTTCGTGAAGTGCTCAAACTAGGCACAGTAGCGCGCGCCGGGGCAGTATCAGCACGGTATACTAAAGCTCCAGCCGCCAAAGCGGCTGTCGTAGTAAGCAAAAAGGTCGCCCGTCTGGCTGTGACACGCAACCGACTGCGTCGCCTGGGCTACAGCGCACTTACTACTCTACCGGCGCGCACCCACCTAGTCGTGTTCATCCATAGTAAAGACGTAACCCCAGCCGATATCACTACCTTATGTTCCAAACTTTCCTCATAGAGCCGATTTACAACGTATTCATCTTCCTTGCGGGGCTCATGCCCTATGGAGATGCGGGCTTGGCTATCATCGCGACGGTCTTGTTGGCCCGTATCATCCTCTACCCCGTCTTTGTGTCGTCTATTCGCAGCCAGATGAACATATCTGCCATGCAGGTAGAGCTCGAGGCAACGCGCCACAAGTACGAGAAGGACAAAGAGGCGTTTGCGCGTCACCAAATGGAGTTGGTCCGCAAATACAAGGTTAACCCACTCGCCATACTCGCGAGCATTGTCGCGCAATTTGGTTTGCTTATTGCGCTTTACTTTGCGCTGTTTCAAGAAGGCTTCCCCGAGGTTAACGAGGCGCTACTGTACTCGTTTGTACACGCCCCAGAGTCTATCTCGACCAACTTCTTTGGCCTTATAGACCTACTGACGCCGCATCACTTTATTTTGGCGGTGTTGGTGGCAGTAACGCAGTACGCGGCGCTCTACCTCACTATTAAGCGCACACCAACCACTGCTACCGGAGATCGCGCGGCAACACAGCGAGCGCAGCAGCGGGTTATGCAGTACGTTATGCCGGTTGCTATCGGTGTCTTGTCGTACTTTTTTGCCGGAGCGGTTGGCCTCTACTTCCTTGTTGGCAACATTATTTCGCTCGGGCAAGAGTTTGTTATCAAACGCCACCTCCCCCATTAGTCCTTCACCACGAGTCAGGGCGATATTAGGAAACAAAAAAGGTCGCCGGTGTACTTGTTGCGCCGGCGCCTTTGGGTGTATTGTGTCGGCATGACTCCCGACGCACTCAAGGCCTTTGTACAAGAGCTCGTCGGCAAACTCAATGTAGATATTGCGACGATCGATATAACGACCGGGCACCGCACCCTGGTCGCAATCTCCTCCCCCGACTCGCAGAAGCTCATCGGGCAAAATGGCGACACCCTGCGCGCGCTCAACACTATCGCCAAGCGTGTAGTCGAGCAAAAGCACGGCGAGGATGCCACCAACTTTCTTATCGACGTTAACAACTACTACGAGTCGCAGATGGAAAAGGTCCGGGCTAACGCGCGCATGTTGGCACAGCGCGCCCGCCTGTTTAAGCACGATGTCGAGTTGCCGCCGCAGTCAGCCTACGAGCGCTTGGTGGTGCACGAGCTGTTTGCTAACGACCCAGAGATAGCTACCGAGTCGGCGGGCGAAGGCAAATTTCGCCACATAGTTTTAAAATACAGGGTCTAGCTACTGAGTGAGTCGTACCCCCCAAAGCGACCGGTCCCCTTTTCGTATAAAGAGTAGGTACTTGTCGTCGGGTGACACCGCGAGCTCCGCAATGTCTGATTGTTCTCCCCCGTCCCTGCTGCCAGGCGCAGCGGCAATGTTCGATGCGCCAGTGCGCACATTAAAACCAAATATACTATCGGCCACACTACCGGTGCCCTGATACCAAAAATCCAAAAAGTTTGGTTCAGTGTATCCAAGTGGCGCAGCACAATACATCGTGCTGCTTGCTACCGTACTCCAGACGCATTTTTCGGGCGATGGGCTAAAGGAGAGCGGGATATTATTCCCCGTCTTTGTGTCGCGCGCATAGGCGGCCCGGTTGGTACCGACTGTTTGGTATACAACCGTACCAAAATCTTTATCGGCCGTAGCAGTGATGCCAGGTGCGTAGATAAGCGGCAGGGTGTTGCCCGACTTAGCGTCTATCGAGAACACGACTCCGGCCACGCCCGCGGCTGACGTGCTTTGTGCAAGCATGGTGCTGGCTGATGGCCAGGACAACAAGAGCTGCGTAAGCGGCAAGCTAAAGAGTTTCTTGTTGCCGGTCCCATCTGCCTTGGCGATATAGCCGTCAACACCGCCAGTAGTTTGAACTAGATACGCCGCAGAGACTCCGTCGGGCGACACTGCAACTTGCGATAGTCCGTTGGGGAAGAATTGTAGTTTTACCGCCCCCGAAGTGGTAATAGTCGTGGTCGCTGGGGGGAAGCCGAGGTGCACGGTCTTAACGACACCGTTGTCGAGATATTGGAGGATGAGCCCGTTCCCCCTCTCGCTAAATGTAGCGGTCGAGAGCCCGGGTATGGTGGTGTTGGACACAGCGCGGGCCACCGAGCCTGGGCTGTCGAGTGGGAGGTCAAACACATGGCCCGAGTCTTGCATAACAAAACGTGCGACGGTCGTGGTTGGGCGACCGTACTGCATGAGGGTTGCCCCCATAACAGGTCCATCGTTTATCTTAAAGACATTTTGCACTGCGCCGCCCGAACCATACGTAATCTCCTGTCCTTCGGGATTGGCCGCCGTGCCCTGTGGCGACGTCACGGTGACGTTTCGGTTCTCACCAGTGCCAAAGTTGCCTGTCCCAGGTGTCTGCAGCGAGCCAGAGCCACCGCGCAGCAGCGAATAACCCGCAATCAGCAGTAGTACAACCAGTACTCCTCCGCCTATGTAAATATAATTTCGGTTCATACTAATATCCTGCTTTTATACACGACTCGATATAGGCGCCAACGATTCGACTCGTCTGCTCCCGCGCTTCCACGGTGTTGTTCAGTGTTGCCTTTACAGCGGCAAGCACTTTCGTAAAGCTCGGTTGCGTAGAGGCTCGCGCTTCTGCACAGTCAGCAGCATTTGGCTTATTTATATTAGCCGTAATATTTTCTCTCTCGGCATCGGTGAGGTTGAGTGCGTCTTTTCCGCTTGAACTGGTAAATATTGATCCTCCACCGCTGTTGCCGGTTGCAACAGAAAAGTTTGAAGGACCCTGATTTTTTAGCGGGGGTAGAGTGTTAAGGACACTAAAATTAAGCAGGTTTGGGTTGATGGTGTATAGGATAAGGAACGAGCCCACGAGGACAAGTAAGCCATAGAGCGCACTGCGTATGCGCAACTTGGCTTTGTCTATATCGGTAAACCCTTCGGATAGCATATAGCGCACGCCGCCGGTCACCAGCATGACCACGGCAATAAGCGCGCCAATTGTTATTACGAGCCTGTATATGGTTGCGAGGTAGTCAGAAAATGAGTTGTACCTCGTTCCACCCCACTGGTTAAGTATTGGCTCAAGCGGCGTGTATCCACCTACGCTACCGGGGACACCGACAGATGCATTTGGTGTCGATAGGGTGGCACCAGGTGTCTGGCTGACAGTTGTTTGGTTGTAGAAATTGCCACCAGTGCTGCCGACCCACGACGGATATGTCTGCGCACTAACAGGTAGTGCCACGATCAGGAGTGAAGCAATAAAGAGTTTCTTAATCATAGGCCAAACAAATTCGAAAGTGCTGACGCGCTATCGCCAAACAGCAGGCTGAGTGCTGTCGAGGCGCTTTGGATAAAGCTGTCAGAGTTGTTGTTTTGGAGCGACACATCTATTTGTGCGGCACCTGCGCCGCTTCCTGTCTGGCGCAGAGTAAGAATACCGCGGTCAGCATCGGGGCCCGTTGCCTCTTGGCCATTGAGCTGCCACGTATATTGCAGAGAGCCGCTCTGGCTATCTGGGCGAGAGAAGTAGAACGGCACCGCCTGCACCGTTATCTCCCTACCTAACAAGGTAATGGTGGATGGGAAGGCGACATCAAGTACAAGCCCGCGCAGCGCGTCGCGCTCATAGAGTATTAACTGTGGAGTGGTTGCGGGCACTGTTACCTCGCCGTGCGCGACTTTGGCAGCGCCGTAGTACACATCCACCGACACCGCTTCGGCATTGTTAAGTTGGTCCCCGACAAAGGATATACTGCTGCGCCCAAGGCCCGAGGCCGACGAACGTACTTGGTCGTTGACGGACCATTGGTACGACAACACGTTGGCGGCAACACGCGAGCTGCCCACCATGACGACGGGCAGTGCTACGACACGCAATGGCGACCCGGCGCTGTAGAGTGCTTTACCCCGGTAGAAGGGCGGCACGGTTGTGTCTGCCTCCCACACCAGGTTGACTGCCGACGGGTTAAACACAAATTGTTTGTTGATACTCCCCTGCGTCGGAGACTGTATAGCGATATCGATAGTAGTTGCTTTGCCTATGGCATTGGTAGTAAATCGGTAGCGCGTCTCGCCGGTGCCCTGGAGCACGGTAACGTCATCCTTCTTCCACGTGATAGTCGCGTTGCCTAAAAAGTTCCCCACCCCACCGAGCTCGATATCTACAGGGCTATTTGGGCCGGGCGTCTCGGGCGACACCGCGTACTGCACGGGGTCGGGCAGCGCTTGTGCCGCCACAGTGAGCGGCGCGAGCAGCAGTAGGCTTGCGAGTAGTTTAGGCAAGTGCTTCATCGGTTTGTGCGAGGGCCTTGTCGGCCTTGTACTTAGTATAAAGCGAACCTGCGACAACCAAGGTCCACCCTGGCAAAAATGGCAGCAGGAGCTCGACCGGTGTCCCCCACAGCAGGGCCTTCCACGACAGGGTGTTGTTTAGTGCGAGCAGCATGATTAAAAATGATCCAAAACCGAACGACAGCGAGACATCGACAACCCAGCCAGCGAGCATGCCGCCCACAGACGCAACGCCTGCCGCCGCGGCCCCTACGAAGGGTATAAAGGCCAAAACCCCGGTGGTTGCAGAGATAACGCCCGTGAACGCAAGCATGATTAGGCCCTGAAAGACGTCCAACATGAGCGCGACCGCAAGCAACACAAACCCTTTAGCCATGCTCTTATTGTACCTCTTGTCTTTGCTTGCGCAGAGCTAACACTTGGCTTGGATCCGAGGTAATAATTTGGTCCTCGGTATAGCTGGCAATAATCTTAATAGCGACATGTTTAAGCCCCGCAAAGAAGATCCCCTCTCCCACATCAGACTCAAGCAGCAAGAACTTTTCCTCGTCAGAGAGGTTAAAGGTCTTTTGTAGTGTGTCGATAGTGGTTGGCGACTGCTTTAACAAGAGCTGGATAGAGCTGTTGGTGATCATCGGCAAACCATACGGCGACTTTAAGAAGTCGTCCACGTCTTGGGTGATAGTCGCGAGCCCCAAGTAGTACTTGCGGCCGCGCTTGGCCATACCATACAGGAAGCTTGCCGTGTCCTCGGACTTCATCATCCACCAGGCCTCGTCGATAACCAACAGACGCTTCTTCAGTGTCTTGCGGACCGCATTCCAGATGTAGTGGGTAATCAGGTACATGGCGACCGGCTTGAGGTCGTCCTCCATGTCGCGGACACTAAATACCACAAAGCGCTTGTTGAGGTCGACGTTGGTCGGCTGGTTAATAAACCCTGCCCACGTGCCCTTGGTGTACTTGCTTAGGCGCTGCACTAGTGACTCGCTGCCCTCCATGCCGGCCAAGACCAGCTCGAAGTCGCTCAGGAGCGGCGGCTCTATCTCGGCAAAGTTGCTGTCGACCGTGATGTCTTTAAGTGCGTAGGTTTCGGTAATAGCGCGGTCGATAATCGCGTCCTCTTCAGGACTCAGGCCGCCAAGCATAATGCGAAACATGCCGACCAGTGCCACGATGTTGCTGCGTAGTACGTCAGCCGGCGACTCGTCTTCGCGCGGCGGTGCCAAGTCAAACGGGTTAATGTGGTGCTCGGAGTTAAGCGAGATGTTGAAGTAGCGCCCACCCACTGCCTGGGAGAGGAACTCATACTCGCGCTCGGGGTCGATGACTATAACGTCCGTATCAAACATGAGCGTACGCAAAATCTCGAGCTTGGTGGCGTATGACTTGCCCGAGCCTGACTTGGCAAATATCACCGAGTTGTAGTTCTCGAGACTAAAGCGGTCAAACAACACGAGCGAGGCATTGTGTCGGTTAACGCCGTAGAGTATGCCTTTGTCACTGGTGAGGTCGAACGACACAAACGGGAAGATGCTCGAAAGTGGCGATGAGTTGAGCTTAGAGTTGACCGACAATTCGTCGCGGCCAAGCGGCAGCACCGACTTAAAGCCTTGCTCTTGCTGAAAGAGCGCTGGTTTGACATACACCAGGCGTGACTCGAGCATCGACTTGATCTCGCTCTCTATTTTGTCGAGCTCCTCGATATTTGCGGCGTAGATCGTGATGTATACACCTACATCAAAGATGCGCTCCTGTGCTTGTTGGAGCTGGTCACGCAAGTTCTCGAGGTCTTGGTAGGCCGTGTCGAGGATAGGGTCGCGAACCAGGCCCTTCTCCTCCCTGCTTGCTATCTGGCTTTGTACCTCGGCCACTTTCTTTTGGAACTTCTTGAGTATCTCGGCCGAGTCGATGGGGTGGATAAAGATAGAGATATCGAGTACGCGGTCGAGGTTTATGATAGGTGCAAACCAGCTGTCGGTGAGTACACGCGGATACGACATCACAAAGAACGTGCGCGCTATTTTGTCGCCCAGGTTTATCTCGCGGGGCGTGACCTTAAGCGCCGACGGCGCGATAACGTCTTGGAGCTCCAGGACGCCCTGCTTGTAGATCTGCTCGGGCAATACCGGGCTTATCGGGCCTGCGGCAGTGTCTGTTTTTGGTTTTAAAAAGTCTAAGAGTGCCATGGGTGGGGTGGGTCGAACTACTTCGCTACTTGGGTCACCTGGAGCGGCTTCTCGAGCTCGCCCGGGTTAAAGAGCTTGTAGAACAATTCTATAACCTCTTCGGTCCCTAGGGTCGCGATACGCACGCCGGTGCGCACCAGCCCCTGTTCGACAACCGAAATGCGCTGCTCCAGTTGGGTGCGGTACTGCTCGAACTGCTCGTCGGTCAGTGTTGTCGAGGCGGCGCCGCGGCCCGGCAGCAAAGCCCCGAGCGACTCACCTATCGAGCTGCCGCGCGCAATAAGCGCCGGGTCATACGGCACCACGATAAAAAAGTTCTTGCTCATGATGTTGGCGCGCTGGGTAAAGTCTTTGATAAACGCGATGTACTCGCGAATTTGTATCTTCATCAGGTCGTCGAGCTCGGCTGCCAAGCGCTCTTCAAGCAGTGCTATGTAAGGACGTATGTCGAGGTCGCGGCTCTCAACAAAGAACTGCACCGTAAACTCAAGCGAGTTTAGGAAGTTTTGGAACTGCGCAATGATAGCCGACTGCTCGTCAGCGGACTTGAGCGCCAAGTTGATGCTCGACGCCATCAACAAGGCACGCATCGAGCCATCTTTGAGTATGACAATACCGTCGCGTACCTCTTTGATAGGTACAAACTCTTGGGTTGCGGCGGCTTTTTGAGCGTTGTCGGCCATATATTAAATAGCGAGATTCGAAGGCGGTTCGCTCTTGCCCTGACCTTGGTCCTTTATATTGAGCGACCAGGCAATGTCTTTGAGCTTGCTCTGTGAAAGTTTGGGGACGATAAGCGTTGCGGGGGTGGCTGGCGCTGCGGCAACTTCTTTAGTTGGGGTGGCTTCGCGCTGCTTCCACAAGTAGAGCTTGCCGCCCAGGAAGTACCCAAAGGCATGCTCGAGCGCGATGATAAACGGCCTGCCGTTGACTTGGTAAAACGCGAGTGCTGCGGCAAATGCCATGACAGGTATAGAGAGCACGACGGTAAGATAGAGCGGCAAAAGCGTAAAGAATATAAGGCACAACCCTGCCCCGCCCGCGAGGTACACGAACTGCTTGATGGTCAGCGGACCAAAGATCTTGTCCTCTATTTCGATAAATTGAGGTACTTGGTACTGCATCAGTATCAAGTATATCGCACAAATTCTTTAAACAGGTTCGCGATAGGGGTCTGCTTTGTAGATCGGTGGCGTCGCTGGCGCTCCGGTGGCTGCTGGCGCGGTCGCTGCGGGAGGGGTCGATACAGTCTTTTCGCTTAAGACTACATCTGCTTTGTGCATATCAGGTGCCACTGGCGGTTTGGCGGGGGCGCTGGGAGTAGCTGGTGTCGTCGCGACTGCGGCGGGCACCGCAGGAGCGGGTGCAGGGTTGGCCGCCGCGGCCTTCTTAGCGCTAAACGCCTTCATCGACTCACGGATAGAGGCAAATATCTGGGTATGTATGTCTGCAGCGAGCTTCTCTCCCACATCGGGGGCAAGGTTAAGGCCGCGGGTTAGCTGCGCGCCCAGCCCTTCGAGCGGAGCAAAGCCGAGCATCGCGAGCATGACCTCGTCCTCGAGCTCCCCCACCTGGTCGATATGGAGCTGATACTTGGCGCCAATGGTCGTGATCTTGGTGTGTAAGTCGCTCGACTGTATAGCCGCCTGCACATCAGCAGGAAGTTCAGCTAAACGTTGTTGGACTTGTTGTATCGCGTCTTGTTCCATTAGCGTATTTTACTCTGCAGCTTGGCTATACGGGTAGTCGTCATTGTGTGCTTGTTGCGTAGGCTTTGCTGCAGCCGGTGCTGCAGGACCTGAACCTCCACCGTCGTTATCGGGCATTTTTGATTCGAGCTCGTGTGCAACCTCCCCTGCTATTTTCTTCGCGTCTTCTTTGCTTAAGTGAACAGAACCAGCAGCTACATGTTCCGCTGTGGTGGGGCCTGTATGTGCTTGTGGGGCGATAACGAACTTTTGCGGCAGTGCAGCTCCATTGTTTGCTGCCGTAGTCATCTGGCGTACAGCCTCTCCTAATCCCTTAATACCCTCGCGGAGGGCAGATGCATCTGCAGATTCCCTGCGCGATTCATCCATGTGCGGACCAGCGCTCGCGCTACGCGACATGTCAGGCGCAGCTGCAGCAACTGTAGCAGCAGCAACAGTCGCGCGAGCGGCAGCGGCGGGCGCGCCACCCCACTGGCTCGACTGGTTGAGCGCCGGTTGGTTCGGTGCGTTAAATATTGGCTCCTTCATAACCTGTTGCACATTCGTCTTGAAATTCGCATTGATTATTGGAGCATTGGCTTTGTTGAAGATGGGTTGGCCTTTCTCTGCGTTAGATTTCTTCACGGCTTCCAGAATTTTGCCAAGATTGTTTAGGTTGGCCGGGGCCAGACCAGGGCCGGACTGTAGACGCGGCCGTACTGCCTGGTTTGGATTAGCAGCAGCGGTGGTACCCGGCGCACTTGTCATGCGCCCAGCGGGAATCTTACGTGCTGCGGGTGTAGCAGCCGGATTGGTCGAAGTCGTAGCAGAACCTGCTGACCCAGTCGCTCCAGCCCCTGCATTGCCCTGCTGGTTGGCTTCTCGTTCTGCCGCGTGCTTCGCTTCGACGCGCGCCTGTCGCTCACGCTCTTGTTTGTCTGCAGCGGCCTTCTTTGTTCGTGCTTCTTCAGCGGCCTTTCTTCCCTCAGGGGTGTCGCGTGTAGCCAGACCATATGCCCTACTTGCAGGGGTAGGTTTACCGAGCGAGTTCCCCACCAAGGTGCGCACAAGAGGGGCATTACGGATGTCATACGTGCCACTCGCCAAAAGGGCGTTGCCTCGTATACGACCAGTGGCGCCTAGTGAGTTACGCCCAATAAAAGCAGTTGTTCCAATGGCGCCGCGCAGTGTGCCGCGACCAAGAGCAAAAAGTCCCCTTTCGGCCCAGCTCGTGCCGGCTGCCTTGAATGCTTGGCTAGACCACATAGATACACGCAAGATGAGATACAGACTTGCGATAATGTATGCCAACCGTATGCCCACATTTGCCAGAGCCTGCGCTATCAAGGTCCAACTCTGAGTCCCCGTGCCAGCCGCATTGAACGCACCATTAAATAGATTGACCTTTCCTGCCACACTGTTCATGTCCTGCATGAAGCGTACTTCTATATAGAAGAGAAACAGAAATACGGCCGGATAAAAGGTGAATTCAATCAAGTATCCGAGCCACATGTTAAACCACTTCGCCCCACCCTCTTTGCCGCGGAATATAGCCGCGACAAATGCCGCGGGGGCTATCATGATAAGTCCTGCCAATCCAATGACTCGTGTGACAAACCGCACGGCGGCAAATATAAACACAGCCGCGACCATAAATAGGGATACGCCCATCAAGATGTACACTACCGACGAGACGATAAGGTAGTACATTGGGCTGTTATTAGGATTGGCGATAAAGTTCTTGAATTGACCTCCGCCGATAATGTCCTGCGGGTTAAGCGCAGTCATGATACTGCTCGTAATATCTTTTACGGGAATACCGCCCGTGACGGCGTTAGTTTGCTGGTTGTTGTTGGTGTTGATAGCTGGCGAGGCGGACGCTATGGCGTTATAAAACTGGAGAGCAACAATGTTGCCTGCATCGATAACCACGCGTGTCATGACAAAGCTAAAGTTGACCAACAGTGCGACGATAACGACCCACACCAACATCCGTGTTGTGCCGGTCGTCTCGGCCTGGAACATGATTTTAAATGCGATATAGACGAGGATAAAGAGGAACGACATGTTCGCCACGTCGCGCACTATCCCCCATCCCACCGCAATAACATCGAGCGCATATGCGCCGCTCTGGAGCGACAGCATGACTGCATAGTCGAATACATAGGCAGCGATGTTTGCTGTCCACGAGCCGACACCTACAGTTATCCAATACACGAATCCCGAGATACACAACGAGATGTTGCTGGTGCTGCACTCGAGGTCGGTGCCGGTGGTGCTTGCGCCCGTGTTGCCGGTAGCAGACACGTTACCAGAATTGGCGGTACTGCCAGTGTTTATGGTGCCTACAGATGCACCGGCTGACGCTGATCCGCCTCCAGTTACCCCCTGCGCGTACGCGACAGGAACAGGCAGTGGTGTGCCGGGGGCAAAGACGCTCGCCACAATAGCCACTGCGGCAGTGAATTTGATGAGTCTAAGAGGCAGCATTTGCATGTTATTGCGATTGCGCTGGCGGCTGCGTTGCGCGGCATTGTGCGAGACTGCTTGCTGTTTGTGTGTTAAGGGTCGACAGCTGGCTTTGGAGCGTGGTGCGGTTTTGCTGCGCCTGCGTCACGTCACTTTGTGTAATAATCTGGCCGCTCGCGACTGCGTTGTTAAAGTTTGTTTGCACGGTAGAGAGATCGCCGGTCGAGGTTATTTGCAGCGTTTGGCTTTGGATTGTTTGGATAGCGACTATCGACTCGTTGGCGCGCGTGATGTTGTTGTTGTGCACAGCGACTTGCGCCTCGAGCGAGGCTATTTGCTGCTGGGTCGACGACGCGCTGCTGGCGGCCTGGTTGCGCTGCGCGGTGCTGTAGCTCCCCGACGTGGCGATAGTCTCCCAGCAGTTAGACAGGTTGCTTAGCTGCTGCTGAGAGTTTTGCAGATCACTAATACTCCCCTGCTCTATCGTGCCGTACTGCTGTGACACTTGCTGCGCAGCTTGGAGTGTCGTGAGGAACGAGTTACCTGCACTTTGTGCCTGCTGTTGGTCGGGGGTCAAGAAGTTGCTCGCGTAGCCCTGCGTACCCGACAGGTTCGACAGACCCTGCTGCAAGGTCTTGGTAATAAGTTGTGTGATGAGTGCGCTCATGATCTCGTCAAAACTCTTGGCCAAGTTGAGCTGGTTGAGCGTGCTGCTTTCGGTGCTGTTGAGTGTCGACTCAATAACGCTCCCTGGTGTTGCGGTCTTACATTTGCAGTTGCTGGGGCAGATTTGTGCCGCAGCTTGTGGCGGCGAAAGGAAGCTCGAGTTGTTTATGTATTGATTATTACTACCCGCGCCTCCCGCCTTGCAGTCATATGTCTGTACATAACCAATGAATCCGCCCGGCGTGATGTTCTTGTTGGCGCGCTCGATAGCTTGTTGCTGGGCGCGGTTGAGGCCGATTTGTGCATAGGCATACGCGCCATACGGATTGTTGACCGGGATCGTGGTGAAGTTAAGCAGCGCTGGCCATCCGCCTGAGTTAAAGTTGCCGTTGATAAAGTTGTTGATGTTTTTTGTGGCACTCGAGAGCGTACAGGAACTCCCATTGCTGTTGCGGTTGGCGTAGCTCTTAGCTATCGCTATTTTGATCTGCGCTTGGAACGGGCTGCAGAGGAACGAAAGCGCGCTCCCTTTTATGTATTCGCCTGCGGCCAAGTCTGCCACGTTAGCAAAAAACTGCTGGTAGTTTTGTACAAATGACGGACTACCGTTAAAGCCGCCGTTAATCCAGTTAACAACGCTCGAAGTAATTTGGTTGACGACTGCACGACCTACTGCGCGTGTAATGCAGTCGAGGAAGCGCTGTTGAACCGAATCAGCATCCTTGAGATTTTGTACGGGGGCGTTGACTGTCACAGCAACAGTAGAAAGCGCGGCACTCCCTGCGCCACTAATCGCGGCCGCGCTGCCGGTGGTCAGTAGTCCCGCCGTGCATAGTGCGGTGCCAATACCGGCAACAGCAAAGAGTCCGGTCAGGCTGCTCTGGCTGTTTGGTTGCGGCGGCGTGCCATATATAGTCACCTGTCCGCCCGTTGCGCCACTGTTGAGTTGGTTGGTGGCAGATGGGTTGAAGTTGCTTGTCGGTGCACCAGAGGCACCGCCGAGCCAATCTACCCCCGGCACGTTCGCTACCCCAGGGTTGCCAACCCCGCCAACGCCTGTAGAGGAGCCAAACGGTGACACACCGACAGGCCCCACGCTGCCGCTCCCCGTAAGGGGGATATTAATGTTTTGCGTGGCAGCCAGGTTGCCGTTTTGGGCAGTGTTAGTAGTAGCGCTTCCCGTGTTTGAAGGGATATTGGTGGCGGTACCTTGTGCAGTTGTCGTCCCTGTGCGCCCACCACCTTGGCCAAACAGGCCCTGTGTGACATCCGAGCTCTTCGAAAAGAGCCAAAACCATGACGCCAGCATGAGCGCCACTAGTATGAGCGCTCCTAAGATAATAAGTATTGTGCGTCTGGTCATAGCTAAGTCCCGGACACGAAAGCGCTCCACGAGGCTCCCGGCTCGTCCTTGCTAAAAAGTATACCGCTCTTACGTAAGGTACCTGCGATGGTTGTTAACACGCGTGTTGCTTCATCGCCTGCTGCTTGAAAGTTCGACAGCCCAGCAAGCCCACGCAAGGGGTCGCCGACGATAACCCGGAGGTCACCAACCGCGCTCCACATCCGGGCGATATCTTGCACTAGTTGCAAGTGGAGCGGTATGAGTGTGCTTGGGACTGGCAGTGCCGCAAGGTCATCCGCTAGGGCCATGTACTCTGCCTGCGCCGCCGAGAGTCCCGATACATACTTGGCGTCGTTGTAATCGACCGCTTGGCCCACTGCAACAAGTACCGTTGAGGCGCTGGCCTTGGGGTGGAGAGCAAAAGTCGTCATAACTTTGTTGCCGTAGGTGCGCAAAGAGTCGTTATTTTGAGCCACGGACGTCAGATCGGCCTTGGTGTACATTTTGGCCGACGCTTCGGCCTGTATCGAGGCATTTGCCTCAGCTATGAGCTCTTCTTGGGTAGGGATATCATCCCCAAGCCCCTGCGCTTTGGCGTTTGTGAGCTTAATAAAGAGCGAGCGAGCCACCGAGTCGGTAAGGTTGTTGCTCTGCACCCCGGCGACAAGCTCGCTAACTAGCGCCTGGTCGGGCGCCTCGGGGAGCGAAATGCCCGAATTAAGCTGTATCTCCTCGAGTGTCTTTTGCCAATCTTCCTGCGAGGGCACGTTGCTAGTGGTGGCGGCCAACTGGGCTCCCTGTGGGCGACCAGTAATATATTGCGCGGCGTATACAATCCCCCCGGAGATTGCCAAAGCCCCTACGATAGTGATGAACTGTGTACTAGGGAGATACTGCCGTACGCTCATACGTACAGTATACTTTATGTATGCAAAGCTCCCTTAAATTTTTAACCGCGACCATGCTTGCAGCGAGCCTACTTGCTCCCCTGTCGGCCTCTGCACTCGGTGCATCGTTTGGTGGTCGTGTAGTAACGATGGTCCCTTGTATAAGTCCCCTCGGGCCCTCTATTTGGTTTACTATTGTGCCCGCGAGTTTGTATCCGGTCTTTAGTTTTATCTGGACCCCCGCAACGGCAACTTTTTTAGCAGGCCCCCCTACTCACCCAGGTCAACAAGTGCTCGGTGTTGCTGATGTTCCCTTTGGTTGTAAGGTCGGAATAGTGCCATTTGTTGGGCAGCGTGTGCAGGTTATCGGCACGAGCGCTATCTAGTGCCCTGCTAATTTTATCCAAGCCTCGAGCGGAACATCCTCGGCTCGTGCCTTTGGCGATACTCCAACAATCTGCAGATTGTTGGAGTATTCGTGCCCCAGGTTGCTAGCAAGCATTTTGCGCTTTGAAGAAAATCCTTTTTTAACAAGCTCAAAAAACTTTTCTTCATGCGCCGCGTTTGTAAAACGGCTGCGCGAAATATGTCCAACCGCGAGTATTGCGGAGTCTACTTTGGGTGGTGGGTTAAACGCGCCAGCCGGCACGGTCTTAACGTACTTCACATCGCCGTATGCTTTGATCGATAACGACAAAATACTTTCTTTTTTGCTACGCGCGATGCGTTCGGCGACTTCTTTTTGCATCAAGAACACCAGCACGCTTGGTTGATTCTTTTCGCTCAAAAACTTTTTCAGCAGTGCGCCGGTAATATAGTACGGGATGTTGCCGACGAGTTTGTACTTTTTTGGTGCCACAAAATCTAACGCGTCGCCTTCGACAACTTCGAACTTTTCGTTCTTAAACTTCCCGCGCAGCACGTCAATAAGTCGCGAGTCTTTTTCGAGCGCGACAACGTTAGCACCGCGCTCGAGTAGTACTGCGGTGAGTGTCCCCTCGCCCGGGCCGATCTCTATCACAGTGTCGCCTTTTTGTATGTGCGCAGCATCGGCAACAAGCCCGAGGTAGTGTCGGTTGTTTAAAAAGTGCTGCCCGAGCGATTTCTTTTTGGTAATCACGATGAGCGAATCTTAATCCAAGTATATCGTTCTGCCTATACGCTCCGGGTTCTCGGCCACGAGGTGTTCATCTGGTACATCATTTAAGAATTGTGACGGGAGTGTGGCGTTTTTGCTCCCAAATACCGTGCGGTACGATGCGTAGGTTAAGTAGAGCTTCTCGCGCGCGCGGGTCACCGCCACATACATCAGTCGGCGCTCCTCTTCTTGGTCGCGGTCGGCCTCATCCTTTTGGTATGGGAAGAGGCCTTCTTCAAGCCCGGTGATAAACACCACTTTAAACTCTAGGCCTTTGCTGGCATGCACGGTCATAAGTCGTACGGCGTCGGTGTCGTCTTTAAGTTCGTCTTGGTCGCTCGCCAAGGCGGCGCTCTCTAAAAACTGGTCGAGCCCCTCGCCTATGGGCAGCTGGTCGTAGCGTGCTGCGAGCACGATAAGCTCACGCAAGTTCTCGAGTCGTTCTGCGCCCTCGAGTTTGTCATCTTTAAATACGCGCTCCATACCGCTCTCGGTAATAACAAAGCGCAACAGTTGTGATGGCGGCAACTTGGTCGCGCGGTCTTTAATTTTGGCGAGCAAAAGTTTAAACGCATCTACCTTTACTCCCGCGGGTTGGTTACTTAGCATTTTTAAGAGCGTCACTTTGCCAATGCCGCGCGGCGGCACGTTGGCGATGCGTGCAATATCTGCAGGCGTCTCGTTGATGGCGGCACGAACGAATGACAGCGTGTCTTTAACCTCTTTACGCTCAAAAAAGCGCGTGCCCAACACTTGATAAGCGATACCGCTCGCGAGCAACTGCTCTTCAAGTGCACGCGACTGAAAGTTGGCGCGGTACAGCACAGCGAAGTCGCGCGGGCGCTTGCCTGCCGCCAAGCCTTCCCGAATAATGCGCGCGACAAAGCCGGCCTCATCTGTTTCATCGAACGCCATGTAGAGCGAAATCGGTTCGCCCTCGGTATTTTTGGTGTACAAATTTTTCTCGACACGATTGTTGTTTTTGGCAATAAGTTTGTTGGCAGTGTCGAGGATAATTTGTGTCGAACGATAGTTCTCCTCGAGTATCACTGTCTTGGTGCCCGGGTACTGTCGCTCGAACTGCAACAAGTTTTCTATTTGCGCGCCGCGCCAGCTGTAAATAGTCTGGTCGATGTCGCCCACTGCACAAATATGTTTCTCTGGCCCCACAAGCAGTGCCGCGAGTCGCGCTTGGATAAAGTTAGTGTCTTGGTACTCATCTATATGTATGTAGCGCCAGCGTGCTTGGTACGCGCGGCGTATGTCGTCGTGTTTCTCCAACACCGCGACTGCTTTTAGCAACAGGTCATCAAAGTCGAGCGCGTGGTCAGTCCGAAGCGCGTGTTCGTACTTAATCCACGCGGCACCTACGGTGCGCTCCCAGTGCGTTTGTGCACCTTGAGCAAAGTCATCGGCGACTATACCTTCGCCTTTTTGTTTAGACGCAGTGCCGAGCGCTGTGCGAGCCTCGATCTCCTCACTGCCGACCTCTTTGAGTGCGCGCTTCATCTCCCTAAGGCTGTCGGAGCGGTCATAAATAGTCGGGCGGCGTTTGTACCCCAGCAACTTGTAGTGCTCCTTAATAATGAGAAGCCCGAGGGAGTGAAAGGTCGATACATGCGGCATAGTTTCAAGGTTCGACCTTGGAGAGCCTTGGGTAAGGCTCGAACCTTGGACCCTCTGACGCATTTCGGCGGCGGCTTTGTTGGTAAAGGTGATAGCCAAGATTCGCTCGGGGGCGACCCCGTTCTTTATTATTTGCCCAATGCGCTCGGTAATGACCCTGGTCTTGCCGGCCCCTGCCCCAGCGAGCACCAACAGCGGTCCATCTGTTGCCAAAACGGCTTCTTGTTGTGCACTGTTTAAAGCGAGGGGTGCGTTCATATACCTATAGTAGCGCAAAAGCCCTTATTTTTAAAGCTTTTTTGGCATTTTTGGGTTCATCTTGTCCACAGAGTTCACAAAGGCGGGTTGCCAGCGGGACCCTAGGTGGCTATCATGGCACTACCACAGCAATTGGAGCAAAAATGTGGCTCAACAAAGCCATATTTTGCGGAATCACGCAGTATTCAGGTTATATTCCCTTGAATCTAAGAACTAACATACGAAAGGCCCTATACTCATTCGCGCTCCTCGTGGGCGCATCTTGGGGTGTGGCCCCGCTATTCGCCTCGGCGAGTATTTTAAGTTTCTTCACCCAG
>Ga0114930_10001210_pt1 | contig 25176 bp, 24 predicted proteins | sample AnhtaG_FD_87300 | JGI IMG/M metagenome (GOLD analysis project Ga0114930, IMG submission 87300) | Deep subsurface microbial communities from Anholt, Denmark to uncover new lineages of life (NeLLi) - Anholt_01485 metaG | ecosystem: Environmental > Aquatic > Marine > Oceanic > Sediment | place... | reverse complement strand
GGGACCGGGACGAGACCGGGGGCAGGCAGCAGGCTCCGATCCCTGCTTCGTGTCGGCGTGACCTCCTCTCGATCTGATCAAAGAAGGGAGGAAGGTCAAATCCCCTCTGCAGCGTTCCTGCAGGAAGAGACCGCGAGAGTCTTCCGGCAGGCCATCCATCGGATGATGGCAGTACGGGACTTGGGAGGTCTCAGCCCTGCTCGTATGCGGCAGATCCTCGGGGAGGATGCTAGCACGCTGTGGCCTGTCAATCCGTTGGGCTCCTGAGTTCCCTCCACTTATTACACCCCTTTTTGCTATCTCCGTGCAGCAGCCTGCCCACCACCTCCTTGGGCAACGAGGCTGCGATCTCCCTGGTCTGGCCATACCTCCCTCTGGACACTACCGGTGCATTGATCAGCCCGTATAAATCCAGGAAGCTGATCATGTCCGACACGCGTCTCTGCGCAAGAGGCTTGATCTGTTGAGTTTGGGACAACTGACTGTAGACGGCATACACCTGCCCAGTGCTGGACTTGCAGCGACCCTTCGCAAGAGACACGTAGCAGGCGATCAGGCTGAGCTTCTGCTGGGTAGCCAAAGCGCGGATGAACTCCTCGGTCTTGTCCGCTTCCAGCGTCTCGGCGGCGACCTCGACCTCCTTCTGGGTGAGTCGGCCGGTCGTCTCCTCGGCCACCTTGGCTGCCTTGACCAGTAGCTCCACTGCTTTGCGAGCATCTCCCGTCTCACGAGAAGCATAGGCGGCTATCCTGCGCAACGCGCCCTCCTCTACCTTGCTCTCATCCAACGCCTTCGCCACTCTCAGTCTGAGGATCTCACACAAGTCCAGGGCGTCGTAGGGCTCAAAGATGAAATCACTTTTCTTCAGAAAGCTCAGGATGCGTGGGTCGAGAGCTTTCTCCCGGTCCAATCGGTTGGTAAGCATGATCAGGATCAGTCGGCAACCCACCTTGCGGGGGAGCGTCTTGCCCAGAAAGGTCAGGAGAGCGTCTGCGTTGGGGCGTACGTTGTCTGCCTCATCGATCAGAAGGCACAGTGGGCCGTGATACCTGTTCATGATCTCAACGATACGCTCCTGCATGTACCCGATGCGGATGCCCTTGCGGTGGCGTCGTCCGCTACCATCCATCGCCAGCGCGACCTCGTCCGGCTCGTGCCACGTGGCGGGGTCGCTAAATGAGAAGCGTTCTCCGTACCAGGTTGTATGCCCCGGCGGGCGTTTCTCGGCCGCTGGCAATGGCTGGCGGTACAGCGTGCGATTGCCCCGATTCTACGCCTGTTGACAAGACGCAAACGTAGACCATATGATAGGCGTGCTATACGCTGTGTCAAAGCATCGACTCGTTTCGGATGTTTAGCCCAGCTTGTGCTCGTGTCAGTGTTGAGATCTCCTGACACCGATGATGCGCGATACTTTGGACAAGGGGGATTGACGATGGTGGTTACCGCATTACCCAGACCGGCAGAGGTCTCGCAGCTATGGGAGCATGCTGATACTCCACGTGTCCTTAACCTGCGACACCGCGTGCGCTCTGCCATGGAAGAACCCCCTTTATCTTGGACCTGTCCCTCACGCATCGATGATCGCTATATGTCTGAGCCACTTCCCGTGCGAAAAGCACGTGCCATCGCGCTGAAACTCAGCCTAATGCCAGTCGAGTTGTGGGAAGGACAGCTCTTCGCGGGATCGATGACCTTGGAGCACCCCCACGTGCACTATGAACGAGGCTTCCCGGACTATGCCACTGAACAGGAACATGCACGAGCACTGGCTCTGCGCCTGACTATCCTCTCCGTTTTTGGCCATATCGTGCCTGACTATCCCCGACTGTTGCACAAGGGCTTGCCAGGCATTATGGCCGACGCCAAGACTCAGCGCGCTAGGGCCGAATCTGACGAAGAACGAGCCTTTTTGGACTCTGTCGAGATCGCCCTCCAGGCGGTGATCGACTATGCCGAGGGGCTCGCTACCCACTGCGATGGTGAGGCAGCCACCTGCGAGGATATGGAGCGCGCTGCGGAGTTACATCAGATGGCCGTCAACTTGCGGGAGGTGTCAGCCGGCCCCGTTCAGACCTTCTGGCAGGGGCTGCAGTCGGTCTGGCTGCTACACATGATCTTTCACTCGACCATGAACGGCAACGCCGTGGGGCGTCTGGATCAGTACACGTGGCCTTATCTTGAGGCCGATCTGGAGGCGGGTCGCCTCGACATGGCCAAGGCGGCCGAGCTCATCGCTTGCTTCTGTCTGAAGTTCAACGAACGCGCCAAGACCACCGATGATCAGCTGCCAGAGTCACGTGAGGAGCAAGAGCCCGATCTGTTTCTGGGAACCAGGAAAGACCTCGGCTCTCGACACGCTTCGACTTCGTCTCAGGCGGGTACGATGCGCGACCGCGTGGACGCCATCAATCATTGGTTGCAGAATATCGTTGTCGGCGGGTTGACGCCCTCAGGCGAGGATGGCACGAACCCTCTCACCTATCTGCTTCTGGAAGCATACCGTCGCAACCAGATGACGAATCCTCTCCTCACACTGCGCCTGCATCGAGACTCTCCTGATGAGTTGGTGCGCTATGCCTGTGAGGTACTCAAAGATGGCGGAGGCATGCCCGCTCTCTTTAACGATGAACAGCTCATTCCGGCGATCGAGTGCATGGGGATTCCTCTCGAGGACGCGCGCGACTACACCAGCGATGGTTGCTGGGAGACCATCATCCCTGGGCGCACCGACTTTGGATTCCAGCGCCTGAGCACGATGTTGTGCCTGGAGTATGCGCTCAATCGCGGTCGCTCACGGCAAAGCGGCCAGCTTCGCGGTCTGGACTTGGCTGATGCGCGCGACTTTGCCTCCTACGACCAGGTTTGGCGGGCCTTCCTGGCGCAGCTAGACCACATGATCGGGCGGCACGTGCGACACATCGCGGATACAGTCAACAATCGGAGCCTGATCGCCCCAGTGCCTCTGCTCAGTGCGCTCATCGATGGAGCTATCGAATCACGACGAGATATGACGGCAGGGGGGGCCAAGTATCGTACCCATGCGCTCCTGGCAGAGAGTGCCGCTCACACGATCGACTCGTTGGTCGCCATCAAGAAGGTGATCTTTGAGGACAAGACGGCCACAATGGCAGAGTTGTGCGATGCCCTAGACGCACACTTCCAGGGGTACGAGTCGCTTCGAGCAAAGCTCCTGGCTGCGCCCAAGTATGGCAACGACGATCCCTACGCCGACCAAGTGGGGCGAGAGGTCATCGATGCGTTCACGTCGATAGCCTTGAAGCACACCCAGGAGCACGCTGACATCGCCAAATGGGGCTGCGGCGTGGCGACCTTTTCTTGGTACATTGGCATTGGGGAGGGACTGGGGGCTTCGCCAGATGGCCGTCTCGCGGGGGAGCCCGTATCTTCCAACTTCTCGCCGGCCTTGGGTCGAGACAAGAACGGCATACCTGGGGCTATCCTCTCGTATGCTGCCATGCACAATTTCAATCTGCCGATTGGCGGTCCACTTGACCTGCGTCTGAATCGTGATCTGGTCCGCGGAGAGAAGGGGACGGACCGCATGGCAGCTTTGGTACGTAGCTTCGTCGAGACGGGCGGCGGCATGATGACACTGACGGTTGTCGACGCAGAGGAGCTGCGCGCAGCCCAGCGCGAGCCCGAGAAGTACAAGTCGCTGCGCGTCCGCATGGGTGGTTGGTGCGCGTACTTTACGATGTTGAGCCGCCAACAGCAGAAGCACCAGATACGACGCCAGGAAGGCCAGGCATGACAGAAGGCACGACAGGACGCGACATCGAAGGGCTCATCTTCGACGTCGACACATTCGCTGTCCACGACGGCCCAGGCATCCGCATGAGTGTCTACTTCAAGGGATGCCCTCTGGGCTGCGAGTGGTGCCATAGCCCAGAATCACAGTCGGCCAAGCCGCAGCTCATTCTCGCCCGCGACCGCTGCGTCGCCTGTGGAACCTGCGTTCAAGTCTGTCCCCAGGGAGTGCATCATTTCGACGACGGCCGACACGTCGTCGAACGGGACCGCTGTATCGTCTGTGGACAGTGCGCTCAGGCGTGTGTGCCCGGTGCTTTGGCGATCAAGGGATATACGATCACGGCTGGAGAGATCGTCGATCAGGCACGGCGTCTCAAGCCCTTCTTCGATAGCTCAGGTGGCGGGATCACGCTCACAGGTGGAGAAGTCACCTTGCAGGCCAGCTTTGCCGAGGCTATTCTCCACGGATGCCAGGCGATGGGGATCCATACTGCCATCGAAACCTGTGGCGCTTCCAGCTGGGATCGTCTGGAGAAGCTTGTGAGGCACACTGATCTGGTGCTGTATGATCTGAAGCTGATCGATGAAGAGGCCCATCGTCGCTGGACTGGCGGTTCGAACCGTCGCATTCTGGACAATGCGGCCAGGTTGGTTGGCCGGAACGTGCAGGTACGGGTGCCTCTGATCCCTCACATCACGGACACTGAAGAGAACCTGCGGAGCATCTTCGCGTTCGTGGGGCGCGTGGGGCTGTCTTCGGTGGCCCTGTTGCCCTACAATGCATCAACGGGCGCCAAGTATGAGTGGCTCGACAGGCCGTACGAGCTAGAAGGGAAACAGCAGACGGACGAGCAGCTAGAATCTTTCTTGGGCATGGCCCGCGAGGAGGGACTGGACGCGGTCGTTGATTGAACCCGGTGAGCTTGATACTTTGGACATAGGGCTCCGAATGTCCAGGGATGCTCTCGTACATTGGTCCCATCTTCCCCTTTTCTTCCTGGCATATCACCTTCCGCCCAGAAGTGGAGACTTTGACAAACCCCAAAAAGGATGCACAAAGACTTGACATCCTGCTGAGACTGTGATAGGCTTACGTTAGGGGAAGGAGTGGTCGGCTGGCTTCCGGCGTGCCTCTGTCATGGGCGTGGTCATGGGACGATTCGATTCTCCCTGCGCGGGATATTGCGCGTGCCAGTAGAAACTCTGCCCGCAGCCCAATGCAATGATCGAGACGTGCCGACTCTTGCAGCCATACGCCGGAGGCAGCAATACGCGCGAGGAACGCGCAAAGGAGGTGACAAGGAGAGAGAACGTCTCCTCGGGTCAGTAGGAAAGAGCAAGGAGAGCCAAGAAACGCAACCACACTAGGGAGGAAGTCGATGTGGACCAAACGTAGTCACGTGAGATGTGTCGCTCTCGCGTTTCTCGTAGCGCTGCTGTTGATGGGAGGATGTGCCCAAGAAGCCGTGCCGGCCAAGAGTGAGCTGACCTTCTGCCCGCCACTTTTGGGTGCCGGAGAGTTCGGCAAGATGCGTGGGCCTGCTCAGCAATTGGCTGACTACGTCTCCAGAGAAAGTGGCGTCAAGGTTGGTGTGTTCGTGCCCACCGACTATGGCAACACAATCCTCGGTCTGAAGAATGGAGAGTACGACATCGCCTATATCCCGGCCGGGCTCTTCCCCAAGGTTGAGGCCGAGGCGGGCGTGACCCCACTTTTCCTGGTCACGGTCGATGGCAAAGCCAAAGAAGACAGCGCCATCTACGTCAAGTCGGGAAGCGCCGTGCAAAGTCTGGCGGATCTTCGAGGTAAACTCGTTGCGGCCGCCGACCCATTCAGTGCCGCAGGCTGGCTCGTGCCGGCTGCCGAGCTGAAGAAAGCGGGCATCGATCCCATCTCTGACATCAACGTCAACTTCAGAGCCGTCAGCGCCGACAGCATTGTGGAGGTCTTGAACGACAAAGCGGACGCTGCGATCGCCCCCACGTCGGCGCTCAAGGACGACAAGGTCGCCGAAGCCGGCGGGGCGGGCCAGCTCAGGGCCCTGCAGGAGTTCAAGGACGTGCCCATCGGGGTGATCGTGTTCGGCAAAACGGTGACCAGGTCCCAGGCGACCAAGCTCAAGAAGGCTTTCAGCGGGATCGAGAAGTCAGGCGTCACAGGCACGAACAGTGACGGCGACTCGGTACCCTTGCTGGGAGTCTTGGGCTGGGACGGCCTCAAGGCTGCCAAGAGCAGTGATTTCAAGGATCTGCGCGAAAGAGCCCAGGTCATTGGCATGATCCCAACGGAATAGTAGCTGTGGGCTCACGCTTTGGCCTATTCGCCAATCAGTTCCTGAAGGAGGATAAGGATGTTAAAGCACTTCAAAGGTCACGGCAACCGGATCACAGTGGGTGGGCGCATATCCCGGCGAGCGTTGCTGAAAGGGGTCGTTGCTGGCGGCGCTCTGGCGGTGCTGGGAGGCGTTCTATCATCCTGCGCGCCAGGGAAGAGGGCCCCCGAAGTCACCGGTGTTGCGCGGCCGGCGGGCGAGGCAGCTAACCTCGTCGAATTCATGAACTGGGGTGCTATCGCCAACACGCCGCTGGAGACCGCGATAGATGCATTCACCGAGGCCACGGGCATTCAGGTCAAGGACTGGCCAGTTCCCGCCCGGTACGAGGACAAGATGCGCACTCTGCTGGCGGCTGGCACCACTCCCGATACGATGCGGGTCAACGATGACTACATGGTGGGCTACGCCTCCAAGGAGCAACTCATCGATCTGACGGCCTATATCAATGCTTCCGGCTGGAAGCGCGAGGACATGTTCGAAAAGGTCTACGACTTTGCCGCGAAGGAAGGCAAATACTGGCTGATATCCATCGGGAATCAGCCACGTGTGATCTACTACAACAAGAACATGTTCGACGCCGTCGGCGTTCCATACCCGCCCTCGGACTGGGACCCAGACAAAGGGTGGACGTGGGATGACTTTCTGGAGACAGCCAAGAAACTGACCAAGGGCGAGGAGCAATTCGGTTGCGCCGTCTACCATGACACGGGGTGGGAGGAGACTTGGTCCGTGAACAATGGCGCCCCCGGCATCTACAGCGAGGGCGGTCGCACGTTCACCCTGGCCGATCCGGAAGGTTTCGAGGCCATGCAGTGGGGATCGGATCTGACCTGCGTGCACAAAGTCCAGCCCACACGCGGCCTTCTGGGCCAGTTCAACGCCAACCAGCTTTTCATCGGCAGCAAGTTGGCCATGGTGTTCACCGGATCGACTACGACCATCTCATACCGGCGCGATATCATGGACTTTGACTGGGACATTGCGCCGGTCCCAATGAGAAAGAGGCGTTGGACAGAGGGCAGTCTGATCTGCTTCTGCATTCCCAGGGCGGGTAAGAACCCCGATGGGGCGTGGAAGTTGCTCGACTGGATGAGCAACGAAGAGATGGGTAAGATGTTCGCCGCCGAGCGCTACATGATCCCCATCCGCAAGTCTGCGGCGGTGCTCGTGCCCGATGGCAAGCCGCCTGAGAACGTGCACCTGTTCGGGGAGGGCAACAAGTATCACAAATCCGTGAACTTTGCCGAGTTCACCGAACGCGCGCGCTTCATCTATCGACCGCAGCTCGACCTGGTCTACACCTGCAAGGAGACTGCCGAGCAAGTGCTGACCGGACTGCGTCCTGAGGTGGAGGCGGCGCTACTCGGCGAGTTCTGATCGCGGGCCGAACTGGATCGCGGAATCAGATACTGGTAGGGTCACTGTCGCAGGCACTCGCGCGTAGATGAGCGCAATAACATGCGCGTGCGACGTGCTTGCGACAGTGATCGGTCAGTGCTGCGAGACCGACTTCTACCTTACTGATGCGAGCCCAGAGACCTGGCCATATCCCGTCGGTCTGTCATTCTGAGCGACCGAAGGTCGCGAAGAATCTCAGACAACTGGAAAAGAACGAGATCCTTCGTTGGGCGCAGGCTTGTGCCCAACGAAGGATGACACACAAGTGCCGTGGGGGTCCAGCGAGCCATGCTAGATCAGTAGCCGGCGATGGTCGCCGCATATGACCTGGAGGAACCAAAGTGGACAGCTTCCCCGCACTATCTCGCTCCCCCATTGATCAATTAGCTCTCAAGCTGGGGGTTTCTCGCCAGAGGCTGAGGAACAATATCGACGGGTGGTTGTTTGTGTTGCCTGCCGTTATCGGCATACTCGCATTTCGATTCTACCCTGTGCTCGTGTCGTTCGTGGCCGGTTTCACCAAGTGGGACGGCATGAATCCACCCGAGTTCGTCGGGCTGGGCAATTATGTTCAGATGGCTACTCAGGACTCGTTCTTCAGACTTGTCACCAAGAACACGTTTAGCTACGTGCTGACAAAGATACCGTTCACGGTCGTCATCGCCCTCATCCTTGCTCTGCTTACCAATCGCCACGGCCCTCTAAAGATCTTGTTCCGCACGGCGTTCTATACCCCGGTGGTGACCTCGACGATCGCCGTCGCCATTGTCTGGCAGTGGATTCTCGCCGGCCAGTATGGTCTGCTCAATTACTTCCTGGGCAAGGTGGGCATTAGCGGCCCAGACTGGCTGGCGGATACGTCCTGGGCCTTGATGGGTGTTGTGATCGTCAGTGTGTGGCAGAGCGTGGGCTATCCCATGGTCATCTACCTGGCTGCTTTGCAGGGCATCCCCGAAGTGATGTACGAGGCCGCCGAGATCGACGGGGCCAATTCTCTGCAGAAGCTGCTCAAGATCACGATTCCACTCATCTCGCCGTCAACGTTCTTCATCGTCATTCTGCAATTCATCAGCTCTTTTCAGATCTTTGGCTTGATCTACGTGATGACCGCAGGAACAGGAGGGCCGGCGAACGCGACCACTGTCTACATCCTCTATCTCTATCACAACGCATTCGGCTGGTGGAAGATGGGCTACGCCTCCGCAATGGCGTGGCTCCTATTCATCATCATTGGCCTGACGACGATGATCCAATGGAAACTGCAGAAGCGCTGGGTGTTCTATGCATAGATCGACTCATCGTGACCGTCCTCTGCCGAAAGCGTTTTGAGTATGCCCGGTCGCGGGGTCGAGCACTATGGGGGTGAAATAGGCGAATGGCAAAGGCAGCACAGATGGAAACTGCACTCGCTCAAGCTAGATCCAAGCGACGCCTTCTCATCCAGACCGTGGCGGTTGAGACGCTGTACTATGCGCTGATGTTCGTCTTCGTCGTGGCTTTTGCCATGCCGCTTGTATGGATGATCAGCACCGGTCTAAAACCCGAGTCAGAAGTAGTACGGTTGCCGCCCAAGTGGATACCGAACCCCTTCCTCTGGAGCAACTATCCGGAGATGTGGCGATCGTCGCCGTTCGGGGCGTTCTATCGCAACAGTACCAAGATCGCCACCTTTAACGTGTGTGGCGTCCTTTTCTTCTCGTCCCTGGCAGGCTATGCCTTTGCGCGCATCAAGTTTGTGGGGCGCGACATCCTGTTCTCCATCCTGCTCTCCACGATGATGATCCCGGGCGCGGTAACCCTGATCCCCCTGTACATCACGTTCAGGAACATCGGGTGGATCGATACCCACTACCCACTCTGGGTGCCAGGCATCCTGGCCAGCGTCTCGTCCATCTTCATGCTCAGACAGTTCTTCATGACCATCCCGCGTGAGCTGGAGGATGCGGCCAGGATCGATGGCTGTACGAATTTCGGTGTGTACTGGAAGATCGTGATTCCCCAGGTGAAGCCAGCTCTGGCGACGGTGGGCATCTTTGCTTTTCTGGGCTCGTGGAACTCTTTTATAGCGCCGTTGATCTTTATCAACTCTCTGGAGAAGCAGACGCTGCCTATGGGGCTGGCGCTCTTCCAGACAGAGTTCTCCACCAGTGTCTCCCTGACCATGGCCGCGGCGAGTGCGGTCACAGCTCCGGTCTTGCTCATATATTTCTTCGCCCAAGGCTATTTCGTCCAGGGCATTACGCTCACCGGCATCAAGGGCTGAACCGTGTCCGAGACGGCCCCACGGCTTTGCGGAGACCGCCCGAGCATGCTTTTGCTCACCACAGTGTTTGTACTCTCTCCGTTTCCACATCGACTGTCAGCGCCTTGGGTTTTGAATGCATCGGAGAGGATCTGCCCCCCCTAGACTCCAGAAAGAGGCAAAGAAGAATGAAGGTCTATCATGAGCCTGGGCGAGACATTCCTGTCGCCCGCCACGTGGACGTGGTGGTCGTCGGTGGCGGCCCCGCCGGGCTGGCCGCTGCCATCGCTTCGGCGCGTAACGGCGCCAGCACCGTTTTGCTGGAGCAGTTCGGCTACCTCGGTGGCACAGCCACGGCCTCGTTGATGGCTTGCATCAACGGATTCCGCAATCAAGTTGAGCCGGACTTTACCCAGACCGTGCGCGGCATCGCAGAGGAGATCGTCCTGGAACTGAAGGAGCTGGGCGGCCTGGGGGCAAGCCCTTATCCGCAGAAGGCCTATCCCACTGAGCCGGGCCAGATGGAGTACAGTTACGCCATCGACACAGAGATGTTCAAGTACGTGACGCTGAGAATGTGTGTGGATGCCGGCGTCGACCTGATGTTCCACACGTACTTTTGCGATAGCATCGTCGAGGACGATGTGATCAAAGGCGTCATCGTGGAGAACAAGTCGGGCCGCTCGGCCCTCATGGCTAAGGTCGTGATCGACTGCAGTGGGGATGGCGATGTGGCTTTTCGCGCCGGTGCGCCGTACTGGCAAGTGGTCAAGGATGAGGCACCGCGCCTGGTGGATGCCCTCATGTACCGCATCGAATTCGGCGAGACACGGCCCGAGAAGCCATACACCTGCGATTTCGGTTCGCATGCTGTAGTCTGGGGCCCGCGGGCAGAGCCGATAAACGGCGTCAATGCGGATGATCTCTCCAAGGCAGAGGTCGCCACGCGGCTCCGGGTCTACGAGGATCTCAAGGAGAAGCAGGCCCGAGAGCCAAAGCTCGCGGGCGCCAAGGTGATCGAGACGCCGCCGTTGTTGGGGATCCGCCAGACACGCTTTGTCGAGGGGGAGTACAAGTTGACGGCCGAGGACGCTCTCGAAGGGCATCGCTTCGACGATGTCGTCGCGATCAGCTCTTGTGCTGTCATCCACTACTATGGCTACCGGCGGTATCTGGAGCACGAGGGCTACGACATTCCCTATCGCTGCCTGGTGCCCAAGAAGGTGGACAATCTCTTGGTCGCTGGACGTTGTCTCTCCAGCGAGCAGCAGCCATACGAGTCGCATCGGGCCATGATCCCCATGATTGCCACGGGCCAGGCAGCGGGCACGGCGGCTGCCCTGTCTGCCAAGATGGGCATCAGGCCTCGAGATCTGGACGTAACCGCGTTGCAGAAGACGCTTGTCTCCCAGGGCGCTGAGCTCAGGCGCACCTTCGACGAGTGAGTCAACCGCGCGTTCCTGGGCCCCTAACCTCTCAGGGACCCAGCTTGGTTTGTTGAGATCGGAGGGTGGTGAGATGAGTGGGCAAACACTGCATCGCGTGCACTGGGTGCAGGAAGTCATGCGCTTCGGGCAGATCAATATGCGGGAATTCGAGCCGCCGCACGTGGATGTCGGCTGGTGGCGGGACTTTTTCAGGCGCTGTGGCATTCAGGCGGCCACGCTCAACGCCGGAGGCATCGTGGCCTACTACCCCACCAAGCTGCCGTACCATTGGCGCAGTCGTTGGCTGGGCGATCGCGACGTTTTCGGTGAGCTGGTGGCCATGTGCAACGAAGAGGGCATCCGTGTGCTGGCCCGCTTCGACCCCAGTCGCATGCATCAGGATTTCTACTACAATCACCCGGATTGGTTCATGGTGCAGGCGGATGGGAACCCCTTGATCAGGCGGGACCGGGTCACCAAGACGACGGGCCCGGAGCTCTATTACACGTGTATCACGGGCCCCTTCTACCATGAGTTCATCCCCCAACTCTTCGCCGAAGTCCATGCCAGCTACAGCGTGGACGGGTTCTACGGCAACGGATGGTCCGGCAGCCATGAGATCTGCCATTGCGGACGTTGTCGTGCACGGTTCAAAGAGGCGACCGGTCTGGACCTCCCGCGCGACAAGAACTGGGACGACCCTGTGTGGCGCCAGTGGCTTCGGTGGCGCACTGAGCTGGACCGTGATCTCTGGCAGTTCTGGGACAAGACAACCCGGGAGATCAAGCCTGAGACAGTCTTCTGGGGCAACCACGGCATCGGCGCAGTCGCGCGTTTTGCTCAAGGCACCAGTGCCGATTTCCAGGGGCGCAGGGGTTATGACCCAGTCTGGCTGGCGGGAGAACAGGCGCGACGAATGGCTTCCGTGACGGATGGAAAGCCCTACTTCCATATCTTCTGCGGCAACGCCTACTCTCGTCACCACGCGCGCCCCGACGCTGAGCAGCAGCTTTGGGCAGCTAGCGGCCTGGCATCCAACGCCCGTCCCTGGTTCACCATCATCGGTGCGATTCAGGAAGACAGGAGACAGTTCGAGCCCATCGCGCGGGTGTTCGAGTTCCACAAGGAGAATGATGCCTACTGGCATGGCCGCGAATCTCTGGCCAACGTGGCCCTGTTGTGGAGCGAGCATCAGGCACGTCTCTACGGGCGCGACGACGTGACCACTCGGGTCACAGAACACTTCCGTGGCATGTACTATGCGCTGATGCGGGGCCGCATACCCTTCGACTTGATGCATGAGGATTGGTTGTCGGAGGAGGCCTTGGCAAAGTACAAGGTGCTCGTGTTGGCCAACGCGGCAGCCCTGTCAGATGCACAATGTGATGCCATCCGCGCCTTTGCCCAAAAGGGTGGCAGCATCGTGGCGACGTATGAGACGTCGTTATACGATGAATGGGGACAGCCACGGGGAGACTACGGCATAGGGGACGTGTTGGGTGTTCGCAGCGTGCGAGGCAAGGTGATGGGGCCTCTCCTGCACTCCTATCTCCGCATCGTTGCCGAGCATGAGATACTGGCAAGCATAGATAACACGTCCATCACTCTCAACAGTCTGATGCTCGCGCCGGCCCAGGCTACGACCAACGATACAATGTCACCTCTGACACTGATCCCGCCCTATTCCTGGCTCCCACCGGAGCTCGCCTTCCCTGAGATTCCTGAGACGGACTGGCCTATGGTGTTTGTCCGGGAGGTTGGCCAGACGCGCACGATCTACTTCCCGGGCGACATGGATCGCCTCGTCTGGCTGGCCAACTTGCCTGACGCACACCGTATTATGAGCAATGCTGTGCGCTGGGCCGCGAGAGCGGATTTCCCAGTGCAGGTGGCGGGCCCCGGCCTTGTCGAAGTCACGGCCTATGGTCGCCCTCAAGATATTCAGATTCACCTGGTGAACTACAGCAACCCGGATGTGTGGCACGCTCCGATCCACGAGATCCTGCCTGTGGGAGCACAGACTGTCCGCGTGCGCGTGTCCGAGGATAAGACGGTCACGTCCGTGCGACTGCTGGTAGCTCAACGGGAAGCCCCGGTTGATGTCGAATCCGGCGTCGCTACGGTTCAAGTGCCCTGCGTGACCAGCCACGAGGTCGTCGTCTTGGCCTTGAGCTAAGCCCTGCTTGATCTTGGCTACATGCATCAGCGAAGCATAGGGAGGAGCTCTGCGCGTAGCGGAGGTCGTTGTCAAGATACTGGAGATCGAAGGCATCGAAGCTGCCTTCAGCATTCCGGGAGCGGCTATCTATCCCGTATACGAGTTTCTCGGTCAGTCGAAGCGGATCGAGCGTTTCACGGCGCTCGCCATTTACACTTCCGGGCCGGACGCCACCACGGGAGTTGCCTTCGACGCCGTACGTGACTTCGCCCAGACTGGATGCGTTGCGGGTGAGTAGGGGAGAGCACCCAAAGGCCTCCAACGGATGTCGGGCGGAAGTGCGTCTTCTGGACTGACTAGCTGGCGATTCGCCGGAACCAGCAGACAGGGGGACTGAAGGATGGATACATTGTCAACTAGCAAGTCTCGATCGGTCAATATCACCATAGCATACAAGACAACATCACCGCTACTGCGCTTCGCAGCGCAAAAGCTCGACGAAGCGCTGCATGAGATTGCGGTGAGTGTGTCGCACAATGACTTGGTCGATGCCCCTCACGACGCAGAAGTGGTAATTATCCGGCGCAAGGAGGAGGCCGACGAGGCGGGTTTGCGGCAAAGACTCGATCTGCCCGCGTCTGTCCCGCGAGAAGGCTTTCACCTCTTCCCGATGCGGGGCAATGGCACAACGGCGATCTGCGTGTACGCGCATGACGACGCAGGCGCGATGTACGGCACGCTGGAGCTAGCAGAGCAGCTTCGAATGCGCGGGGCTTTGGAGGCAATAGCGCAAACCTCCGCAGTACCGCGATTCGGCTTCCGTGCGATCAAATTCAATCTCCCCTGGTCTCCCTATCGCTCTGGTCCTGCAACGGATGTGCACCTCGACCTCTGCCGAGATCTGGCGTTCTGGGCGTGCTTCCTGGATATGATGGCAGAGAATCGATTCAACGTTCTCTCGCTCTGGAACCTGCATCCTTTCGTATACATGTTCCGCCCCACCAACTTCCCGGAGGCGTGTCCCTTTTCTGATGCTGAACTGCAGCGCTGGAAAGGATTCTGGCGCAGCCTGTTTCGCATGGCGAAGGAACGGGGGATCGAGACCTATGTGGTCAACTGGAACATCGTCGTCTCGCCCGAGTTCGCCAAGGCATACGCAGTACAGGAGTTCAATGACACATCTGAGCTGGTCAAGCGCTACACGCGGGAATGTGTCACCCAGTTGATTGACCAGTACGATGATCTGACTGGCGTCGGCGTCACGCTGGCCGATTGGATGAATGATATGACGCCCAGGGAAAGAGAGGACTGGATCGAGGACACATTCATAGCTGGTATGAAGGCCGCCAAGCGCCCGGTGAAGTTCATTCATCGGTCAGTGCTGGCTGGTTCACCTGTCGAGATGAGACGCGTTATCGACAACGCCCAACTGCCGGATCCGGTGCTCGTCGAGATCAAATTCAACTGGTCCCATGGGCATTCGACGCCCACGCTCGCCATGACCCACGACTACCACTCGGGCGCCATCGACGAGCGTTTCTGGAAACCCAGGCCGACGAACTATGAGATCATCTGGATGATCCGTAACGAGGATTTCTTTATCCTGCGCTGGGGGGAGCCCGATTTCATGCGCGAGCACATCCGTGTCAACGGCGCGGAGTATGTGGGGGGATACTTTGTGGGGTCCGAAGGGTACATTCCTGCTCAGGACTACTCACACCGTCTCCATAAGCACAAGACGTGGCGGTATGCCTTTGAGAAACAATGGCTCTTCTACACGCTTTGGGGACGGATACTGTACGAGCCTGCGACACCAGATAGCGTCTTCGAGGCCGCGTTTGAGCAGCGCTACGGGCAGGACATCGGACGGGACATGCTCAAGGCCTACAAGCTGGCCAGTCGCATGCCCATGCGATTGGCTTCATTCCATGCAGCAACCTGGGATTACACCCTCTATTCGGAGGGGTTTCTCGCGCCCGTGGGGACACGCCATGGCCTGCATGACGGCGTCTCTGCCTTCATCTCAATCGATGAGCTGATCGATCACAGGACGCTCGAGCCGACCTACCTCTCCATCGCCGATTATGTGGCCAGCCTGGCATCGGGCGGAGAGGCGCCCGACGGCATGACGACACCTCTGGCGCTGGCGGACGAACTGGAACGCAACGGCAATACCGTGATTGGGATCGTAGTCTCGCTGCGCTCCAGAGTCAACGCCTTTTCAGGCGCTTACGAGTGCGAACTGGACGACCTCGATGCTTGGGCGCACCTGAGTTTGTACTGTGCCGACAAGTTGAGAGCTGGGGTGGCCCTGGCCACGTTCCGAAAGACAGGCTTGCAGAGCGAGAAAGAGCGAGCCATCGTCCTGCTTCAGACTTGTGTGAAGCACTGGGGCAAAGTCGTCGCTGTGACGGATAGTCACTATCGAGAAACGCCTCACGTCAGCGGCGAGGTGTTTTCCTGGGCCAACTATCGCGATCAGGTTGATCGAGATATAGCCATCGCAAAGGCCGCAGGATAGCTTATCGGGAGCCATGCACTATCCCGGACGCAGATGCCGACCTCTGTTGGCTCCCGTTGTTGCGCGAGTTTCTTTGACATGGGGATGCGTGCGAACATCGTTTGTGGTGCAGGCGATGTTCGCACGCATCCTCACGTCTATTCCGCCAAGCATATCAGGAGGAGGATATGAAGGTTACCCAACTTGAAGTCACCAGCCACCGACGCGAGCGCAATCCCGATCCTATCGGAGACGCCATCCGAGTCCTGCCGGGCGCCGGCTCGGTGCAGGTGATCGCCCACACGGACGATATCGCATTTTGGCCATTGCGAAGACTTGTCTGGCCAGCAGGAGAGATCACAGATTGCAGAGTCTAGAGGGACGAGGCCAAGGAGGCGGTATGGGCGCGATCCATCGTGCAGATAGTAGTTCAAGACATTTGGTGCCCGAACGTTGGTGGGAAGCGGCACCGGCGTTGAAGACTGCTACGCTGAAGAGAGGTAGGCGCTACGGGCACGAGATCTCCATCGAACCAGTGAAGGTTGCAGAGCAACTCGATGAGATCAGGGTCCAGGGCTTTCAAGCCATTGAGGTATTCGCTCCAGCAGAAGGCCCCTACGCGTATTCCGGACTCGACACAACGAATAACTACCGCATCGATCCCGAGCTTGGCACAATGGATGATTTCCGACGACTGGTTCGCATCGCCCACTACAAGACCTGGGTCCTGAAGACCAGGCAACTTCACCCCGCGTTGCACCCTTTGGGCAAGCGCGGCAATCTGCCCACTAGGGCCGACGACAAACACTACGCCTTTCTATGCACGGCGGTGCGCAGGGCCACTGAGTAGAAGGGCTTGTCGTTGTGGGCCTTGGACTGGGCGTCCTGGGACTCCACCAGAGCAGCCTTGCATCCTCGCTCATGAACGAAGTGCAGGGCCTGCTCCAGGACAGGTTCTACCAATCGGCCAACGCTGACTTGACACCCGAGAAGCATAGCTCTGTGATCAGAGTAGACGCTACCTCATCATTGCCTCATCGCAGTCTGCGGCTCCCAGCGAGAGTGATCTCCGTTGCCATACAGGGAGGTGTAGCATGTGGCGGCACCGCTTTCGGCTCAACCTCTTCTTGTCCTGCCTTGCCTTCCTTCTGCTGTTGTCGATCATAGCCGCGGCGATCCTGGTCGTGGTCGCCAGCGGGCCGCTTGCCCAAGGGGACGGCTGGCTAGCCTCCGCAAACGTGTCCAACACAGAGGGGAGTTCCTACCACCCCAGGATAGCTGTGGATGCCCAGGACAGGCTACACATGGTCTGGTATGACTGGGTTGACCTCGAGGTCCATTGGCCTTACATCCTGTATGCCAGCAAGCCTGCGGATGGAGAATGGACGTCGTACAGTTACCTTCCCGGCAATGCTCAGGGCAGCATGCCTGCCCTGGCGGTCGGAGCGGATGGCGCGGTGCACGTCGTCTGGGAGGGGCAGGGCATCTGTTACGTCCGCCGCGATTCGAGTGGTACCTGGTCAGCCGTGGAGGATGTCTCCACGTTCGGCAGTATGCCCGATGTGGCCGTTGCACCCGACGGGACTGTGCACGTCACCTGGTGGCACCGCGAGGACTATCCCCATGATGCCCACATGTATCACTGCGACCGGTCGTCGGGGGGCGGTTGGAGCGCTCCAGTCTCGGTCTACAGCGGGGAGAATGCCAGCACTCCCCTCATCGCCACCGACACGGAAGGCACAGCCCATCTCCTGATCAATGCGACCGGTTACGAGATCCAGGCCATGTGTGCGTCCAAGCCGGTAGGTGGCGGCTGGTCAACGCCCCAGGAGATGTGGTTCGCCCCCTTGCCTTTGAGCGTGGAACAACTGGCCAGCGATTCACAGAGGAGACTTCACCTGGCCTGGGGATGGCAAGACGTGGGAAGTGGGCAGTGGGGCGTCAACTACGCCAGCAAGGCGTTGAGCCAATCCTAATCAGGGCCACGAACCATCTTCAGCGGCTATATCGACCGTATCGCCATCGCAACCGACGATAAGGGACTTCCTCACATCCTCTGGAAAACAGGTAGCGACCTGTGGTACGCCTTTCAACCTGCTGATGACGGCTGGTCTAGTCCCAGTGGAGCGGACATGAGCACTGGCCTGCTGCACTTTGGCGAGGCGTTATCCCTTGCTGTGGATAGGTTCGGTGTGCGCCACGCCGTGTGGGACTCGGGGCCGGTATACGAACCACCCGACGAGTACGAACGGGGCGAGATCTGGTACACCAGTCTGACAGGCCATCTCCCGGTGATTGCCTCGGCGGTCATCCCGCCTGAGGGCGGGTCGCTCGACGCGCCTGGCAATAGGGCGCAACTGGATTTCCCTTCGGGCGCGGTGGACCAGACCACGGTGGTGACCTACACCGAGACCAGTTCCTGGGCGACGGGTGACCTCTTTGGGGTTTGCTTCTTCGACCTCTCGGCCGAGCGCGTGAGCGATGGCGCCCCGGTGACCAGCTTCAGTCTTTCCTACACCATCACCGTCAACTACACGGACGCGGAGAAGGGGGCAGCCATCGAGAGCACCCTGGGCCTATACTGGCAGGACGGAGCCAACTGGGTGCTGGTGCCCACCAGCAGCGTGGACGCGGCGAATAACCGCCTCACCGCCACCGCCGACCACATGACCCTCTTCGCGGTGCTGGGGGAGACGAGGCGAGTGTACCTGCCGATCGTGATGAGGAATCAGTAGCCAGGAAAGGAGGGCACGTGGACAAAGAGGCATGAGTAGACCGGAGCAATCCCCATCGGCAGCAAGAACGAAAGGAGTGTCTGAAAATGAGGCGCACAGTAAACTTGATCCTGGTGAGCCTGCTTCTGCTGGCTGCGCTGCCGGTAGGGGTGACGGCTCAAACCGTACAACTGTACGATGGCGATGCGCGGTACTTTGACGACCCGCCGGACCTCATCGCCTATGCCAACATCAACCACGCAAGCCCACCCAGCGGCGTCACCATCACCGACGGCGGGGGTCTTTGGCGCCACTACGAGTGGATCGCGCTGATGCAACAGGGTCAGTGGATAGAGGCCACGTATAGTGGCCCGGACACGACCTCGGTCGGCGTGCAGCTTTGGGGCGATTCCAACGACGGCTGAGCGCGGGTACTGGTGGATGGTGCGGAAGTCTGGACCGGGGATACCTACGCCCCGACCGCCGTGGGATTCATCAAGTACCTGGAGATATCGGGCCTGACGCCGGGACCCCACACCATCAGGGTCGAAAACATGGGAATCCAAGGCACTGGCAGCGCAGGAGATGACGTGGCCGTGTACTTCTTTGGATTCGAGTCGGCCACCAGTCCGACCCCGCCGCCTACCGGTGGTTTCACCCTCTACGCCGTCTACGACCGGGTGGTGGACACCGACAGTCAGAATGTTGAGATCCTCCACGCAGCTATGAGCGGCGACGGCAGGACACTGATCTTTGCCGGCACGGACAAGACCACCGGCGACCCCGTCCTCTACACTGTGAACGCCGACGGCACAGGACTGACGCAACTCGCGCTGCCCGATCTCGGCGGGGCAGCGATTACGGCGCTGGCCGTTGACCAGGATGCCTGGCGGGCCTTCTTCCAGACGGGCGCGGCATACACCAGCCAGTTCTACAAGGTCGAGGTGACAAGCGGCTCGGTCAGCAAGATCTACGACGCCGCAGAGGACCCGAACACGCGCCCGTGCGACGGGATCCAGACCACCGCTGACGGGGAATACGTCTACTTCCTGGATGTCTCAGGCGGCGACGGCGACGTCTGGCGTATGAGCACGGCGGAGCAGGGGTGGTGAAGGTCATCGAGGACAGGGACGTGAGTAGCACCACGGCCTACGGTGTGCATGAATTCGCCATCTCGGCCGACGGGAGGGAGATCGATCCTTCATAGGAGCATTCGTGTGCCCGTGAGTGGGCCACGATACCCTTTCCGAGACCGCTGAGGGTCCACCTGTGGGTGGTCGTGCCATCGAGTCACAAGACGAGGCTTATTGGCCGAATCTCTGGGTGAGAGGTCGTCGCGAAACGCGACTACTTTTGAAGTTCTTGTCTGACTGTTTCAGCCATGAGTTTCGTTCCTAAAGACTCGAAGATTCTAAGGGACTCTTTGAAGCGATCCTCTGCTTTCTCATGTTGGTTCAAGAAATCCCGCTCAATCTGGGCTCGACGCATCAAAGCGTAGCCGTAGGAACACGAGGGTTTGGGGACGGTGCGGCCGATATCAAGGGCCTCACCAGAAAGGGTCACGGCTCTTGAGAGATCGTTTAGTGCGGCGTGAACCAGCGCCAGATCGCTCTTCCCCTCAATTATCAAAGCCCGAAATCGCAGATCCTCAGCCAGTTCAAGAGCCTGCTCCATCCAGCCCCTGGCTCGCTCATAGTAGCCTTGCTTGAAGGCAACTATTCCCAAAGAGGTCATGTTTTTGGCTTTCCAAATCGTGTAGCGCGGATCAGCGGGCCATTTGCCAAGGCCGGTCTCAAGAAGACGGTAGGCCGTAGTGAGGTCTTCTACTTTGCCCTTGTTCCTAGCCATGCGACTGAGATTGTACAAAGCCAAGGCTTCTACTTCAGGGAAGCCTTCATTCCTCGCGATGTCTCTCTGTTTACTGAATGCTGATTCCGCCTCATCCAAACGTCCTTGGCTGAGGTGTGTCCATCCGATGTCAAAAACTTCAAACCAAGCAGCCTTTCTGTGTTTGCCACGCAGACGGCAGGCACCTACTGCCGAACGAGCCCATCTGATTTTCTCATCTAGGAGGAACCATATACCTAGGAGAAAGCCGAATAAGTCGAACAGCTCAATTGTCAACTCCAAGACCTTGAACAGGCACACGTTCTCGATGTTGCGACTATGCACTGCTAACGCCTCAAGACCCTGTAGTACCCGGAGGACGATCCATTTCCTGTCGCCTTGGAAGCGAAGCAGCTGCTGGTCTACAGATATGCCCGTTGCGATCCGAATAAAGTGCTCGGCTAGGTTCTGGTATGCTTGCGCCAAGAACACGTTTTCGGCAGAGAGTTCTAATGACGAGGCCATCCCTTGTGTTCTAAAGAACAGGAATACAAGGGGCCGCACACGGTAGGATGAGTCCACTCTTGCCAAAAGGTTGAACTTCACAAGCCTCGCGAGACCCTCCGCTGTAGCTGCTACACTAAGCGGACTTGCTTGGTGAATATCTTCCACGGAGACGGTGTACTCGGCAAACATGGACATTACTAGCAGAGCTTTCCTAGCAGCTGGTCGCTCCGCTGCAACGTCGTACATTGGTTTGATGGCAAAGTCGGTTATGATGTCCGGGGACCCTTCGAATCTCGAGATCGCCTCGTTAAAGGAGAAACCGCCGCCAGCCATGAGCCTTATCACCGATGTTATGGTGAGGGGGTTTCCGCGGGCAAAGCGGTGAAGGTTAAGTTGATCATCCTCGGTTAGCCGAGTGGATCTGAGCCCGGACGCAACCAAGGAGGTGGCCATTAGCTCGCAGCTCTCATCGAAAGGCATCCCGGGGAGAGAAATACTCCAATCGGAGATAGTGGGCCTAGGACGACTGGTCAGCAAGAAGGTAGAGGGTCCCCCTAGTTCCCTCAGAATGGCGTAGAATTCACGAAGACCTTCCTTCTCCAAGGTCTCCAAGCTGTCGATGATCACAAGACAGCAACGTGGAGTTATGACATCGCGGATGATCCGGAGTTTACTCGCAAAGCAGTTTTCTGTTGTAACATCACGGTTCCCTAACACATGCCCGATTGTGTTCAGTATGTCATCACAAGACATAATGGGAGCCGCGACAGGAATCATGGCGAAATCGGGAGCATCAACTACCAATATCTCTTTCTTGGCAGAGGCCCATATAACGGCTTCAACAAGAGCTCTATCCTGACAGCGCCTAGCTATCTCATACGCCAAAGCGGTTTTCCCTATCCCGCCGGGGCCGTCCAAGGAAATGATCCTGAGTACCCCCCACTTGGGCAATTACTATCTCGGCAAGGGAGTCATTCATACTGTACCCAGGGGTGATGATGGGAGTTTGTTCTTCATCATTCCAGTTGTGGCGCTCCACAAAAGGCCCCTCGAAAGGGGGCGGGCCCAGATTGGATTTGATTGGTTCGAACATCCGTTCCTCCCGATCTAGAATACTAGCGGCCAGGGCCTCGCCAGCTCGACGCTTAAGGTCGCCGAAGGTAGTCTGGCTGATCCTGAGAACCTCTGCCACTTGCTGCCACTCTTTACCTCTCTGAACGTGATCTCTCAGTAGGAGATAGATGCGCCAGCGATCATCATTAAGGTCCTCTCGGCTGCTGGGTCTCAGACCATCTATGCCTTCCCACAACAAGCGTTTTACTCTTCGCCCAAGGTCGACAGTCCCATAGTCGGGGAATTCTTTTTTCGCCCTGGAGAGCGACTGCAAAGATGTCAGAGAGGACAAGCTGCCCAATTCCCTAAACCTTGCCCCCTTACGAGCAAATTCAAGCCCTTGCCTCAACTCCTTCACAAGCTGGTCGCCTTTGAGCTTTCCCATGCGTCTCTCCCTTTCTTGAGTCAACCCGCAAGGATCAGAGTTTATTCCTCACCAACTAGAAGTCAGGCCGAAAAGTCGTGGCTTTTCGATGGCTCATGTGACGGATACCCATGACGGGCCGTAGAAGCCCAATCTGCTCCACTTCTATGTGGAAATAGGGTCACGAAAAGGCCATTACCCCACCAGCATTCTTGCGAGGGAGCCTTCGGCCGGGGCGTTAGTACTACTTCGTTTCTTTGCTCTGAAGCCCGCGCAACCTGGTCGCCGGGCATGCTTGCAGGCCAAGAAACGGCCTCCAGAGTCGTTCTGACATCCATCCGGTGACACGCCTTGGCCATAGGGCCACCATTCTGACGAAGTAGTGTTAGGAAGCTGCTGCAAAAGTGATTGGTCTGCAAGCCTCACTACTACATATGGGTCTGTTAGCGAGGTTGACCGCTACCCATACTATGTCACCCGTGAAGCGTAGGACGTCTTCAACACGTTCCCAGGGATTCCCCATGTCAATGGCCGCCTATCTGTATTATCGTCGATCGCATCCCGGTCGTAAACTCCCGGAAGCGCGAATGGGGCCTTCCAGGAATGGAAATGCAGGCTTTTCAGGAGGAATGGCATTTCTTGGGACAAAATACGGCAATAATCTGGGCATTTCGCTACTATGGATGGTAGGTTCTTCCCGTTGTAGGAGCGGCGAACTAGCGGACGCCAGGGACACCGTGACAATTATACTAGGGGTGAGAAGGTTACTTCCGTGCTTTTGTCAAGAGGCCGACTTGCCAAGTCAAAGGGGGATTGCTCCGCACGCTCCACTCGAAGTCTGGCAGCGGGAATTGTTTCGGTCACACAAACTGTGGAACTAGGAAGGGGGAATCATGATGTCCCAAGCTACGATAGCGTCAGAGCTGGTAGCGGAGGAGAGGCGGTTGCGAGCTCTCTATGAGCATGTGTTGGCGTCCCATAACTTGTCAGACGGAGTAGCTCAACTGATCCTCGCTTCGTTCCAGGACAGAATCGCGGAGGTTGGGAAGGCACGCCGCCGTTTGGAGGCGGGGGTGTATGGGTTGTGTGAATGCTGCGGTTCGCCCATCAAGGAAGCGAGGCTAACGGCAAAGCGCGAGGCTTATTTGTGCATTGAGTGTGCACGACAACAAACGCGGTTCGGGCCGCCTCTGGCAGCGGCTATGCCCAAGCGAGGGTCGGCCTGGGACTAGCGAGAACGGCTGCGCCTCGGAGCATTGTTTGGCGACAAGATGCTTGCGGGAATGAAACTAGCCATTCGGACTGTCGCCCAGTGTGATAATTGGGGATCCGATTTGGATGCGAGAGGATTCTCTCAAGAGGGATCCAACAGCCAAACATCTAGGGTCGTGTTCCTTGGCACAGTCTAGCCTTGCCAACGCCAACAATGTCATTGGGGGGGCTTTAGCCGGAGGGGGGCAGCAAGAGCTAATGCAGCAAGAGCTAATGAAGAAGTACATCATAACGGCTTTTTTCCTTGTGGCGCTTGTCGTCTTGGGATCCACCATAGGGTGGTGGATTCCTCGCCTGTCCGAGTATTTGGGCGAGGTCAAGAACGAGCACGACACGCTTCGCGGTTTGGCGGCCTTGGGGCAGTTGATCCTCTGGGGAGGAGCAGGCCTACTGACGGCGATACAGACCATCTGGTATGCTCTGGTAAAGAGAGTCAGGCGGGAGGGAAGAAATCAACACCAAGGTGGAGAGCTATACGCAGCAGAACGATGACAACACTATCCGAGCTATTGTTCAAGCAAATCCAGCTGGGGGAGCTTTTGGTAGGCAGAGTGCGCTGCGTGTCTCGCCTAGATCAACTCAGAGCTACTGTGACGGAAGTAGTGAAGTGGAATGACTACAATAGGGACCTTGTAGAGGAATACGCGCGCTACCTGGGCAGAGAAGAATACCCCCGAGAAACCCTAGTGCCGGTGCATCCTTCTAGTTTCCGGAACGGGATTTCCAAGCTACTCGAAGTAATTGGGTTCCGCATTGTGCCTTTGAAGTCGCTCCGTCACCGCCTGGGTTTGCGGCGCAAAAGGGCGTTGGGTCCCAAAGAGGATCCAGAGGATCACGACAATCGCGTGTAGCCCCTTGTATTGGCCGGAAGCGCCTCGTACCTTCCACCCATACCTTTCGTCACCACTAGACGAGTGCCAACTTCTCCACCTCCCTCTGCAAGTCCTGCCCCGAGGGCGTGGTATAGATCCTGGTGGCATCCCCGCTCTCATGCGCCAGGAGCTGGGCCACCCTATCCAACGACACCCCCGCGCCCACCGGGTTCTTGGCGCCCATGACCCCACCCAATCCACAGTTGCCCGGACAACCTGTCAAGATTCTCTCCATCTTGTCCTTTCAACGCTACTAAGCTGTCAAAGCTCATTGCATGGCGCTGCTGAACCCGTCGCGCTGAGGCTTCTTCTTCCCAGGTCGAGAAAGCGAGACAAATGTGGTCGCCTCGTGGTAAGGCATGCCGTCATGGGTAGATGATGTTTGAGTTCCGCGGAATAATCAAAGGCGTGGGGCCGTCTGCCGGGAAAAACGACGCCCACACATGGGGATCAAAGGTACGCTTCACGAAACAGGCATAGTGAGAGGGCACCGCCGTTCTCAGCCCCAGCTTTTGCGCCAGCAAGACGCTCCCTTCAAAGAACGGGAAATCACCTTCCGTGGGGTGAGTGGTCAGAAAGCCGATATCCGGCTCCAAAGTGGCTATGGGAGCTATCAGTTCGTCAAGGTCGGCAAGAGTGTTGATGGCATCCCCCGTGAAATAGAGCTTGATC
>Ga0114930_10001208_pt1 | contig 25192 bp, 24 predicted proteins | sample AnhtaG_FD_87300 | JGI IMG/M metagenome (GOLD analysis project Ga0114930, IMG submission 87300) | Deep subsurface microbial communities from Anholt, Denmark to uncover new lineages of life (NeLLi) - Anholt_01485 metaG | ecosystem: Environmental > Aquatic > Marine > Oceanic > Sediment | place... | reverse complement strand
GTACCTCGGGGGCCGTGCGAAATCGGGGCGGCCCTTCTTCCTGTACTTCCCGTTAACGGCGCCCCACACGCCTATCGTGCCGGCGCCGCCGTTCCAGGGGAAGAGCCGGGCCACCCACTACGGCGACTTCGTGCATCAGGTCGACTGGACCGTCGGCCAGGTCATGAAGGCCCTCGAGGAGCACGGCATGGCCGACAACACCCTCGTCATCTTCACGAGCGACAACGGGTCGCCGGCGCGAACCGGCGACGACGCTTGCGGGCCCCCGGGGTCGCTCATCAAAGAGACCGGCCACAATCCGAACCGGCCGTTGCGCGGCATGAAGGCCGACGTGTGGGACGGCGGACACCGCGTCCCGTTTGTGGCCCGCTGGCCGGGCCGAATCCGGCCCGGGTCGACCAGCGAAGAACTGGTGTGCCTGGCCGACTTGATGGCCACGTGCGCGGCCATCGTCGGAGAACCGCTGCCGCAGAACGCCGGCGAGGACAGCTACAACATCCTGCCCGCGCTGCTGGGCGAGAAACCCGGCGAGCCCGTCCGCGAGGCGGTGGTCCACCATTCCGGGAACGGGGTCTTCGCCGTCCGCCAGGGCCAATGGAAATTGATCACGGGCCTCGGGTCCGGGGGATGGACCAAGCCGCGCTCGCCGAAACCCGCGCCCGGCGGACCCAAGGGCCAACTCTACGACATGCGCAACGACCTCGCCGAGGAGCACAACCTGTGGCTCGAGCGTCCCGACGTCGTCGAGCGCCTGAGCAGGCTGCTCGAAAGATACCAGGCCGAAGGGCGCTCGACGCCGCGCCGCGAATGACGGGAGGGACTGCGGAAGGCGCGTCACGTTGTCGTCACAGCGCGTGCGACTCCCCGCCCGAGGTCACAACGGTCTTTTCGCCAACGCTCAGCTCCAGCCCATCCAACCGCACCACGACCTGGTCGTCGGTCGTGCACTCGGCGTGGCCCGGCGATTGGCCGTCGTCAAGAAGCTCGAGTACGGTTACGAAATCCGCCCGCGGCCCGCGCTGACGGCGCACCACCACGGGTAGAAGCTCCTGCATCCCCTTTCCGTAGCCGAGGGCGGTGAATGCCTCGGATTCGTCCAGGACCTGTACATGGATACGGCGGTCTTTCCCGGTGCCGACGTTGAATGTCTTCAAAGGTTGAGTGAGTTCTCGGACCTCCTTCAGGACGCTGTAGCCCGGGCTCTCGAAGGCCTCTGTCATGGGTTCCGAGGCCGGCAGGTCGGCCAGCGTGCCCCGGAAGTGTAGCGGGAGGTCAAACACGGCGTCCTGCTCGGCGCGGCAGCGGAACACGTCGACAACCACCTTCTCCCCCAGCAGCACGGTCCGGTCCAGGACGACCCCCTTGTAAGCCTCGGTACACGTGGCCCGAACCAGCGACCAGCCTTGGCCGGTGGCGAAGGTCTCGAGCTCGGCCGGCCCGTTCCTCTGCTCCTTCTCATTGACGACTACGGTGTTGTGGGCGATGGTCTGCCGGAACCAGCCCTTTTGCATGGGATTGCCATAGGCGATACGGCCGGGGTCGACCAGGCGTTCGTCGTCGTGGGCGAACAGGACAATGTTGAGCCGGCACGGGTGCATGTGGCCCGCGCCGCCCCTCATGTAGTCGAAGAACACGGCGGTTTGCCCGTCGTGGTCGCGGAGGATGGCCACGCCTTGAGATTCGGCGTTGTAGGAATCCACATCGAGGCGCTCCTCGGCCTCGGGCGCCTCATCGACGCCCCACAGCAGGGCCCAGTCCGACTCGCGCGGCGGCAGCAGCGCGGCATAACGGGGATCGCCATAGCGCTGGTAGGCCACTTCGTAGCATTCCCGGTGGCTTGAGATCGAGCTGCGGTCGCTGTCGTTGACGCCCGGGAACGTGCGGTCCGGAAGGAGTTGGCGCAAGGGACCGTCGAACATACTCCGGACCTGGGGCAGGGCGTACAGGTCCATGCCCGCCCGTTGCGCGGCCTCGAGCAGGTAGATGTGGGCACTCAGGGCGTAGTAGTGGTACGAGGGCGCGCCTTCAAACCACATGCCGTTGTCGAGGACCGCCTCGCGCATCTGTCTCAGAAATCCGTGCCCCGGGTCATTGACGGCGAGGTCGATCAGGGCCTCGTCGGCGAGCAGGAAGCCCACCGAGGCGATGGCCCCATTGTGCCAGGACTGCCAATTCGAGAGGCCCGCCCGGTGGCGTCGGATGGTCTCGACCATGGGACGCAGCAGGCCCTCTTCGATGGCCTTGTGATCCTCGGCGGCGAAGCAGGGGGCGTCATGGAGTAGGTCATACCCCACGGCCAACACGCACAGCGACGTGGCTTCGTCGAGGGTCTGGGCGGCAAGCCGTGCGCCGGAGCGCCCGTCGCGGTTGCGCGTGTCGTGCAGTTTCAGGTCCCGGTAGAACGAGGCGTACTCCAACAAGATGGCGCGGGCGCGCTCGGCGTACGCCGGCTTGGCCTCGAACAGATGGGCCGTCCCGAGCGTCTTGACCGCGCCGAACCAATGGCCGTGGCGTTTCCGCACGTACACCTCGTCGTAGGGCCATCCCGTGTAGACCTCACCACACTTCGGGCACACGTGCTCGGTCGGCGACTTCGCCTTCAGCGTCGCGCCGTCCTTCTTGCACGTGTACCAGTGGGTCCACTGGCCCTCCTTGTGAGGGATATCCAGCGGCGCCGCAACCAGCGCCTCGGCCTCCTTCACGCACGTGTCTCGTATGCGTTTGGCCCACTGCTGTGTCTCGGCCCGCGCCCGCACGGCGTCGGCCTCCTCGAGAGTCAGGAACACATGCGGGTGCGCGCCCTCCGGCGCGTGAACGGCCACGGATTCCACGGGCTGCGCGGTTGAACCCGCCAGACCCGCTGAGAGAACCAACACAAGAATCATGTTCTACACCTCATCTCTGCCACTCGCGTCACGGATCGCACAACAACCTCCAGCTTAACCCCTCAATGTCGCCAAAAGCCACACCGCCCGCTGCCCAAGCCATGGCGCCATCGGCACCGGACAGGTTCTGCCGCGGCATCCGTCTTGATATCCCCCCGGGCCCAAACGCACAATCGAGTATGGACTTCGAGATAGGCCACTGTTGGAGTAGATCCATGACAGAGCCCCGCGAAGAACCGAGATTCGCTCTGTGCGTCGAGAACAGAGACTGCGAGGATCTCGAAATGAGAAAGCTCTATCGAATCCTGGCCGATGACGCGGCCGCCAAAGAGGGGTACGTGAGGGTCGTCGACGATTCGGGCGAGGACTACCTGTATCCTCAGTCCTACTTCGTCCCGGTCGAGCTCCCGCGCAAAGCGCGAGATGCCATGCTGGTAGCACGTCCATAGGGATCCGGCGGCGCAGCAGACACTCGCCTGCGCCTACCGGGCCGCCTCGACGCCGTTGCGCAGGACGCCCACCCCCTCCAACTCCACCTCGACCACGTCGCCCGGTTTCAGGGCGGTGGTCGTGCCGGGGGTGCCGGTGTAGATGAGGTCTCCCGGTTCGAGGGTGACGTGCTGGCTGATCCAGCTCACGATCGCCGCGACGCCGTGGACCAACTCGCTGGTCCGCTGCTTCTGCTTCACCTCGCCGTTCAGGCGAAGCTCGAGCAACAGGTCGTCGTAGTTCAGCCCCGAGGCAATGACGGGACCGCACGGCCCGAAGGTGTCCGAGCCCTTGGCCCGCCACCATTGCACGTCGTCGTGCTGCCAGTCGCGGGCGCTCACGTCGTTGCCGCACGTCACCCCGAGGACGTACCCGAGCGCGTCAGCCACGGCCACGCCCTTCGCCCGCTTCCCAATCACGATGACCATCTCCGCCTCGTAGTGCACGTTGTCCGTGCCCTTCGGGATCACGATGCTCTCCTCAGTAGGCAGCAGGGCCGACGGGACTTTGAAGAAAGCCTCCGGGTGACCGTGCGCTTCGGCCCCGCCCAGGTGGCTTCGGTAGTTCCCGGCCAGCGCCAACACCTTGGACGGGACCGTCGGTACCAGCAGCGTCACGTCGTCCAGCGCGTGGGTGGTGTCCGTCTTCGCCCAGTCCCCGAACAGGTCTCCCGAGATCTCGCGCACGCGGTCGCCTTCCACGATGCCGTAGGCCACCCGCTCCCCCACGCGGAAGCGGACGTATTTCACCACCTCCTCCGGCGCGGCGTGCCCCCGCGCGCTGAATAGCAAGGCCCCCGACAGCGCCATCGACGCCAGAACGAACCCGATCACAGCATGATTCATGACAAGACCCCTTCGTTGATCCTTGGTTGGCGCGTGCCCGGCGCCTTGGCCGCCCGGGGCCCGCGCGTGAGACCGAACCCATCGTACCTAAGCCGCGGAATGCGTCGCAAGGCACACGTCCCTCCCAGGCTGTTGAGATTGCCGCTGCCTTCGAGGATACTTGCCGTGCCGAGGGCAAGTGAGACGCTGCCTGTGGGCGAGAGAGAAGTCGCTCGCGTTGCGTTTCATCTTGCGCCGCGGAGCGTTGTACGCCTTTCAGATTGGTGATTGACAGTCCGCCAGGAGGAGAAGTCCATGCCCGATCGTCCTCAACCCAACATCCTGTTTGTCTTCAGCGACCAGCAGCGCTGGGATACGCTGGGGTGCTACGGCAATCCCCTGGACATCTCCCCGAATCTCGACGCGATGGCCCGCGAGGGCGTCCGCTTCGACCGCGCCTTCACGTGCCAGCCCGTGTGCGGCCCCGCACGGTCCTGTCTGCAGACGGGACTGTACGCGACGGCGACGGGCTGCTGGCGCAATGACATCGCCCTGCCGCTGGGCGTTCCGACCGTGCCGCGCCATCTGAGCCGGGCCGGGTACGAGGTAGGCTACATCGGGAAGTGGCACCTCGCGTCGACGGGGCCGGACGTCAACCACCGAACGAAACCGGTGCCGCCTGAGTACCGCGGTGGCTACGACGATTTCTGGCTGGCGTCGGACGTGCTCGAGTTCACGTCGCACGGCTACGACGGCCATATGTTCGACGCGGACATGAACAAGGTGACGTTCCCCGAGGGGCGCTACCGCGTCGATTGCGTCACGGATTTCGCCCTCGAGTACCTCAGAACGCGAGACGGCCTCAGGCCCTTCTTCCTGTTCCTGTCCTACATCGAGCCCCACCATCAAAACGACCACCGCCACTTCGAAGGGCCGAAGGGATCGAAGGAGCGCTTCAAGGATTTCCCCGTCCCCGGCGATTTGGCCGGCACGGAGGGCGACTTCGCCGGCACGGCGGGCGATTGGCGCGAAGAGCTCCCCGACTACCTGGGATGCTGCGCCAGCCTGGACCGAAACCTCGGGCGCATTCGGGACGAGCTGGCCCGGCTCGGGCTGACGAAGAATACGCTGGTGGTCTACGCCAGCGACCACGGGTGCCATTTCCGCACACGCAACAGCGAGTACAAACGGTCGTGCCACGAAAGCTCGATCCGCATCCCCCTCATTGTGTCCGGCCCGGGCTTCGGCGGGGGCCGCGTCGTCGAGGACCTGGTGAGCCTCATTGACCTCCCCCCCACGCTGCTGACCGAGGCCGGCGTTCCGCACAAAACGATGCACGGCCGCGCCCTTCAGCCCCTGCTCGACGGGTCGGCCGCGGATTGGCCCGAGGAGGTCTTCGTCCAGATCAGCGAGAGCCAGATCGGCAGGGCGGTCCGCACCGCGCGTTGGAAGTACTCCGTCACCGTGCCCGGCAAAGCGGACCGGAACAACGGCGCGCGCGCCTACGCCTACACGGAGGACTTCCTGTACGACCTGGAGGCAGACCCGCACGAACGGACCAATCTCGTGCACGACCCGGCCTATGGCGATGTGCGCGCCGACATGGCCCAGCGTCTAAGGCGCCGAATGATCGCCGCCAGCGAGAAGGAACCAGAGATCTTCCCCGCACAACCGGCCTAGGCCAGCCACAAGCGCTCGTGAGTGTCGGCCTAGTTCCCGGTGTCATTGCGAGGAGGGCCTTAGCCCGACGAAGCAATCCCTGCGTACGGGTCAAAGCGCGTCGGTGGATGGGATTGCTTCGTCGGGCTAAGGCCCTCCTCGCAATGACACGGTGTGGGTGTGTTACGCAGGCGTAGGCCTCGGCGCTGGTTTTCCTGGACCGCCGCGCGCGCCAGCGCGCGCAACCCCTCAGCGGCGGTTCATGGGCTCGCCGGTTGGCCGCCAGATACGCTCCTCCGGCACGCCCAGCGTCTCGACGGCCTGCCAGGCCGCCTCGATCTCCTTCAGACGCCCGATGTCGTGGGCGTCCGACCCTACGCTGAACACGGCCCCTTCTTCGGCGATGACGGCCAGGTAGTCGATGTACTGCCGCGCGAAGTCATCCGGAAAGAGAGGATTCGACAGGTTGGCCGTGGCATTGATCTCGATCGCCGTGCCCGTCTCCGCCGAGACCTGCCCGAGCTCCCGGGCGTAGGCCTCGGGCACATGCGCCAGCCACTCGGCCCAGGGCCACCCGGACTCGTCGAACTCGTGCTTCGGAAACCAATATGGGTGCACCAACACCTGCACCAACGGGTCCGCGCACGTCTTGAGATGGTGACGATGCTGGATGTCGACCAGCTCCTTCGGGTCGTAGGCCGTCATGTACGCCGAATGGATGCCCCCGATGGCGAACTGAAATCCGTACTTGGCCTTGGTCTCCGCGTCGAACACGAAGCCCTCGTCCTTACCCGTGAAGTTGAGCTCGACGCCGAAATAGACCTCGAGGTCCGTGTCCAGCGCCTCGATGTCCGCGCGGATCAACCTGTGCAGGTCCACCTGGTCCCACGTGTTGAGATGGTCCGTGATGGCCAACGTGCGCACGCCGATGCGTTCGCACTCGCGCACGATCGCGGCCACCTCCATGGTCTCATTGGCGCAGCGAAGGTATTTCGTGTGAATGTGGAAGTCGCAGCGGGGACATGGCATGGGTCTGTACCTCCCAACCCGTTGGGCGCGACCGGACCTCCCTGCCGGCCAACGGCGTAGTTTGGCGCACAACACTACCCGACGCATCGCCCAAGTACAACCCCCCGACGCCAATCTCGCAATGTATCGGGCAGTGCGTGGCCCGCCCATCCTGTGGCGCCTCGCTGGCGCGCAACACGCAGGCTGTGACAGCATGCAGTCGCTGTGGTAGACTGCAATCAGACCTGCGGAATCGTCGAGTGTCGTCGGGAAACCATGTGGGCAATCCTTATGTGCTTGAACGGTCCTTGTGCAGGAGAAACACGATGAACTACCCGCGGCCCTTCACGGTGGTACAACCAAACATCGGCGACCCGCGCTCACACACGCCGTGCGCTGCTATGACCTCAGACCATGTCTAAGCCACGTATCGCCTTTGTGGTAAAGAGCCTGGGCATGATGGACATCATCACGCCCGTGGCCGTCGCCGCGCTCGCCCGGGAACGTCAATGGCAGGCGGACCTCTTCATCTACGGTGCCAATCCCCGCAAGGCCATTCGGCAGCTCAAGCAGTTCAAGCCCGATATCGTGGCCTATTCGGTCTGTTCGAACGAGAACCGCGACTATGTGGCCCTCAACCAATCCTTGAAGAAGGAGTTGTCCTTCTTCGCGCTTTTCGGGGGATACCACGGCACCTTCTACCCGGACTATGTCGAGGAGGAGGGCGTGGACGCCCTGTGCCGGGGAGAGGGCTACGTCGTTTTCCCCATGTTCCTGGATCGTTTTGGCACGGATGCCATGTACGAGGTGCCGAACTTCTCGTTTAGATTGCCGGATGGACAGGTGCGGCACAATCCCTTGACGACATTGCTACAGGACTTGGGTCAGGCCCCCTACCCGGCACGCGAACTCGTCTACCGTCGGAGCTGGTATCTGCGAAACAACCCGGCGAAGCCCTTCATGGCCAGCCGCGGGTGTCCGTTCGACTGCTCGTACTGTTACAACTCCGCGCTCAAACGGATTTACGAGGGCCGGGGCCGCATCCTGTGCAACAAGCCCGTCGACTACCTCATCGGGGAGATCAACAGCGTTCGCGATCGCTTCCCCCTGCGCTTCGTCCGTTTCTCGGACGATACCTTCGGCGCCAACCTGCCATGGCTGCGGGAATTTACCGCGGAATTCCCGAGCGCAATCGGCTTGCCATATTCGTGCTATGTGCGGGCGAGTATCGTTACGGAGGAGTATGCCGAGCTCTTGCGCGAAGGGGGGTGCCACTGCGTCAATATGGCTATCGAGTGTGGCAATGAGCAGTTCCGCCGCAACATTCTTCACCGGAACCTAAGCAACGATCAAATCATTGCGGCATTCGAACGGTTGCAGCGCAGGGGCATCCGGATCATGTCACTGAACATGTTGGGGCTGCCCAACGAAACGGAAGAGCAGGTGTGGGAGACGGTACAGCTGAACCAGCGCGTGAAGCCAGACCACGCCCACGTCTGCATGTTTCAGCCCTACCCCGGAACGGCCGCACATCGCCATTGTATTGAGCAAGGCCTCCTCGACGCGGACGACAACCGCTTCGATCATCTGTACACGGGCTGGTCGCGCCTGAACTTCACCCCGGAGTACAAGCAGCGGCTCTTCATCATGCACAAGCTGTTCCCACTTCTCGTCGACCATCCACGAACGGAGGGGCTGGTCCGGTGGCTGATGAAGACGCATCGCCTCAACGGCCTCCTTGAAGCGTTCACGCGCCTGTACTTCGGCTACTTCGCCTATCGTAACGTCTACTACCGCGCACGCATCCCCCTGTGGGTTCGCCTTCGTGGCGGGCTCTCGGTGCTGTTCTCGCGAAACCGTATCTAACGCTCAGGCGCGTGACCTGCTAGTACTACAAGGCTAGAGGTTATGATAGCACTTGCTGAGTCTTGAAATGAATATGCCGCGTGCCCTGAGTTGGCGACATAGTCCCTTGTGGTGTACGCGTGCGGCTTTGTCGGCGTGGTGCTGCCAGTATTCGATTTTGCCGGCAACGCGTGTGAGTAGGCGCGGGTGTTCGCGTGGCGCCATGTTCGGGTCGAGTTGGACGTCGATGGCGACGCTGGCAAGAACTCATGACTCTCGAGCTAAGAGCCGCCGCGTCTTGTTCAAGCTGACCAGTCAGGCCGTCGGAGCAAAGCGATGAAGCAGGGACACGCAGAGATGCCCGCGAGTGCCATGTACAAATGGAAGATGCGCCTGATAAAGCTCGCTGTATATGCCTGGCTTGTAGTGATTGGCCTGATCTTGCTTGAAGTAGGGGTCCGGGTTTGGCTGTGGCATTTCGCCGATAGCGCGACTTTTCTCCACTACGCGTCCAGCCAACACCTTAAGAAACGGGACGCGCCCAACTACCCCATACTCAGGCAGGACCCTGCCCGGTATCTCGGGTACTGTCCCAAACCAAATTACTCCTACCGGGGGAACAACCATAACTCCCTTGGATTCCGTGGCAGGGAAATCGTCCTCCCCAAACCTCACGGAGAGTTTCGCATCGCCTGTCTGGGCGGCTCGACTACGTATTGCAGCAACATCGATTCATCCGACATGACGTACCCGGCCGCCCTTGAACGCGCGCTGAAAAACAGGGGATACAATGCCACGGTGATCAATGCCGGCAATGAAGCCTGGACCAGCTACGAGTCGCTCATTAATTACGCCCTGCGTGTCTCGTATCTGGACGTAGACATGATCCTCGTCTACCACGGGATCAACGATCTGCTGGCCCGCATCGTGTGGCCCCCGGAAGCGTACAAGAGCGACAACTCGGGTTTTCGGGCCACCGCGGGGTCGAAATATGACCTCCCGACCTTCCTTGATTTCTGCCTTTTCTTGCGCGTCCCACTCATAAAGACACATATACTAGGGACGGACATGACACTTTTCCGCACTTATGATATTGTCGCCCCTACCTGGCACGCTCTTGATTGGTGGCAAATGCAGTATGGTGGGAGGCCGGGCATATTTGCCGACGTATCCCTGCAACAGATATTGGAAAACAATCCCCCCGTCTACTTCGCCCGGAACCTGGAACACCTTGTGGCCTTGGCCTCCTCTGACGGCGTCCATACGCTGTTCGTGACTTTCGTCCATCAGCACAACTACCCCGAACAGCCGCTCGTATCTGCTGAGGAGATCCAGCGGGGCTATGAAGAAATGAACCAGGTGGTTCGGCAAGTAGCGAGGAGTACCGGGGCAAGTTTGTGGGATGCAGCGGCCGTCTTTCCGCAGAAGACGCAGTACTTCGTGAAGGAGGAAGGTATCCATTTCAGTGAGCCGGGCGCTGACGTGCATGCCGGCCTGATTGCTGACTTCATCTGCCAATCCCAATTGATCCCCGACGAGTTCCGCACATTGCCGGTCTCCCTGGATTGCACCGAGCAACCATTGTGAGTGCCGTCTGGGAGTGCTATTAGCGGCATCGGTGGCGGAGACGAGCAGGAGGCAGGGACGCGAATCTGTTCAGTCATTGATGTATGTCAACGCTTTGAGCAGCTCCTCTTTCTGCCGATCAATTGCCACGACGGTGGCGGCGCTACTGTGTTGGATCGACTGGCGGGGCTTGCGTTGACGGCGCTCGTGTTCGCGCAAGCTTGCTTGCAACTCTTTGCGTTTGCCTTCGTTCTCCCCGGACAGGTCTTTGGTTTCACCGGGGTCCCGCGCGATGTTGAACAGCTCCTTGCGGGAAGACATCATTAGGCCAAACAGTCTCCAATAATCCTTCACCGCGATGGCCGCGGTGCGCCGGCCGGGGACGCGGCCATGGTAGGAGAAGATGGTTGTGCCTTCATAGGCTCCGATGTCGCGTCCCTTGAGAAGGGGCGCCAGGCTCATGGGTCAATTCCGGGGAGAGTATAGCGAATTGTCATCTCGCGGCAAGCATCAAGAGCGACAATTGCATATACTGTCCCCAGAACTCCCAGGGAAAACATGATATTTCAAGACCTGACCAGTTTCAGGGGCCATTCTGTTGCGCCTGCTTGACGCGCGAGACACAGGCCGTAAAAGCATGCAGTCGGTGTGGTAGACTGCAAGTAGATAGATGGAATGACGCAGTGGAGTCAAGAATGCCGACAATTCTCATGATTTCCGGCTGGCGGTTCTTCTTCTACGCGAATGAACGGAATGAACCGATTCACATACACTGTCGCAAGGCGGAGGGTGAAGCCAAGTACTGGCTCGACGTCGATGGCTTCGAGGCAATCGAAGCACAGGGCTACAACATGAGCCCAGCGGACAGAAGAACGGTCAGAAGGATCATCTTTGACCATTTCGACTACATTGTGTCCGAATGGACCAGGTTCCAGGAGAAGAGGAATGGATAAAGCGCATGACGTCCACAAGGTCTCGCTGTGCGGGACACGAATGCTCCTCTCGGTTGATGCTAAGGAGTATGAAATCGACATCACGAAACAGTCGGACAAGCTCGCGGGCGCGACGCCGGAGCAAAGAGCAAACTTCATCGTTTCACCATCTGGATACGGAATTCATTGGCCGGATCTGGATGAAGACCTCGCTGTTGATGGACTCATCGGCGTAGAGCATCCGTGTCCTGTCATTGAGGCCAGGACATGAACGTAGAAGCGTATGATCCCGCGGCCTTCACGAAGTCATGGTCGATTCAGTTGTTCGGCGGTAGCTAGGGCTAGAGCTTTATTCTTCTGGCGCCACGGACCTGCACGTGGAGACCGTCAATGGTCCCACTATACTCGAAAAGAAGAGATACCTTCTGCTGAGGATCGGCCCCCTTCCAGACGATGGCTGTGACATCGCCCCAGTAAACCGTCTGTTGCTCGAAATAGTGTTGGATCTTTCCTCCTGGGGAGTGGGAAAAGGTGTCAGGAACCTTATGTGACCAGGAGTTTCGGAATGCGTGGGGGCTCATGGGCACGCTACCCGTATTTTGCTTGATGCGGATGAGGGGAAAAGGTGTCAGGAACCTTATCTGACCAGAAGTTTCGGAATGTGTGGGGGCTTATGGGCACGCTATGCGTATTTTGCTTGATGCGGGGGATAGGCGATCGGCTCGTAGCGCGGCGCGGCACATCGCTCGAATTCTCATTCCAGATACGACCCGCCGGTCACGTTGCGGGGCCGTTCGGCAGATAGGAGTCAAATCCCTCTGGACTTGCGGTACTCGGTCAGGGAGGTCGAGCCGCGCTCGCGCTTGACCTTGTTGAGCATCTTGCGGAAGCGAGGGTTCCGTTCCAGGAGATAGTCTTCGATGTCACTATCCTCAAGGTGCTCGATAACTGCCGCTATCTTGCCGTTCCGAGTTACGAAGATGGGTTCTTTCTCGGAGGCGTCAAGATACTTCGCGAGATTGTTGCGCACTTCCCCCATCGGTGCAACTTTCATTGTCCTGGCTCCTCGTAGTAGGCTTTTGTTTGATCTTTATGCATAACCCTGAGTATCTCAACCGTTTGCGTTTCATCGGCGACCGTGTAAAATACACGGTAGTGGCCAACGCGAAGGCGATAGTCCGGGTTGGTGATCCCGCGGAGCCGCTTTATTCGACTTTTGCTTTCTTTGGTCGGTTCGTGCCTCAAATGCTTATCCATCGCATCGGCAATGTGGGCGGCATCGAATTTCCGCAACGCGTCCAAGTCAGAGATTGCGCTCTTTTTCAGGACGATCTCAAATGTCGCCATAGCAGAATTATGTCATGAAAATGCTACGATGTCAAAGAGAAATGCCGAACCAATCGCGCCTGGAGCCTTGTGTTAGCCCCGCCTGCGGCGTTCCGAACAGGCGGCTCGAACGGCCGGGCCTGCGGCCCTCCGATCAGCCGCGGGGCCGCTAGGCGGCATCGCGGGCGCACTGCGATCACGAAAGGCCAGAAAATGCACACAACACTCAAAATGACCATTGCCGGTTTCACTGTCTTGGTTGCCACTCTCATGGCGTTTTCCGCAGACCCACCACAACAGCAGACGAAGGCAGCCTTCCAGATTACCGAGGCCGAGGTTGAGGCCATGCTCACGAAAGCATACGAGTCTCTCGATACAGAAGTGTGGAGCTTCTATTTTGACGGATTCAGCAAAAAGGAAGTCGCTCTGGTGACGAAGCTCCTGCAAAGCGAAGACGACACACGTTGGGCCAAAATCGTGATGGACGACAAAGTCATCGGGACGGGCAGGTCGAAGCAGTTCTCTCGCACGGTGGGCATGCTCAGCTATTTCAGTGTCCTCAATAACAGATTCACCACAGAGCGACAGCCAGCCACCGAGCAGTATGGGATGCCCGCCCACAATGGCGCAGACGAGAAGTGGTTGACTGACCGCGGAGTTGAGCTCGACGACATCGTGAGACTCTACGGTAAGCCCAAGTGAGTCGGAACATGGAAGAATTACCAGATTCACTACTACGGTTTTGTCGGTTTCCGGACTAAGCCAGACAGTTCGTTCATTGAGGGGCTTCACATGCCTTTTATCGTGTTCAAGCTCGGTCCCGAGCCGTTTGCGAAGTTGGTCTTTGAAAAGATGAAAAAATCAAAAAGTGAGAAGGAGAAGTAAAATGCCGCCTAACAAAGACGGTCGAGCGAACGCGGGCGGGCCACGTCAGGGAGGGATTCAGACGCGCTACGCCGCCCGCGTCGCTCACCTCGGCCGTTCAGGCGACCGCCTGCGGTCGCCTGAACGGCCCCGCGGCGCCATGCTATCTCAGATTACCTTATGATTCAAGACCTGACCCCATTGTTGGGCTTCCCCATGCGCATTCCGGCAACTTGCAGAGTCGGTCACAATCGGAACTCGATGGTCATGATCTTCTTCTCTGCGGCCTTGAACTTGAGGACGTGGCCGGCCGGCTTGAGTTCCTGTTGGCGTTTCTCGTCCAGGTTCGTCAGCCAGGCCTTCTTGATGGGCTTGAAGGTCTTGAGGCCGCCGTTCACGGCCTGGTCCGTCGGGTTGAACACGCGCACGACATAGCTCTGCTTGCGGTCCTCGGCGCGTTTGAGAGCCGTGAGCTGGAGGTTCGGGCCCTTCAGCTCGAGGAAGCTCATGGTCTTGGGCAACGTGCCCTCGTGCGGACCGGCCTGGGCGACTTCGAGCGGCAGGTTGTGCTCCTCGGCCTGGTCGTGGACGCCGTTGGTCCAGTCGCCGGCGTGGGGGTACAGGGCGTAGCTGTACTCGTGCGGGCCGATGCACTGGGCCAGCCCCATGTCCGGGTAGGTCTCCCAGCGGCCGAATACGGGCGAGTTGCGGTAGGTGAAGGCGCGGATCAAGGTGACGGCCAGCGGGCGTTCGCGGGTATCCATGGCCTCGTACTCGCGCAGGCCCGAGTTGTTGATGACGGCGAAGCCGGCCTCGCCGTCGCTCATGTCCACGAACCGGTACATCGGATACTGCGGATTCGGGCGGCCGTAGTAGGCGTTGCCTTTCTTGAGGTGGACGTCGCGCGAGATGACGTCGAAGCCCGCCTCGGAGTCGGTGCGGTCGCAGTCCAAGCGCGTCGGGAACACGACCCGGAGCCGGTGGTGTTTGCATTGGTTGTCGAAGGAGGTGGTGACGTCGAGGCGCTTCGAGCCGGCCCGCAGCGTGAACCGGCTCGTGACCACCAGGGGCTTGCGGTCTTGGGTCCGGCGGGTGTGGTTGAGGTCGCCCTCGCGGAAGTCGATGCCCGGCTCGTCCTCGACGCTGACCGGGACCTCGAGGTGATAGTCCACCCGCATTCGGGCCAGCAGCGGCCCGGCCTCTTCGAGCGCGATGCTGCACGGGAACCCGTGCGACGTGATCGTCTCGTTGCCCTCGGGCTCCATGTGGATCCACGAGTGGCCCGTCTCGCCGGTGTCTTCGAGGTAGTGCAGGCCGGTGAAGGCCCGGCCCGTCTCCTTGTGCGTGAGGTCCAGCGTGCCGTCGTTGTTGAACGCGACGCGCAGGTGTTCGTTTTCGAGCACATTGGCCTCGGGCGCCAGCGTGCCCGGGACATAGGCGAAGTCGTCCTCGCGGACCAGGTGATAGGTCTGGTAGCCAAAGGCGGGCACGTCGTCCACCTCGATGTGGCACAGGGCGCGTTCCGAACGCAGCTCGATCGAGATATCCTGGAGGTTGCGTACGAGCGTGCCGGCCGGGAAGCGCCCCTTGACCTGGAGCCGTTGGCGCTTCCGGCGCCCCGGCGCGCGCACGCTGAAGGCCTCGTACCCCATGTTCTGCGGCATATCGACGTAGCACGAGACCACGCCGCGGCGCGGGAACGGGCACGGGTTGAACACCGTCAGCACGACGTCGCGTTCGCTGAGGTCCGAGTTGTCGACGTTGATCTGGACCGCCTGCATGCCGCGTCGGGCCAGGCCCTCGCTGATCAGGTCTACCTGGTCGAAGCGGAACAGCGAGTCCTTCTCCATCTGGTCGATGCCGCCGCCGGTGATGGTATCGTGCGGGTGGTTCTGCAGCAGCAGCTTCCAGGCGCGGTCGAGGGCGGTCTTCTCGTACCTGCCGCCTACCATGGACCCGATGGCGCTCCACGGCTCGGCCAGCCGCTGCAGGTTGACCTCGGCGCGCTGGTTGGCCTGCTTGAGCCGCGGGCGCGCGCTGATCACGTCGCCGAACAGGTGCGTCCATTTCCCCGTCGAACCCGGGTCGCGGCACTCGCCCGTCAGCACCGTCGGGTCCGCAACTTCTTTGCGCATGGCCGCCATGTACTCGCCCAGGCTCGAGAACTTGATCGTGTGCTCGGGCATGATGTCCGCCATGATTTTCTGGCACAGCTTCATGATGGCCGTCTCTTTCGGGTCCGGGTTCGACGAGTCGAACCCCTGCATGCTGCAGATATGGCTCGTCGTGAAATGCTCCGATTCGTCCTTGACCAACTTCCGCAGTTGGTCCGGAATCGGGTCCGCGTTCCACTGTTTCTTCTTGTCGTCCAGGATGTAGTAGTGGCCGCGCGGGTGGCGCTCCGAGGCGAGGCGGAACGGCGCGGCGCCCCGGTCCCAATCGTAGCGCCTGAACACATCGTCCGAGCCGTAGCGGAGCACGCGATAGATGTAGATGTAGTAGCTGAACCGGCTCATGCAGCCGAAGCGCATCCCGAGCAGGCGCGACCCGTCCGGCCCCTCGACGACGTACTCGCAGTTCGGGGTATTGATGCCCCGGTAGAATATGATCGTGTCGATGCCGAAGCCGTTGTAGATCTGCGGCATCTGGGACGTCTGGCCGTAGCCGAAGGGCGTATACCCCACCTTCGACACCTTTCCCAGCGCGCGCGCCGACCGGTGGCCCACGACCAGGTTCCGCACCAGCGACTCGCCGTTGACGATGTAGCCCTCCGGCAGCGAGTACCACGGCCCGACGATGAGGCGCCCCGATTTGACGTGCTTCTCGATGGTCTCGCGTTTCTCCGGCCGCAGCTCGAGGTAGTCCTCGACGCACAGCGTCTGCGAATCCATCGTGAACGAGTGGAACTCCGGGTCTTTATCGAGCAGCTCGAGCAACTCGTCCATGAAGTCCAGCAACAACAGCCGCGTCTCCTCGAACGGGTAGCCCCATTCCCGGTCCCAGTGCGAGTTGCTCACGACGTGGATGGTCTTGCCTCTGTCGGTCATGGTACAGCCTCCGTGTGTCCGCGCCTTGGCCACTGATTGTATCAATGTAGCCGGTGCCCGACACAACCGGTCTCGACCTCGAAGCTTTCGTGTACAATGCCTAATGGGTTTGTTGCCGCGCTCAGGCGCACGGGAGTCCCGTCATGCGATACAAGGTCATGCTCAAAGAAACCGAAGAGGGCTATGCCGTGTCCTGCCCGGGCTTGCCCGGATGCTGGTCCCAAGGTGACACGGAAGAAGAAGCCATCGAGAACATCAAGGATGCCATTGAAGAGTATCTCGCTGCCGTGGCTGATTCCCTGGGTGGGGCAGAAGTGCGTGAAGTCGAAGTGGCCCTCTGAGCATGGCGAAGCTCGCAGGCGTGAACCATCTCAGGGCCATCAACGCCCTTGAGAAGGCCGGGTTTGAGGTCGTCCGGCAGGGACGCAAGCATATCGTCATGACAGACGGCTCCCGGTTCGTGACCATTCCCCGGCACAACCCGGTCCACGCGTACACGATGGAAGGCATTGTGAAAGACGCAGGACTCACCGTGGCGCAGTTCCGCAAGCTGCTATGACTCAGCCAGGCGTGTGCGCGGCGCCACACTGTCTTTACAGGTAGACCTGCAAGTCAAGGAGTACGAACATGAGCACTGGACATCCAGGAACGAGACACAGCCTCTCGCGTCGCGAGCTACTCGGGGCCGCGGCTTTGTCGGGTCTCGTGGCCATCTCAGTCCTAGGGCGCCGGTGCGCGCACGCCGCCGACGGAGATCGGGATAGCCCTCCAGGCCGCGACGAAGCCGTGTTCAAAACGCGTGGCGTCGTCGTGCGCCCCTCCGACGTCCGGAAGTGGCCGTGGCCGGAGAAGGCGAAGGCGGCCGGGCTGACCACCATCGGCACGCACGTGTTCCCGCACGAGGTGGCGGCGTTTGTCGAGACCGATGACGGGCAGGCGTTTCTCGAAGCGTGCCGGGATCTCGGGATCGAAGTGGAACACGAACTCCACGCGATGAACGACCTGTTGCCGCGCGACCTGTTCGAGAAGGCCCCGTCCATGTTCCGTATGAACGAGGAGGGCGAGCGGTCGGCCGACTGCAACCTGTGCGTCCATTCGAAGGAGGCCGTCGAGGTGGTCTGCGGGAATGCCGTGCGTTACGCCGAGGTCCTGCGGCCAACCACCGGCCGCTATTTCTACTGGGTCGACGACGGCCGGCCCATGTGCCGTTGTCCGAAGTGCAAAGGGCTATCCGACAGCGACCAGGCGCTCGTGTTGGAAAACGAGATGCTGAAGGCGCTGCGCAAGGCCGACCCGCGCGCGACGCTGGCGCACTTGGCGTATGCACGAACGATGACGGCGCCGACCCAGGTCCAGCCCGAGCCGGGGGTGTTCCTCGAGTTCGCGCCGATTGCGCGGCGCTTCGACCAGCCCCTCAGCAACCGCGACGCGCCCAGGCACGCCCAGTACCTCGACGACCTGGATGCGAACCTGGCCGTGTTCGGCAGCGAGGGGGCCCAGGCGCTCGAGTACTGGCTGGACGAGTCGCTGTTCTACCGCGCCAACCAACGCAAGCTGACCAAGATCCCCTGGCGCCGCGACGTGTTCCTCGACGACCTGGCCACCTACGGCTCGCGCGGCATCCGCCACGTGACCACCTTCGCCGTGATGGTCAACGCCGACTACGTCGAGCAATTCGGCGAACCGCCCGTCAACGAATACGGCCAAGGTCTGTGTGAGTATCAGTCGCCCGTGTGACCATCCCATCCGGGCGCGGGCCCACAAGTCGGGCCGTGCGCGGACGGAGCCTGGAACACGGCTGGGACGGAACTCGGACTCAGAGCGGGGGCATCGATCACGATCACGATTACGATTGCGATTACGATTACGAGCACGATCACGTAAGCGAAGCGGGGGAAACGTCGCCCCCTTTGTGAATCGGCGCACTTCAGTTGAAGGAAAGGCCGAGGCGGGCATAGAATCCATCAGGTTCGGACCAAGAAAGGCATAGACTAATGTCCACAACCTTCGCGGCGATCGTCGAGGAGATCCGCGCCCTCGACAAGGAATCGAAGGAGGATCTCCTGGAACTGATCCGTGCCTGGCTAATTGAGGAGCGGCGCGGGGACATCCTTCGGAACGCAGAACAGGCGGAGGCTGAGCACGCCCAAGGCCAAACCAAGAGCGGGGACGTCGACGCGCTGATGGCCGATCTACATGCCGAGGATTAGGCAAGAGGGAACGGCGCGGGGAGGAGCAGGTCTGTGAAAGACATATCGAGGCGCGATTTCATGCGGCGGACGGCGGGGGCGCTGGCGGTGGCGGCGGCGGTCCCGGCGGCCGGGGAGACGGCGCCGGCGCCGCTGACGGCCACGACGATCCGGCCCCTCGGGGAGACGGGAGTGGCGTGTACGCTGCTGGGGATGGGGACGGGCGTGAAGGCGTGGGGGGGCCACAGCGCGCTCACGCGCCAGGGCGAGCAGGCGGCACTCGAGTTGCTCGAGTACGCCTATGCGCAAGGGCTGACGTACTTCGACCTGTCCGACACCTACGGTTCGCACCCGCTGATGAAGCAGGTGCTGAAAGGGCCGGTTGATCGCGACAAGGTCATGCTGCTGACCAAGACGGCGTCGCGGGAGCCGGCGTTGCTTCGGGGCGATATCGAGCGGTTCCGCAAGGAGCTCGACACGGACCGGCTCGACATTGTGCTGCTGCATTGCCTGACGAAGCCGGACTGGCCGGAGCGGCTCGAGGGCTGCCTGGACGTGTTGGCGGAGGCCAAGGCCAAGGGCGTCATCCGGGCCCACGGGGTCTCGTGTCACAACCTGGACGCGCTCAAGCGGGCGGCCGAGACCGAGTGGGTGGACGTTATCCTGGCGCGCATCAACCCGTTCGGCATCAAGATGGACGGGCCGCCGGAGGAGGTCGCGCCGGTGTTGCAGAAGGCCCATGCAACCGGCAAGGGCGTGTTGGGTATGAAGATTGTGGGAGAAGGTCAGTGCAGGGACAAGGTGGCGGAGTCGCTCGATTACGTGACGGGGTTGGGGTGTGTGGACGCCATGCCGATCGGCTTCTTGGCGCCGGCCGAAGTGGACAGCGCCATCGGGCACGTCAGGGAGATCGGCGCCGTTTGATTTGCGGCCGGCCGGCTTTGACTCGGCTTGAGCCGGCTTGGTACTATCGTGGACGCCCGTGGGTCAGAGCCTAACGACACAGAGGGGTGGACTATGAGCGCAACAGTGAAATCGGGACTGGTGTTGTTGCTGGCGGCGATGCTGATTATGCCGGCCTGCGAGACCTTGCGCGGGGACAAGCCGGTGGCCCAGCCCGCGCCGGACGGAGAGTTGGCGGAGCACTACACTACGCCGGTGGTTCCCGCGCCGGGCCTGGCCCTGGCGCCGGAACAGCGCTTCAAAGACGTCCCGTTGCCGATCGGCCTTGACGAGGATCTCGAGCGGTCCTTCATCTTCGAGTCGCCGACGTTGCAGGTCGGGCGTATGGTCTACACGAGCCGAGACACGATTGGCGAACTGACGCAGTTCTTCATCCAGGAGTGTCCCACGGCGCAGTGGGAGTTGCGCAGCGTGATCGAAGCGCAAGGCAGCAAGAGGCTGATTTTCACCAAGCCCGGTAAGCGCCTGGAAGCGCTGGTGGAAGGCGGGCCGTTCGCGAAGGGACGCCGGGTGGTCATCACGCTGACCCCTGAAGCAGAGGCGGGTGCGATACTATGAGAAGGGTCCTCATCTGTGCTATGGCGGTGGTCTTGGCGCTTTCGGCCGGTTGCGCGAGCGGCCGTCTGGACGAGTTGCCGGGGATCAAGGAACTGACCAGGCTCAGTGGGCTGCGTGCGAGCGATGAGGAACGGATCGCGGCCGTGCTGAACGACGTGCACCGTGGCATGGAGGCGCGCAAGATCTACAAGGTGCTGGCCCACGTGTCGCGCAACTACCACGATGCGGAAGGGCGCGACTATGAGGCCATGGAGGCGTACCTGAAGAAGGCCTTCAAGAACTACCGGGAGATCCGGATCACGCGTGTGGTGCCTCGGATCGTGGTGAAGGGCAACCGGGCGCGCGCCATCGAGACCTTCGGCACCGTGGCCGAACCCGCGGATCCCGCGTCCGACCCGCCCATCAACTTGCAGGGCCAGGTGTCAGTCAGCCTCGAGAAGACCGACGGCCGGTGGCAGATCGTCGAGTGGGGGCGGATGCTGTAGCCGGCGCCCCCAAACCCATCCACACCAAAGGGCCGAATGCGTCGCGTATGGGCGGGGCATTTGGCCGACGTCAAATGGCGCGCGGCGCCCCATATCGGCAGCAGTGAAGGAGTTAAGGTGGCAACCAAGGCCAAGCCAACGAAGAAACGGACCGCGGATATTCTCGACCAAACGGTGGCGAAGAACGACTGGGAGAAGCTGGTCGAGCAGGTCCGGGAAAACCCGGTGATGTACGGGGCCGGGGCGGCGTTTGTATTGCTTGCGGTGCTGGCGGGGCTGATTTTCCGGGTCAGCGGGACGGCCAAAGCGCGCTCGCAGATGACCCAACTGGCGCGGGCGGTCACGACGGAAGACCCGGCGTTGCGGGTGATGGAACTGGAGCCGCTGGCCGAGGGGAAGGGAGAGATGGGCGCCGAGGCGCTGTACTTGCTGGGCGAGGCCGCGTTTGAGGCGAAGGATTACGGCCAGGCGCGCGAGGCCTTCGGGCGGCTGCGACAGGAGTTCCCGGAATCGGACTTCATCGCGAATGCCGTGGAAGGCCTGGGACACGTGTCCGAGAACGCGGAGCGGTACGAGGAGGCGTTGACGGCGTACAAGGAGATCATTGAGAAGTGGCCGCAGTCGTTCGCACGGCGCCGGCAGGACCTTAACATTGCGCGATGCTATGAACGGCTTGACAACCTTGCTGAGGCCGTGGCGGCGTATCAGGTCCACCTCGACCAATTCCCTGGCTCGAGTTTCGAAGGCGAAGCGAGGGCGGCGCTCGATCGATTGAGACGGACCCATCCCGAGTTGTTCGAACAGGGGAACAAGTCGCCGGAACCGGACGAGGAAACCCAGGCGCCTGGCGAGACGCAGGCGTCGTCGGTGGGCGACGAGGCCGACCCGGAGCAGACAGGCGACCCGGCCACGGGGGCCGTGGGAGAGCCGCCAACTGAGCCGGCCGATCAAGCGCAGTCGCCGGGGCCGGACGCGGCGACTGCGCAGGAGAACGATTCCGGGAGCCCCCAGTAGGGGGCGACGGTGTGTGGCCCACCGTGCACCCGATCCGCCGCTGAGCGTGCACGGGGATCAGTGGTGGGGCCCCCGCAACGCTGAAGGGCACGGACTCCGGACCCGAGACCCCGGCCCGCCAATCCCATTGGATCTTTCGGGGCTGGCGTTGGATGCGTGCCGCGGCGGCTTGATGGCTTGTGCGTGACGGGCAAGGCCGCGTTTGCGGCCTATACGGCATTCACAAGGCGCGCCGGCCGATAGGGAAAACTGGTGCAAGAAGAGGCTTGACGTAGAGATTGGTTGGGCATATAATGTCCAAGTCGTTGGACAACTTGTTGAGTTGCTGAGGGACAGATACGGGAGAAGGGGTTCCCACAAGGAAGGTAGCCGGACATGAAAAAGAGCGCCCTGTTGTTGTCAATTGTTGCATTATTGTCGGTTGGCGCATTTGCCCAGACCTACACACTGGAAATCCAGGCTTTCGGCCAGGGGACTACGGACCCTGCGCCCGGAACGTACAGCCACGCTGAAGGCTCTACGGTGTACATCACACCGTTGCCAGAGCCGGGCGGCCACAGGTTGCTTGCTTGGGTAGTGGACGAGGTCCTGTGGCCCGGTCTCGACGACCCTCTCGAGGTCACGATGGACCAAGATCACGTGGTCATTGCCGTTTTCAGCGACTATGTTTTGTCGGTAGCTATCGCGGGGAGCGGGACGCTTGACCCTCCGCCGCCGTTTCCCATCCCGGGGAGCTTTGGTGTCCCGGCAGGCACCGAGATCGAGGAGTTGGCCGTACCGGATCCGGGTTGGGTATTCAGCTACTGGCGGGTTAACGGCGAGAACATCGGGTCAGGGAACCCGTTGGCCTTGACAATCAATGAAGATACGGACATCGTGGTGGTCTTTGCGCCTGCGCAGACCTACACACTGGAAATCCTGGCTTTCGGCCAGGGGACTACGGACCCTGCGCCCGGAACGTACAGCCACGCTGAAGGCTCTACGGTGTACATCACACCGTTGCCTGAGCCGGGCGGCCACAATCTGCTTGCTTGGGGAGTGGACGGCGCCGAGTGGCCCACCCTTGACGACCCTCTCGAGGTCACGATGGACGAAGACCACGAGGTCATTGCCGCTTTCAGCGACTATGTCCTGTCGGTAGATATCGAGGGGAGCGGGACGCTTGACCCTCCGCCGCCGTTTCCCATCCCGGGGACCTTTGGTGTCCCGGCAGGCACCGAGATCGAGGAGTTGGCCGTACCGGATCCGGGGTGGGTGTTCAGCTACTGGAGGGTGAACGGCGTAAACATCGGGCAGGAAAACCCGTGGACCTATGTCATTAATGAAGATACGGACATCGTGGTCGTTTTTGCGCTCGAGGACAGCCCGACCTTGCAGGTGACCACTTACGGCGACGGCGTCGTGACGCCACCTGACGGTATCTACAGCATTACTTTGGGGACGGAGGTCGAGATGACGGCGACGCCGGATCCGGGCCATGAGCTTTTCGCGACTGACATTGACGGCGTTCTGAACCTGTCGCCGATTAGCCCATGGACGCTCACGATGGACCAGAGCCATGTTGTTGGCGTCCTGTTCACGGATCATATCGTGACGATGGCGGCTGAGGGCCCCGGGACGACGGATCCAGAGCCCGGCGATCATCCAGTGATTGACGGCTTTCCGCTGCCGGTGACGGCCATTCCGGACGCCGAGGCCGTGTTCGATTATTGGGACGTGGACGGGGCGAACATGGGCTCGGACAACCCGTGGTCCTACACGGTGAACACCGACGTTCTGATAACGGCCGTTTTCAGCGCCGAGGGCGTCACGCTCACGTTGAGCGCGTCGGGCGAGGGGACGACGGATAACCCTGCGCCGGGCGTGTACGTCTACGCGCTGGGTACGGGATTGTTGATCGACGCGATAGCGAACCCGGGGCACATTCTGATTGAGTGGAACGTAGACGGCGCGGTGGTTTCCGGCGCCACGAACCCGTTGCCGCTGACCATGGACACGGACCACGAGGTCGAGGCGGTGTTCTCGGCCCATTACCTCACGATGGAAGTGGATCCGCTCGGCACAGGCACGACATACCCGGCGGTTGGCGTCTATCCGGTGCGCGCCGATGAAGCCCGGAACCTGACGGCGTTTCCGGAGCCGGGCTGGCTTCTCGACCACTGGGAAATCAATGGTGCGAACGCCGGCAGCGACAACCCACTGGCCGTAGTCATCGACGAGGACACCACGGCCAGGGCCGTGTTCGTCGAGGAGGTCTTTTTGACTATTGATTCTGTCGGGCTGGGGGCCACCGAGCCGGAACGCGGGCTCTACAGCGTGCCGCTAGGTTCGGCCCAGTCGATCATGGCGTTCCCGGAGCCCGGCCAAATCCTGGTCGGTTGGCTGATCAATGGCGTGCCCACGAACGACCCGTTCGAGGCGCAGACGAACCCGCCGCCGAACCCGTATGAATTCACGATCATGGAAAATACGACGGTGGGAGTCGCCTTCTCGCAGTATCTAGTCACACTCAACGTCCAGGGCAACGGTGCCCTCAACCCGGCCGCAGGTACCTACCCACTATTCCCGGGTTTCCTTTTCGACCTAACCCCGACCCCCGCGCCGGGCTGGGAGTTCAGCCACTGGGAGATCAACGGCGTCGAGGCCGGCTCGGATGACCCGTTGCCCGTTACCGTGACGGAGGACATGACCATTACCGGGGTGTTCACGGAGATCCGGACGTGGACACTGACCCTCACCGCCTCGGGCAACGGCACGACCGACCCTGAGCCGGGAGAGTACCCGGGTCAGGCGGACGGCTCGACCTTCCCGATCACGGCCACCGCGGATACCGGCTATATGTTGTACGCATGGGTGGTTGATGACCAGGCGTTGGACCCGCTACCGACCATTGAGGTCGAGATGATGAGGAACCGGGCCGTCCAGGCGCTGTTTACGGACTACATCGTGATCATGGCGGTGGAGCCCGAAGAAGGCGGCACGACCGATCCGGCGAACGACTTCTCGGTGCTCGCGCTTTCCGAGCACACCTTCATGGCCTTCCCGGAGGCAGGCTGGGAGTTCGACCACTGGGACATCAACGGTGTGGACGTCGGCAGCGACAACCCGCTCACGCGCACCATCCATAACGACCAGACCGTCAAGGCGATGTTTAGCCAGATCATGTACGACTTCAGTTGGACGGTGGATCCGCTGGACGCGGGCACGGTGAGCCCGGCCGCGGGCGAATATGCCGCCTTGTCGGTGCTGAACGTGCAGGCCACGCCGAATCCCGGCTACGTGTTCGACCACTGGGAGGGCGCCCTCAGCGGGATCGGCAACCCGCAGGACCTGACCATGGATATCGAGGACAAGGACGTCACGGCCTTCTTCACCGAGGTGGCGACCTATGCGTTCACTTGGACGGTGGAACCGGCGGGCGCGCGGACGGTGAGCCCGGCCGCGGGTGATTACGACGCTGACTCGGTGCTGTCCGTGGAGGCCACGCCGAATCCCGGCTACGTGTTCGACCGCTGGGAAGGCGCCCTGAGCGGGGATG
>Ga0114930_10001207_pt1 | contig 25211 bp, 22 predicted proteins | sample AnhtaG_FD_87300 | JGI IMG/M metagenome (GOLD analysis project Ga0114930, IMG submission 87300) | Deep subsurface microbial communities from Anholt, Denmark to uncover new lineages of life (NeLLi) - Anholt_01485 metaG | ecosystem: Environmental > Aquatic > Marine > Oceanic > Sediment | place... | reverse complement strand
CAATTGCCCGGTCTGGGCTAAATATGCTTTGCCTAAGTCGAAATACTGAGTCTCAAAAAGGGTAGTAGCAGTCTCTCCTATCGACCCGGTTAGTATGGGAGTATCAATCAAAATAAACCCTTTTTCGTAAAAAAAGGTTCTTATAGCATAAATGAGTTCATTTCTCACGTGCATTATAGCTTGCTGACGGCTGGAACGGAGCCAGAGGTGACGATTATCCATAAGAAATGCTGTCCCGTGTTCCTTGGGGGTAATCGGATAGTCCTGAGCTATCTGGATAATCTTCACATTAGTTAAGGTTAACTCATATCCACCCGGAGCCCTTTTATCCTCTCTGACTTTCCCCTTTACCTCTAAGGAGGATTCCTGAGTAAGTTCATCATAGGTTTCTAACACCTCATCTGCTACCTCTCCCTTACTCATCACCGACTGGATTATCCCGGTCCCGTCCCGGATTAAGAGAAAATGGATTTTTCCACTTGACCTTTTATTATAAAGCCAGCCTTTAAGAGTAACCTCTTCTCCAACAAATTTTCCGATATCTTCAATATAACAAAAAGACATTTAATGCTTCTCCCTTACCATATAATTTAAGATAGCACTGAAGATACTTATCAGTAAAGCAGCTAAGAAAGCTTTCCAAAAACCTGTGATCTGAAATCCACCAACCATCCAGGAAACGAGGAACAGAAGGAAGCCATTTATCACCAAAACAAAAAGACCTAAGCTCAAGATGTTTATCGGCAGAGTGAGAAAGATCAATATCGGACGCAGAATAGCGTTCAGTATCCCTAAGATCAAAGAAGCCAAAATCAGCGCCGTGAGGTTCTCAATATAAATCAGATGAAAAAGGTTAGCAACTATAAAAATCGCCAGGGTCAAAACGAACCAGCGAATCAAAAATTGAGACATAAAGCCTCCTTAAAGTAGCGGAAGGCCGTAAAGGTCTTGTCCACAGTCCGCCTCAGGCGGACTGCGGAAGACTTCAGCCTTCCATTTTCTATCTATAGCATTGACAATGGTCAATGCACTCTATATTGGAGGTCTAAAGACCTCCGCTACCTACTTATATCTTTTTACCAATGCTGTTCCAGTTGCAAACTGGTTAATTATCCAGCCTTTCAAATCTTCGATCCAGAAAAGCCCTTTTGGGCTAAGTTTAATCCTTAAACTCAAAGGGGTATCAAAAAGATAAACCCCCATCCTGCCTATAGCAAAAGGGTCTTCAGACAGTTCAGAGGTTAAACTGAATGCGGCATTATATCCGGCATTTTTTGCCTCAGTCCTGACCATTTGATTATGTCTGCCAAAAGGGTAAGATAAATATTTAACCTCCTGGTTCAGCTTCTCCTCTATGGTCTCTTTGGATTTCTTAAGCTCGAATTCTAAACTTTTCTTGGTCAACTTGGTTAGATCCGGGTGATTTACCGTGTGAGAGCCAAACTGAAAACCTGAGTTCTTCATCTCCTGGATTTGTTCCCAGCTTAAGTGCATAAATTTATGGCCAAAGCCTGCCTCCCATGAATTCTTTTTACCAATATAGCCTGTAATCAAAAAAAGGGTTCCAGTAAAGCCATATTGGTTTAGTATAGGGAATGCATTCAGGTAAATCGATTCGTATCCATCGTCGAAAGTAAGGGCAACTCGCTTATCATTCTCCTCCTTCTTCAACCCTAGATCTTCCAAGTCCATACTTGAAAATCCCTCATCTTTAAGGTAACTGATATGCTGTTCGAAGCTTTGAGGTTTTACCCGGGTTATCCCCCATTCGAATTTACCAGTTATTTTATGATAGGTCAGAACCGGATAAAATATTCTATCTTCGGATTTATATTTTTGATGCCGGATAAAAAATAGAAGGCTTATGCTTGCCAGGATGACCAAAAGAAATATTTGGAAATTAGACATAATCCCAGTTTATCTTCTGTCGCATATTTCTGCCTACCGGACCCAGGATGGCCACTGCCAATCTATCTTTATGCATAAGTTCATCTGCCACCTCAGAGACCTCTTCCCTTTTTACTCGATTAATCAGAGATATGGTTTTCTCCAGACTGATATAATCTTTCAGATAGAGCTCAAGTCGGGCTAATCTGTTCATACGATTGGATGTACTCTCCGCACCTAAGATTAAACTGCCTTTGAGCTGGTATTTGGCATCTTCCAATTCTTTTTTACTGAGTTTTTCTTTTTTGATTCGGCGTAATTCTTTTAGAACCTGCTCAACTGCTGGCAGGACCTGTTTTTTACCAGTTCCCAGATAAACGCCAAGAACACCTTTTTCTTTGAAAAAATCAATAAAGGTATGGATGTTGTAGACCATCCCCGATTTTTCTCTCAGGTTCTGGAAAAGGCGAGAGCTCATCCCTCCTCCTAAGATATTGCTTAAAATCAAAGCGGCATATCTTTTAGAATTTTTGAAAGAATAACCTGGAAAGCCGAGACAGATATGGGTCTGAGCGGATTTTCTTCCCTGAACTATTTTCTGAGAAAGAGGTTTCAAACGAAGAATCTCGCGCTTTCTTTTGGTGATATGATCATCCAATTTGAATTTGTTCTCCACCAATCTGACCAAACGTCTGTGACTCAGGTTGCCCGAGGCCGCAATCACAATCTTAGGGCTGATATAGTTTTCTCGCCTAAAGTTCAAAAGTTGCCCCCTTTCGAGTCTCTGAATATTATTGATTTCTCCGATAACAGGTTTACCTAAAGGATGTTCTCCCCACATCGCTTTCATAAACAGATCAAAGGCGACCTCAGAAGGAGAATCCTCCAGCTCCTTTATCTCCTCGGCAATAACCTTTTTTTCCTTCTTGAAATCATAAGGGGTAAAAAGCGGATTTAAGATCAGATCAGATAGAACGTCTAAAGCAATCTCTAAATGCTCCTCCATAACCTTAGCATATAAACAGGTGTTCTCTCTTCCGGTAAAGGCATTCAGGTTACCCCCCACCGATTCTAAAGCTAAGGCGATTTCCTTGGCAGACCTTTTCTTGGTTCCCTTAAAAAGCATATGCTCTGTAAAATGAGAGATACCGTTTTCCTTTCGCTCCTCATCCCGGGAACCAACATCTATCCACACACCTAAGGAGATGGAACGAACAGAATCGATTTTCTCACTTACTATCCGGAGCTTATTATCTAAGACTGTCTTCTGGTATCTAACTCTCATCCTGAAACTTTATGTCTGAATTAGAATTCTTTGGATTCTTCTTTGCTTGCGGAGGATCATTTTATCTTTATAGGAATCAACCGGCTTTACATCTATTACTACAATCTCCCCCTTATCCAGAATCGACGACCTCGAATCATCTTTATAGACTAACTTATTTTTCTCTGATATCGCTTGGTGAAAAGCAGGCTTTTCTGGAGAGTCTGATCTTTCCCTCATTGTCTATGCCGATTATCTTAACGTTAACCTCATCTCCCACACTAAGAACATCCTCAACCCGGTTAACTCTCTTAGTATCCAACTCTGAGATATGGACTAATCCATCCTTCCCTGGAATTATCTCTACAAAAGCTCCAAAAGGTGTAATCCTTTTCACTTTACCCAGATAACACTTACCCACCTCTGGCTCCTCAATCATCTTCAAGATACGTTCCTGAGCCAGCTCTCCAGCCTTCTGGTCCTTAGCCGCTATAAATACACTCCCATCATCTTCTATATCTATCTCCACTCCGGTCTGCTCGATTATGCTTCTGATATTTTTGCCACCCGGACCAATTATCTCGCCGATCTTATCCTGTTTAACTTTGAAGGTAATAATCCGCGGGGCATAAACAGAAAGCTCAGGTCTGGGTTTGGCAATTGTTTTTTCCATTATATCCAGGATATGTAATCTGGCTTCCTTTGCCTGGAGCAAGGCTTCTCTTATAGTACTCAGCTCCAATCCAGAGATCTTTATATCCATCTGAAAGGCGGTGATTCCTTTACGTGTTCCGGTCACTTTAAAATCCATATCTCCATAATGATCTTCTGCTCCCAAGATATCTGTAAGGATAACCGACTTCTCTTCCCCTCTTATCAATCCCATGGCGATGCCAGCCACAGGAGCTTTAATCGGCACACCAGCATCCATCAAAGACAAAGTTCCACCGCAGACTGTAGCCATAGAGGAGGAACCATTCGATTCCAAGATATCGGAGACTATGCGGATAGTATAGGGAAAAACTTCATCTTTAGGAATCACCGGTTGAATAGCTTTTTCAGCTAAGGCTCCGTGACCGATTTCTCTTCTTCCCGGACCTCTGGCTGGACGGACTTCTCCTACGCTAAAAGGCGGAAAATTATAATGCAGCATATAGCTCTTAGTTGATTCACCTTCTAAGTCTTCGATTTTTTGTTCATCCATCTTAGTTCCCAAAGTGATAACAGCTAAGCTCTGAGTCTGTCCTCGTGTGAAAAGAGCAGATCCATGGGCTCTGGGCAATACCTCTATCTCACAGGAAATCGGACGTATGTCTTCTGGTTTTCTGTCGTCTATTCTCACATTCTCTTTCAAAATCATCTCTCTTAAATCTCTTTTCTCTAACTCAACCAGGAAAGAAGCGATCTTGGCTTCGCTTTCAGGGTACTTTTCTGTCAGCTCAAGCATAACCGATTCTTCTAATTCATCCAGGATGTGCTGGCGTGTAAATTTTTCAACAGTTCGATTTGCCTTTTTAATCTTCTCCAAAGCTAATTCACTCACCTCTTCAAAAAGCTCCGCCTCGAAAGATACCGGCTCAATCTTGGGTTTCTCCTTTCCCCATTCTCCTTTTATTTTCTTCTGAAGTTCTATTATTTTTTTAATCCATTTTTGTGCTAAATCCAGAGCTGATAATAGAGCCTCCTCAGAGATCTCCTCACATCCTCCTTCTACCATGACTATATTCTCTTCAGTTCCTGCTATAATTAAATTCATATCACTTTCTTCCAGCTGAGTAAAAGTAGGATTTATAATCAGGTTCCCCTCTATCCTTCCAATCCCTACAGAAGCGATCGGCTCATAGAAGGGTATCTCCGAGATACAGAGAGCTACAGAGGAGCCAATAATCCCCAGAATATCTGCATCATTTTCCTGATCCGAGGAGAGGACCATTACCATTACCTGGACCTCATTCAGATAACCCTCTGGAAATAGAGGGCGCAAAGATCGATCGATGAGCCGAGCTGAAAGTATCTCTTTTTCAGTTGGCCTTCCCTCTCTTTTGAAAAACCCACCTGGTATCCTGCCAGCTGCATAAGCCTTTTCCCGATAGTCTACCATCAGAGGGAAGAAATCCTGACCTTCGATCATCTCCTTAGCCGCTACAGCAGTAGCTAAGATCATGGTGTCAGCCAAGCGCACTAGTGCCGCTCCGTCAGCCTGACGGGCTACCTTACCTACCTGGATGCTCAGTTTTTTACCATCTAAATCTAACTCGTAACTTTGTTCCATTTTCAACTCTCTCTAACCTCTTAAGTTTAACTCCTCTACGATCTCTCTATAGCTTTTAATATCTGATTCCCGCAGATAATCCAGAAGTCTTCTCCTTTTACCTACCAGTTTAAGCAGCCCTCTTCTGGTGCTGAAATCTTTTTTATGAGCTTTCAGATGTTCAGTCAGCTCACTTATCCTTTGAGTAAGTAAGGCTATCTGCACTTCCGGGGAACCGGTATCCATATCGTGATATCTATGTTTCTTGATCAATTGGACCTTCTTAGCTTTATCTAATGGCAAGTTTCCTCCTTTTTACCTGTTTAAAAGTTGTCTGATCTTTTTTTCATCTTCAGTTAACTGGGTATGTAGCTCCTTTAAGCTATCAAATTTCCTCTCCCCTCTTATCCATTTCTGCAGGTAAATCATTAACTTGTCTGGCATTTCATTTCCCTGATAATCAAATAGATTTACCTCCAAGCTCAACTTTTCCTCATTTAAAGTAAGTTTTCTTCCAATATACATCATCCCATAAAACTTTTCATCATCTATCTCTATCTCAACTCCGTAAACTCCTTTCTTGGGCAAAAGTTTTTTCTCCGGCACCTCTAAGTTTATAGTAGGATAACCAATCTCCGTACCAATTCCGTTCCCTTTAACCGGTTTTCCGGTGATAAGATAACTATGTCCTAACATAATGCAGGCTTTTTCAAAATCGCCTTTCAGCATCTCTTTTCTTATCCGACTACTGCTGATCCGGGCAAAATCCCACACAACTGAAGAGCCAATCTTTAACTCAAAACCAAACTTAAGGCTGGCATCTTTAAGAAGCTCAATCCCTCCAGAGCGATTACTTCCAAAGGCATGGTTTTCTCCAATTATAAGCTCTCCTACCTTAAGCTTCTTTATCAGTATTTCCTCTATAAAATCTTCTGCAGACAAAAGAGAAAACTCTTTGGTAAACTCAAGCACCAACACGCCAGAGAGCTCTTTTCCCTCCGCCAAAGTTTGCAAAAGGTTTAGTTTCTCCTCCAAAGTTGAAAGTATCAAGGGAGAATTTTCAGGAGAAACTACCTCCTGAGGATGAGGCTCGTAGGTGACCAGAAGAGTATTCCTTCTCTTCTCCTTTTTCTCCTTAGCCAGTTTTTTAAGAATAGCCTGATGCCCCAAATGGATACCGTCGAACGTTCCCAGGGTAACGATCGGTTTTTCCCAGGATTCAAGCTCAGTTAAATCAGAAAATACCTTCATCTCACAAACACCCTTATATATTCGATGACCTTATCTTTTTTGTCCAGCCGGGATAGCTCCGCAGAAGATTTAAGAGCTCTGGCTAAGGCTAGGATCTGATCGAGATTGTTCTTCAAACAGAGTGTATCGCCAGATGAAAACTCTTTCTCAACTGAAAAAATATCTTCAAACTTCAAATCATGGCCGTTTTTGACTTTAGCCGCAAACTTGTCGGTAACTTTTATTACTGGTAAAAAGTTTAAAGTCTTTTCCATCGAAATAAGGTAATCTTGTAACTTAGCGGGGTTAGAATTTCTGCGGACCTTCTCAATGTCTAAAGAATCCTGCAATTTGAAAGGACCTATCCTTGTTCGAGTCAGAGAGGTAAGATGTGCTCCGCAATTTAATTTAGACCCTATGTCATAGGCCAGGCTTCTAATATAAGTCCCCTTGGAACAGCTTATCCTCAGATCCACAAAAGGCAAAAAAAGCTTAAGGATCTCTATGGAGTTTATCCGCACCTTTCTTGGTTCTTTTGTTATCGGGGTGCCAGCGCGGGCATAATCTGATAGCCTCCTCCCCTGGTATTTAAGAGCAGAATAGGGTGGAGGGACCTGCCAGGTCTGTCCCCTGAATGATTCTATTACTTTTCTCACCCGATTCTGGTCAAGGTTAAGATTGCTCAGGCTACTCAAGGTCCTTCCCTGAAGATCATAAGTATCTGTGGATACCCCTAACCTTATTTTAGCCAGATATTCCTTATCCAGGTTTTCTAAAAACTGGACGATCTTTAAAGCCTGTCCTATACAGACCAAAAGCAGTCCAGAGGCGAAATTATCCAAAGTGCCACAATGACCCAACTTTCTCAACTTTAGAGTTTCTCGCAGTTCGTCCAAAGCTGAGTAAGAAGTAACTCCCGCCCTTTTGTTAAACAAAAGAATTCCATTCAAATCCATCTTTAAAGTTGTTCCTTAATTTTTTTTAAAATCAACTCTTTGGCTGAATTCAAATCCTGATTGAGAGTACAGCCAGCCGCATTTCTATGTCCGCCGCCTCCGAAAATCCTGGCTAAGGAAGAGACATCAAAAGAATTCTGAGACCTCAAACTCACCTTGGTAAGAGATTTGCTTTTCTGCCTAAATAAAACCCCGACCTCAGCTCCTTTCAGAAAAAGGGAATAATTCACAAAGCTCTCGGTGTCCTCCACAGTAGCTTCGAAATCTTTTAAACTCTTTTGGTCGATAACCATAAAAGAAATTTTTCCCTTTCCAAAGGTCTCAAGATTTTGCAGGGTAAATCCTAATAGTCTCAGAGCTGACTCTGAATTGTTATAATAGATTTGATTATTGATCTCCTTAGGATTTGCTCCCTGGCCTACAAGCTCGGCACAAATCCTTAAAGCCCGGGGGGTAGTGTTAGAGAACCTGAATCTCCCGGTATCGGTAAGAATAGCCGCGTATAGCTGAGTAGCTGTCTCTTTATTCAATCTGTAACCAGTATAGGCTATGAGTTCGTAGATTATCTCTCCTAAGGCGCTGGCCTGAGTATCTATATAATTCAGATCTCCGAAAATAGAGTTATCCGGGTGATGATCGATATTAATTATCCTGTTCCCCTCTCCTATAAGCTCTTTTACTTTTCCTGTCCTTTTCAAATTGGGGCATTCCAAAACAAAAACCAAATCTGCTTCCCCGGCTTCAAATAGTGTGGAATTAAAATCCTCAATCGCTCTTTCTTCATCCAGAAAGAGATATTTTGGGGGGATATTACCCTGGTTTATTATCCTGACTTCCTTAGTTAAATTCTTAAGCCAGCCTTTTAAAACCAACTGTGAGCCGATCGAATCTCCATCCGGATCTAGATGGGAGGTTATCAAAATCCTCTTGGATTTTTCGACCAGCTCTATGATCTGATCAAATTTTTCTTTCATCTTCAAGCCGGGACTGTTTTTGCATCTGTTTTAAAAGTTGTTCAATCCGGGCTGCCCTTTCAATTGAATGATCATATTTAAATATGATCTCCGGCGTATGTTTAAGCCTGATCCTTCTTCCCATTTCCCTCTGAATAAAACCTTTTGCACGTTCCAGTCCTTTTTGGCTTTCCTTTCTGGCTTCCTCCTCACCTAAAACTGTATAGAAGATCTTGGCATATCTCAGATCATCGGTAAGCTCTACATGGGTTATAGTTATGAACCCCAGTTTTGGATCTTTCAAGCTAAGTAAGATAATCTCCGAAACATCCTTTCTGATCTGATCAGCAACCCGGGAAGACCTTTTGTACTGCATATTATCGAATCTCCATATGATAATCCAGCACCACCACTCCACTTTCTTTATTGAGCAGTTCTACCACCTGAGAGAGAAGTTGGTTGACAAACTTTCCTTGATTAGCTACAGCGGCCACCCCTAAAGTGGTTCTTTGCCACAGATCGTTATTCTCCACTTCTGCTATGGATACATTAAACCGGTTTCTGATTCGGTCTTTTATCCTCTTTAAGATCTGCCTTTTGCTCTTGAGTGAACTGCTTTCTGGTATATGAATTTCAATGGAACAGATACCAACTACCATATTTGAAAATTTTAACCCTCTAACTTTCGAGCCAGTTCAACTATCTCATAGGCCTCGATTATATCACCAACTTTAACGTCATTGAAATTATCAATCTTTATACCACATTCGAATCCGGAGCTGACCTCTCTAACATCCTCTTTAAACCTTTTGAGAGAGGAGATAGTACTTTCATATATGCTTATTCCATCTCTTATCAGCCTTATCCTATCCCCCCTCTTTATGCTTCCAGACTGAACATAGACTCCAGCCACCTGCCCGATCTTGGAGACCTTGAAAACATTCCTTACCTCCGAGGTTCCAGAGATCTGCTCCTGTTTTTCTGGCTCCAAGAGTCCTTCCAATAAACTTTTGACATCTTTTTGCACCTCATAGATTACATTATAGAACTTAATCATCACTTTTTCCCGTTGAGCTATCTCTCTGGCCCGAAAGTCTGGATGTACATGGAAACCGATGATTATAGCCTTTGAAGCTAAGGCTAAGAGAACATCACTTTCATTTATAGCTCCTACACCTTTATGAATTATCCTTAGCTTAACCTCCTGGGATGGAATCCTCTCTAAAATATCCGTTAGGGCCTCAACCGAACCATTCACATCTCCTTTAATGATCACTTTTAGTTCTTTGATCTTCCCTTCGGCGATCTGTTCATAGACCGTGCCTAAGGCGGTCCTTTCTAAGAATCTATAATCCTGTTCTCGTTTTAACCTTGTTCTCCTGCCGCTTATCTCCCGGGCTTCCTGCTCGTCTTTTACCACCATAAAGGAATCACCAGCCTGAGGAATCCCGGATGAGCCCAAAACTTGAACCGGAGTTGAAGGTCCTGTTTCCCTTAGATAATTGCCTCTTTCGTCCAGCATAGCCCTTACTCTACCAAAATGCATTCCCGTAACAAAGACATCACTAATTCTCAAGGTTCCCTTCTGAATGAGAACAGTGGCAATTGATCCTCTTCCGCGATCCAGTTTGGACTCTATGACTACCCCGGTAGCTTTTCTAAAAGGATCCGCTTTTAGCTCCAATATCTCAGCCTGTAAAAGTATCATCTCCAAAAGACGATCTATTCCCTGACCAGTTTTAGCCGAGATCTCACAGATAATAGTTTTACCACCCCACTCCTCTGGAACTAACCCATACTTAGCAATCTGGTGTTTGATTGTCTCACTATCCGCATCCGGCAGATCCATCTTATTAATCGACACTATTATTGGCACTCCAGCTGCTTTGGCATGATCGATAGCCTCTACGGTTTGGGGCATGACGCTATCGTCCGCCGCTATCACCAAAACAACCACATCAGTTACTTGAGCACCTCTGGCTCTCATAGCCGTGAAAGCCTCATGTCCGGGGGTGTCTAAAAAAGTTATCTTCCCTTTGGGCAGAACAACTTCATAGGCGCCGATATGTTGAGTAATCCCTCCAAATTCGCCGGCGATAATCTTACTCTTGCGAATATAGTCTAAAAGGGAGGTTTTGCCATGGTCCACATGTCCCATAATAGTAACAACTGGAGGACGAGGCCTTAAATTCTCAACTTCTTCTTCTTCGCCCTCCTCTGTAACCCCATACTCTTGTAGTTCCTCTACTTCGAGGCCGAACTCCAAGGCTATGGTTGACAGGGTATCCAGATCCAGCCTCTGGTTAATGCTGGCAACAAAACCTAACTCCAGACATTTACTGATTACCTCAGCTGGCTTTACTCCCATGAGATTTGCCAGCTCAGCTACTGACATATATTCGATTACCTGAATCTTTTTTGTCGGCTCAACACCTGCGGCTATTTCATCTTTTTCTCTCTTTTTATATTTTTTCTGTCTTTTTAAACTTTCAATTTGAGCCAGAGTCTTTTTAACACTTTCCTGAACTTCTTTCTGATCCGCTTTTCTCTCTGGCTTTAACTTCTTAAATTTAACTTTTCTCTTCCTTCCAAAAGGTAAGACTTCCTCCCTCTTTTTTAAACCTGTATCTTTGAATTTTAATCTCTCTTTAACACTTTCTACCCGGTAACGCTCCTCTGCTAACTTTTCTCTTTCTTCCAGTTTTTTCCGCTTAAGCACATCTTCTTTTTTAAGCTCCTCCTTCTCTTTTCTGAATTTATCCTCAATTGCCTTTAACATATTCTCATCTACCACACTCATATGGCTTCTGACTGAAAATCCTAACTCCCTCAGCATGGACAGAAGAGCATCGCTGGAGATATTATAATCTTTAGCTACCTGATAGACTCTTTTACCGGTCAATTTTTTCACTCTCTCCCTCCACCGATCCGGGTTTAGTCAGGGGTTAAGTATTTTTTGGCAGATTCTATTAAAGCCTGTGTCTTTTTCTTTCCGATTCCTTCGATCTTCATCAAATCCTTAGGGTTAGCCTTAGCTAGGTCTTGAACGCTATCGATCCCGACTGAGACCAGCTTTTCCTTGAGTTTCTCTCCAATACCTTGAAGTTCTGTAAGAATGATTTCAGGGCCGGTTTCTAACTTTTTCTGAGCCTTATAATCGGACTCACTTAATATGTTGATCTTCCAGCCTGTGAGCTTGGAAGCTAATTTGGCGTTCTGTCCATTTTTGCCAATAGCCAAAGAGAGTTTATCATCCTCCACAACCGCCACCATGCTTTTCTCATCCGGATAGACATCTAACTTGATGGTCTTAGCAGGAGCCAATGCTCTGGTTACAAAGTTTTCAGGAATCGGACTCCAGGGCACAATATCTATCCTTTCGTTATTCAGCTCCCGGACAATACTCTGTACCCGGACTCCTTTAACTCCAACACAGGCACCCACTGGATCAATTCGGTCATCTATGGAGCTTACTGCTATTTTGGAACGCTCGCCCGGCTCCCGGGCCACAGCCTTGATCTCGATGATCCTCTCAAAGATCTCCGGCACCTCCAGCTCAAATAGTCTGATCAGAAGTCCTGGATTAACTCTGGAGAGAGAGATCAAGGGACCTTTGGCACTTTTTTCTACATTAAGGATATAGGCTCTGATACGGTTACCCTGTCTGTATTTCTCTTTCTGGATCTGCTGTTTTGGTGGAAGAATAGCCTCGGCTTTACCCAGGTTCACAAAAATATTCCCCTTATCTACTTGCTGAACGACGCCAGTAACCAGCTCACCAACTCTATCCTTATATTCCTCATAGATTTTTTCCCTCTCCGCTTCTCTGACCTTCTGTATTAGTATCTGTTTAGCAGTCAATATGGCATTTCTGCCAAATTCTTCAAATCCAATTGGGACTTTAATCTCTTGACCCAATTTAGCCTTAACCTCAACTTTCTTAGCCTCCTCTAAGGAGATTTCTAAATTTGGCTCGGTCACCGTATCAACTACCTTCTTAGTGGCAGATATCTTGATCTCGCCAGTCCTTAAATCTACTTTTACTTTTAGATTGTCTGTATTCCCAAACTTCTTCTTAGCCGCTAAAAGCAAGCTGGACTCTAAAGTCTCGATCAGATATTCCATCTCGATATTCTTATCCTTGGTTATCTGCTGTAAAGCTTCTAAGATCTCATTGTTCATCAATAACACCCCTCTCAAATGATAATTTTTCCCTTTTCAATTCTTTCCCAGGGTATGCTTTCCACTTTATTCTCAACCTCTAAGATTACTTCTCCTTCACCTACACTAATTATTTCTCCTCTAATCTCTGTTGTTCTATCTGATGGTGTTTTAAGGAAAACCCGCACCTTTTCCCCTGTTTTTCTTTTGAAATCATTCAAGCTCAAAAGTGGTCTTTCTAAGCCCGGAGAGGAGACCTCCAGGGTATAGCCTTTCTGGATAAGGTCTTCAGTATCCAAATAGTCTGAAAGCTTCTGGCTCAAACAAGCACATCCTTCAACATTCACCCCACCGATCTTATCTACAAACACTCTCAGGATGGAGCGTGGCGGTTTCCCAACAAATTCTAACTCCACCAGTTCCAGACTCTCCTCTTCAATTAAAGGCAGGAGTTTCTCCTTTAAAATCTCTTTTAATTCAGCCAAAGTTATCAACCCTCGAAATATATTAATACGATTTTAATTTTTAATCCTTTGACTTTTCGATACTTAAAAGAGTGGGAAGACCCACTCTTTTAAATAATATAATTACCCCCATTTGAAAAAGCAACTGTTTTTTAAGTCTTCTCCAGTCCCTTTCCTGCGGATCCAACTTCGGACAATATCTTGAGGAAACCTTCTAAGACCTCACCCCTGTTTAATAAAACTGTCGCCTGGCTCCCTCTCGCTTTAAGCTCTACTTTATTCTCTTTCAGGCTTTTCTCTCCCACGGTTATCCTCAAGGGTATTCCGATAAGATCTGCATCTTTGAACTTAACCCCGGCGCGCTCATTTCTATCATCCAGTAAAACCTCGAAATTTTTATCCTTCATCTTACCATAGAGCTCAAAAGCTATTTCTCTCTGTTTCTCATCCTGTATATTTACCGGAAGTATCTCCGCTAAAAAAGGAGCAATTGGCACAGGCCAGATTATCCCGGCATCATCATGAAACCTTTCCACAGCTGCCTGTGCCGTCCTGGTTATGCCCACCCCGTAGGAGCCCATAATAAAAAATTTCTCCTGCCCATGTTCATTTATAAAAGTAGCATTTAAAGCTTGGCTGTATTTAGTTCCTAACATAAAGGTATTACCCACCTCTATACCTTTAGCAGTCTTTAACCTGCCCTTATTACACTGAGGGCAGAACTCCCCCGGGGTTGCATTTCTAATATCTGCAACTAAATCCAGCTTAAAATCCCGTTCAAGATTAACGTTTATCTGGTGGAAATCATCTTCATTCGCCCCGGTTACAAAATTAATCATCGACAAAAGCTCCTTATCCCCTATCAGCTTTATCTTTTTTAACCCAATTGGGCCAGCATAACCTGCCTGAGCTCCAGTTATCTTTTGAACAGTTAAAGAATCGGCCATCTCTAAATCGATAGATTTAAGATTATTCTTGAGTTTGGTCTCATTGATCTGCCGATCCCCGCGAATTAAAGCTGCCACCACCTTTCCATCTGCTTTATATAGCAAGGTCTTAACTAATTTTTTTGCAGGAACTTTTAGAAATCCGGTAACCTCTTCCACGGTTTTCATATTAGGAGTAGCTATCTTCTGTAAAGGTTTTTTAGTCTCCTCAGTTTCATGAATAGAAGGTTCAATTGAGACAGCCTTCTCAATATTGGCGGCATAATCGCAACTATCGCAGGTGAATATTATATTCTCTCCACCATCTGTATTCACCATCACCATAAACTCATGGGCCGCCTTCCCTCCCATAGCTCCAGTATCAGACTCCACCAGCTTTGTCTCTAAACCACATCTTTTAAAAATCCTAAAATAAGCCTCTATCATCTTCTGATAGCTAAGTTTGAAACTCTCCTCATCCGCATCAAAGGAATAAGCATCTTTCATAATGAACTCTCGCGATCTCATCAACCCAAATCTGGGCCTTATCTCATCCCTGAACTTATTCTGGATTTGATAAAGGTTTAAGGGTAGCTGACGATAAGACCTCACCTCACCTTTTATCAGAAAGGATACTACCTCTTCATGGGTTCCGCCCAAGACTAAATCCCTCTGGTGTCGGTCTTTTATCTTCATCAATTCTTTTCCTACAGTTTCCCACCTTTTAGTAGCCTGCCAGAGCTCAGCTGGATGTAGAACCGGCATTAAAATCTCTTGAGCACCAGCTCGGTTCATCTCCTCTCTAACTATCTGCGTGATCTTTAATAAAACCCTCTGCATCAAAGGAAGATAATTATATACTCCGGCAGCCAATTTGCGGATATATCCAGCCCGAACTAAAAGTCTATGCGAGATAATCTCTGCCTCAGCTGGATCCTCTCTTAAAGTAGGAATATATATCTCAGACCATTTCATAATCTAACTGCTCACTTATTGGACTTTCGCTTTTTTCTCTAAACTCTTTTCAATACCCCTGACCCGACTCGAACGGGTGCTCGCGGCTCCGGAGGCCGCTGCTCTATCCAACTGAGCTACAGGGGCAGAAAATTAGTCTGAAGTAAATGTTTTAAAAACAACTTGCTACTTGATATAGGCTAAACAGCTTTATTTTAAATAAATGATCTCTCCCCAGATTTTTCCTTCTTCCATATTGAGAATTCCGTAACTCTTCAGCCAGGAAAATAGATTTCCAGATAAACTTCCAGGATTAAAAAGTAGAGTTTCTCCATGTTTTAGATTATAAGGGGAATGGGAATGGCCAAAAATAATCACCTCCAAATTTTCATCAAACTCCCTTTGTACTTTTTTCGCTAAGTTAAAAGGAGAACCAAATCCATGAATCAGGCCAATTTTACAACCTGAGAACTCTAATACCTTTTTGGTGGGTAAAAGTCTTTTTATCTCAGGGTAATCCATATTCCCGCAGACCGCATAAAGAGTGGCTAAGCACTCTAAATCCCGGTAGGTTTTTAGTTCAGTGAAATCCCCGGCGTGTAAGATCAGATCACCTTTTTTGACCTTCTCTATAAACTTTTGAGGAAGGCTGGAAATTCTTTCCGGAATATGAGTATCTGAGATAACATAGATCATTATCTGAGCTTCTTTTTATGTCGATCCCTTCTCAGCCTTTTTTTCCTTTTATGGGTTTTGATCTTCTGCCTTTTCTTTTTTTTCCCGCAGGGCATACTTTCTTCCTTCTAACTCTGTTGAATTATAAGCTCCTTGAATTCATTCGAGGGTTTGAAAACAGGAACCTTTCTATCCGGGACTGGAACCTCTTCACCGGTCCGTGGATTACGCGCTTTCCTGGCTTTACGAGACTTGATCTTGAAGGTTCCAAATCCACGAATCTCTATATTGTTCCCTTCTTTCATGGCATTCTTAACCGCATCTAAAAAGCCATCCACTAACACCGCTACGTCAGTTCGAGTCAACCCCGTTTTCTCTGCTATTTTTTCGACCAAATCGGCTTTGGTCATCTTACACCTCCTTTAGTAACTTTACATTTTAAATTTTTCTAAGTACAACTATCGCAGTTTTTGGAGCTACAGCTGGAGCAGGAAGAGCCTGTAGAGGAGACGAATTTACCTTTAGAGGAAAAACCGAAGACTGAAAAAATCCTTTCTCCTTCTCCCCCACAGCTGGGACAGGCTATGTTCTCCTGATTATTCAAAATCAAAAACTCAAATCTCTGTTTACACTTCTTACAGATATATTCGAATATGGGCATATAATTTTAACTCTGTAAATCCCTTATATATACGAAAATTTTTTATTTGAAAATATATTGAAGCTTAGGCAAAAGCTTTTCATCAGACCTCAAATCAGAGATGGTTTTAAGACTCTGGGTTAGGATATCGATCAAAGTTACTTTTTTAGGCCTCTCTCTAATTGTCTTAGGGACCCCTTCTATCCCACCCATCTTTCCAGCAATACTTATGGCATCCTCTAAATCGCCTAACTCATCTACCAAACCTAACTCCTTGGCCTGCCTGCCGGTAAAGATCCTTCCATCAGCCAACTCTAAGACTTTATCCTGATCAAGCCTTCGCCCCTCAACCACTGCCTCTACGAACTGATCATAGGTATCATCGATAACTGATTGAAGCAAGCTTCTTTCTTCTTTAGTCATTGGACGATTCCAGGTTCCAACCTCTTTTAACTTCCCCCTTTTAACTACTTCAAATCTCACTCCTATTTTCTTAAATAATTCCTGCACCACTGGAAATTCGAAGATCACTCCAATGCTTCCAGTAAGGGTACCTGGGTTGGCTACGATTGTGTCAGCTGCGCAGGCTACATAATATCCGCCAGAGGCGCCTAATCCTCTAAGTGAAGCCACAACTTTTTTATCCTTTTTTTTAACCTTCAAAACCTCCTCGTAGATCTCCTGAGAAGGTACCACTCCACCTCCAGGGCTGTCTATGTCTAAGACTAAAGCCGGGATAGAGCTATCCTTGGTATATTTTTTTAGCTGTCTTATCACCTCATTTGAATTATTTATAACCCCGTATATCTCGATTACGGCAACTTTTTTGCCGAAACTATAAAAATAGGCTCCTTCGGTGGAAATGCCGGACAATCCTATTAGAATGATAGAAAGGAAAAGCAAAAAGCTTATGGCAATTATCACACCAATAATCAGGTCACTTCTTTTAGCCACTTAACCTCCTTAAAAAACAAAATTGAAATTTTCATCTGTTTTTGAAAATCTTGATCCTGTCACCTGCCCGAATATAAGAGGGATTAGACAGGCTATTCCATTCTAAGAGTTTTTCCAGAGGGACTTTAAAAAAGTTAGCTATACCCCACAAGGTCTCTCCTTTCTTAACCTTATGAACCACCAATTCTTGCCATTCTTTCTCCTGATTTCTTGCTGGTATTTTTAACTTATCTCCAACTTTTATCAGATCTTTACGCTTAAGACCATTTATTTTTTCAAGAGTAGAGACAGTAGTTTCAAATTTTTTTGCAATCCTTATTAAGGTATCCCCGGGCTTAACCCGGTAGATTTGATAACTTTCTCCCGATGGTATTTTTAATCTGTCTCCGGCTTTTATCAGCTCTCGACGATTAAGATCGTTTATTTTTTCAAGAGTAGAAACAGCAGTTTTAAACTTCTTTGCAATCCTTATTAAGGTATCCCCGGGCTTAACCCGGTAGGTTTGATATTCATTTTTAGCTCTATTTTCTGAAAGCAGAACCTTATTGGTTTTATCTCTGGAGGTAGTTAAAGTTTTCTTCTGGCTAAGATTAGACCTACCATACCCCGGAATCTTAAGGTATTGTCCGGGATAGATTGTATACCTTCTGGAAAGGGAGTTTGCCTGGATAACGCTGAAGGGTGAAACTCCGTATCTTTTGGCAATGCCGGAAACAGTCTCCCCTTTTCTCACCTTATGCATATTATAGAGCTTTTTAGCTGGTAGCTCTGCATATTTCTGGGCGAAGCTCTCCTTAGTGCCTGCAGGCACTCTTAATCGATAAGAAGGATACTGGGGAGGGGTAACATCCCTGAGTAGTTCAGGGTTTAACTCTCTTATCTCCTTCACTGAAACATTCAAAATTTCTGCTATCGTTTTAAGGTCAACCGGCTTATCAACTATTACTGTATCAAACGCTAAGGGTTTTTCATATTCTACCTCAAACCCATATTTTTCTGGATTTTTGGCGATGATGGTTGCGGCAATATAAAGAGGAACATAATCATAGGTTTGCCTTCTCAGATTGAGTTCCCAGAAATTGTTGGTTCCACTTTTCTTAATTGCCCTACTAAGACCTCCTTCACCGCAGTTATAGGCAGCAAGTGCTAAGTGCCAGGAGTCAAATTGATTATAAAGTTTAGATAGGTAATCGCAAGCCGCATAAGTAGATTTTACAAAATCCCTTTTCTCATCATACCACCAGTTGCTTTTAAGACCATAAATTCTTCCAGTAGAGGGGATAAACTGCCACATCCCAACAGCATTTGCCCAGGAACGTGCCTTAGGATTGAAGCCGCTTTCGATCAGAGGAAGATAGGCTAAATCCAAAGGTAGGTTTTTCTGCTTTAAGATCTCCCTGATCATATCAATATATTTGCCTGATCTGGAAAGGTATTGGATAAAAGCTTCACGGGCTATGGTTTGCAGGTAAAGGATAGAATTCTCTACCCTTTCATTCCACTCAATCGGCATATCATAGGTTGTGATCTCCGGAAAATCAATTACCACCTTCACAGAATCCTTGAGCTTTTGAAAGTTTTCAACATCCTCAAACTTTTGCAGAAAAGCAGAGATGGAGCTTTGGCTGTCTAAAACCCCTAAGGATAGGAGGGTAATCTTGTAGTCTGAAGCTATCTCCCTCAACAGACGATTGTACTTATCGATGTTTACCGAATGTATCTCCTCGTCCAGGTTTAAGTTAGCCAGGATATCCAAGGCTTGCTCAAAATTGGACTGAGCCTCTGCCCATTCACCGTTTAGATTTGCCTCCACTCCCAGTGCATAATAATTTTCAGCCTCCTTAAGTTCTTCGGAAATCAACTTTTCATATACTGCGGCAGAATCTGCTGGAGAAATGATTTGGGATTCAGGCAACACAGGGTATTCTTCAGGTAACTGAGATTTTATCAATTCTCTGGAACATCCAGTCAAAAGAAAACCAAACAGGACAAACAAAGATATTCTCTTTACATCCATTTTCATCTTTCAGTCTCCTTTTTGTCTAACTCATTGATATATAAAATAATGCATAAATCTTGTCAAGGTTTTTTTAGTTTTTTCTTAATTTTGGCTGTTAAAAAACTTTAAAAGCTCTTCTTTCTGGTTTACCTTTTCTGCGTCAATCCAGATAATTCCCTCCTCTTTCTTAAACCAGGTTAGTTGCCTTTTGGCATAGTGTCTGGTATTGAGTTTTATTCTCTCCCTTGCTTCATCCTGGCTTATTTCTCCTTCCAGATATTGAAAAATCTCCTTATATCCAAAAGTCCTCAATGGAGCTAATGAAAGATTATATCCTTTTTTCTTTAAACCTTTCACCTCATCCATCAAGCCCGCTTTGATCATCTGCTCTACCCTTTGGTCAATTCTCTGATAGAGCTTTTCCCGGTCTAACTTAAGCCCGATTTTGACGAAATCGTATTCCACGGGCGGATATTCTCCCTTCCTTTGCAGGTCTGAAATCTTTTTCCCGCTAAGCTCATACACCTCTAAGGCTCTGATTATCCTCACCAGATTATGTGGGCCTATCTTTTGGGCTGCCTGAGGGTCTTTTTTCTTTAACTCTAAATAAAGAGATTCAACACCTGACCTTTCAGCTTTTTCTTTTAGCTCCTGCCTTAATTTTTCATCTTTACCCGGACCTTTAAAAAATCCTTTAAATAAAGCTCTCAGGTAAAGTCCAGAACCTCCAACTACCACAGGTTCTTTTTCTCTGCAGACCACCTCCTTGATAGCCTCCCTGGCTTTAATCGAGTAATCTGCCGCAGTAAAATATTCATCCGGATCAACTATATCTATCAGATGATGAGGGACTCTTTTTCGTTCCTCCAGGCCAGGCTTTGCCGTCCCGATGTCCATATATCTATAGACCTGGCGAGAATCTGCAGAGATTATCTCTACTTTTAATATATCGGCAATTTCAAGGGAGACTTTGGTTTTGCCTGAAGCAGTCGGACCTAAAATGACCAGGATTTTTCTGAGCATATTTTACAAGCTAATTTTCCCGCCTTGAGGGCAAGGCGGGATTACCGATTTGTGCCCATTTTTTTAGAGAGGCGTAGCCGAGCCTTTAGGGCTCGGTAGCAGAGGTCTAATCCGCCTTAGGCGGACTGCTACGCGAGTTTTCTGTTTTACAACTGGAAACCTAAAGGTTTCCGCTACATAAACTTCAGGCTCTCTCAAACCTCTTATTCAACTCCTCAATCGGAATTCTGATTAATGTAGGCCTGCCGTGCGGACAGGAATAGGGCTCTTTGGTAGCAAATAGCTGATCAAACAATGAATTCATCTCTTGTAGGGAAAGCTTCTCACCAGCCTTTATCGCCCCCTTACAGGCAAAGGACTGAGCAATCGACTTAACCCTTTCACCCCCGGCTTTGAGCCTCTCCTCCAGATCTACTATTATTTCCCTTAGAAAATTCTCCCCGCTTTGAATCCGGGGAAGTGGCGGAACACCGCTGATCAAAACGCTTTTTCCGCCGAAGGGTTTAACTTCAAACCCTAATTTCTTTATAAGATCGATATTTTCCTCAAAAGTCATAAATTCTGCCGGTGAAAACTCAGTTACAATCGGAAAAAGAAGGTGCTGAGTAGATGCCTTCTCTGTGGTTAGATTTTTCAGAGCAGTCTCATAAAAGACTCTTTCATGAGCCGCATGCTGATCCATAACCACCAAGTCCCCTTTGACCTGGGCTAAAATATACATATTGGAAAGCTGCCACAGGTTAGCTCTATCTGAGACTGTTTTCTCTATTTTCTTTTCTTTCAGAGGAGAAACTTTCATCACCTTATAAACTTCAGACAAAAATTCCTGCTGAAAAGTTTGAATTTTATCTCTTTTAGGGGTATATTCCTGTGGCCTTTCCTTTATTTGCAGGGGCGTATCGCCATACGCCCCTACATCATCTGAGGTTACAATTTTTTCCTTAATGTCAGAATAGACTGGTATCACCAGTCCGGTATTCAGGGTTCTATGAACCGCAGAAAAGACAAGCTCATACATCTGTTTTTCATCAGAAAATCTGACCTCTTTTTTGGTGGGATGAACGTTAATGTCCACTAAATCAGGTGGCAGGTTCAGATGAACAATTCCCCAGGGATATTTCCCCTTGGGCAGAAGGTCTTTATATCCGGTAAGAATAGCATGATAAAGCGACTTTGAAAAAATGTTTCTCTGATTGACAAAAAGATAAAGCTCCGCCCGGTTTGGTCTGGCTAATTCTGGTTTGCCTAAGAATCCTTTGATCTGCAGAAAATCGTAATCTTTATCCAGTTCCAAAATCTCATTATAGATTTGTGAGCCGAAAATATCCCCGATTCTATCTTTAAGCTTATCTGCTCTTTTGAGATTTATGATTTCCCGGTTATCGATTTTGAGTTTAAAAGCTATCTCCGGGAAAGCCAAAGCAAAAGTTGTCACTTTGTCGATTATCTGTTTGGTTTCAGCGCTCTGGCTTTTGAGAAACTTTCTTCTGGCTGGGGTATTATAAAAAAGCTCCCTCACAGTTACCGAGGTCCCATCCGGAGCACCTATATCTTTTATGCTTTTAATCTCTCCCCCATCTACCTTTATCTGAATTCCACCTGTAGGGGCGTATTGTGATACACTCCTATAGGTTTCCTCTCCCTTGTCCTTCAACGGATCCGTAGGAAAGGGAGAGGATAAAGGAGAGGGTGAAAAAATACGGGGCTTTGTCACAACCTCTACCTGCGAAACCAAAGCTATTGAGGGCAGAGCCTCCCCTCTGAAACCCATGGTCAAGATTCGATCTAAATCCTCAAAGGAGCCAAGCTTGCTGGTGGCATGATGAGTAAAAGCAGAGGAAACATCTTCTTTATCCATACCATAGCCATTATCCACCACTCTGATATATTTAATCCCGCCTGACTTTATCTCAACAGATATATCCGTCGCCTCAGCATCAATTGAGTTCTCCACCAGCTCCTTAACCACCGAAACCGGACGCTCAACAACCTCGCCTGCGGCGATTTTGTTAACCAACTCCGGAGGGAGGATTTTTATTTTAGTGGGCATAAGTAAAATAGTTTTAGGAATTTATGAGACGCAGAGACAGTGTTATGCGTTATTTCCTTTCTCACCTTTTCTTTTTCTACGGAATAGATTAATAAATTGCTTCCCCCATTCACTAAAAAAAGGAGATTTGACTACTTTTTCCAGCTTTCCTCTAGTATATAATTCGACTGTTTGGTAAAAACTAAATCGTTTATGCGCAAGCTTTAAGAGGCCCATGGACAAATCAGCTGAAATGAGCTCGGAAGGTTTGTGGAATGTGTCATCAATCAGACTCGTGTAAAGGCTATAGTTTTTTAGCATGTTGTAGAAAGGAATCATTTTTAAGCTTTCCTTGAACCGTTTTATATCAATATCATTTTCTATTTCTGGATCCAGAATATAGTCTATCAAGAGAATGCCCTTGATTTTTTCAGCATGACTTTTCAACCTTCGATTAAGCTTAGACCAATCGAACCTTTTGCCCCTCAATGTTTCAGTTGCAGCCCTAACTATCATTGGAATTTTGGCCATCTCTTCACATGCTAGGTGAGCCAATGAATAGGCACGCGCATATTTTCCGTTGCTAAATAGCAATTCAGCTTCCTCAATGAGTTCACTTGCATTGTCTAAAATCTTAACGCGAGCTTCTTCTATTTCACTAATGTTAATAGTCCTCATATAACAATCTTCTCAGTTGGTGCGGGAATTGGATTTCCCGCACCATTAGTCATTCGGGAATTCCAATTCCCGAATGAACAAAGACGACAGTATTAATTAATTCCTTTCTTCATTTTCTCTGCCTTTAGGGTATTTGCCATCAACATCGCTACGGTCATTGGTCCTACTCCGCCTGGAACTGGGGTTATGGCTTTTGCTACTTCTTTGAACTCATCAAAATCCACATCGCCAACAATGTCCTGATACCACCGGAAAAACCTACGGCTTAGCGGTTAGGAGCTCCTCTCAACCTTTTAACCAAACCCAGGATGTTTACAAGAAAGAAAGTAAGTGCCGCTAATCCGCCTATGACCCAGCCAGTAGTAGGATTACATTTAAGGGGCCAGATGACGCACACGGCGTATACCAGCCCACCTCAAACCACTGCTCCTATCAATATTGCTATTACTCTAATTATATGACCCATCTGCTCGCTCCTGCAATACAAAGGTTGACTCTGTTCATTTCACCCTCCCCTTTGTCCCCTCCCATCAAGGGAGGGGAAATTAATTCATCAAATTCTTTACCCTCACCCTTTCCCTCTCCCTTCAAGTGAGAGGGAATATAGGTGGAACAGACATCTTGTCTGTTTTTGGAGTGCATTGACCGTGTCAATGCAAGGTTTAATCTTTTTCGTCGGGCATAAAGCCCGACGCTACGCTGACCCTCCCTCTTATCCCTCCCCGTAGGGGAGGGAAGACTAATCCATCAAATTCTTTACCCTTACCCTGACCCTCTCCCTTTAATGAAGAGGGAATATAGGTGGAACAGACATCTTGTCTGTACATCACTACAAAAATAGACCCTCCCTCTTATCCCTCCCTACAAGGGAGGGAAGACTATAATATACCCCTCTGTATCTTTGCTGCCTTTAGTGCATTTGCCATAAGCATCGCTACGGTCATTGGGCCTACTCCGCCGGGGACCGGGGTTATAGCTTTGGCTACTTCTTTGACTTCTTCGAAATCCACATCCCCTACAATCCTGTAACCTTTTTCTGCTGTTTTATCCTCCACCCTGTTCACCCCTACGTCTATTACCACAACACCAGGGTTTACCATATCTTTTGTTAGAAATTTAGGTCTGCCCATAGCGGCAACTATAATATCTGCATCTCTGGTATATTTGGCAATATCTTTCGTCCCGGTATGGCACAGAGTTACTGTGGCATTGGCGCCCTTTGATTTCTGAGATAGAATCACCGAAAGTGGTCTGCCAACTAAACTGCCCCGTCCTAAGATAACTACGTGTTTACCTGAAGGGTTATTACCGCTTCTCATCAAAAGCTCCTGAATCCCATAAGGAGTACAGGGGAGAAAATTGGGCTTTCCTGCTAACATCAACCCTAAATTGTAAGGATGAAATCCGTCCACATCCTTCTGTGGAGAAATTGCTTTAATTATCTTTTCCTCATCGACCTGTTCAGGCAAAGGAAGCTGGACTAAAATTCCACTGATATTATCTTTTTTATTTAACTGCTCAATTAATTCCAGAAGTTCGGATTCTTTCATCTCCTTGGGGTATCTCAAGACCTCAGAATAGATTCCTACCTCATCGCAACCTTTAGCCTTGTATCTCACGTAGATCTGAGAAGCAGGATTATCCCCTACTAAAACCGCAGCCAGACCTGGGACTATACCTTTGCTCTTTAAGCTCTCTACTGAAGTTTTAACCTCTGCTTTTATCTCTTGTGAAATCTTTTTGCCATCGATTATCTGTGCGGACATTTTTAATCTCCTTCCAGTTCGTCTTTTTGAGGTGGCAAATCAATTCTAATTCTTTCAATATTAGTAGCTTTGCCGGTTTCAGGATCGATATCTATTATAACCCCGCAGAATTTAATATCTTCTTTAGCTATACGAAATCTCTTAGGAATCTGGGTTAGAAAACGGGTAATAGCATCCTCTTTTTTAATCCCTATGACTGAATTGTGTGCTCCAGTCATACCAACATCAGTTATATACGCAGTCCCACCGGGCAGAATAGCCTCATCTACGGTCTGAACGTGAGTATGGGTGCCGATGACTGCAGATACTCTACCATCCAGATACCAACCTAAAGCTATCTTCTCTGAGGTGGCTTCTGCATGCAAATCTACTATGATTATATTTGTCTCCTGCTTTAACTT